>PDWI01007120.1_pt1 | contig 13762 bp, 9 predicted proteins | sample 1430891 | NCBI WGS metagenome assembly PDWI01 (sample SAMN01162508, study PRJNA174530) | Oral metagenome, whole genome shotgun sequencing project. | biome: Marine environment; feature: Marine mammal; material: Swab sample of the gingival sulcus; isolation source: swab sample of gingival sulcus...
TGGATTAGATAAAAAGAAATTTTTAGGAGATGGTGTTGTCGTGGGTAGTGGTACTATCAACGGACGACTCGTTTATATACATGCTCAAGATTTCACTGTTTTTGGAGGAGGTCTAGGAGAAATGCATGCCGCAAAAATTTGCAAAGTATTGGATCTTGCAATGAAAGTAGGAGCTCCCGTTATTGGTTTAAACGATTCTGGAGGAGCTAGAATACAAGAAGGCGTAAACTCTCTTTGTGGATTTGGAGAGATTTTTCAAAGAAATATCCTTGCTTCAGGAGTGATCCCTCAAATCTCTGGAATATTTGGTCCTTGTGCAGGAGGCTCTGTTTACTCCCCTGCTTTGACTGATTTTAATATTATGATTCGTGGTACAAGTTATATGTTTTTAACGGGTCCTAAAGTGGTAAAAACTGTTACAGGTGAAGATGTTTCTCAAGAAGATCTTGGAGGAGCCAATGTGCATTCTGTAAAAAGTGGAGTTGCTCATTTTGCTACAGATACTGAAGAAGAAGGTTTGCAAATGATTCGAAGACTTTTGAGTTTCTTACCACAAAACAACCGAGAAGATGCTCCATCTATAGAATGTTCTGATCCAATTGATCGTAAAGAAGATCTTCTTAACGAGATTATTCCAGATTCTCCCAATCACCCCTATGATATGTATGAAGTTATTGGTGCTTTAGTTGATAATGGTGAGTTTCTTGAAGTACACGCAGATTGGGCTAAAAACATCATTGTTGGCTTCTGTCGTTTTAATGGTATGAGTGTGGGTATTGTTGCCAATCAACCTCAAGTAATGGCAGGAAGTTTAGATAGTAATTCTTCTAGAAAAGCTGCTCGATTTGTTCGTTTCTGTGATGCTTTTAATATTCCTATCGTTTCTCTTGTAGATGTACCTGGCTTTTTACCTGGAACAGGACAAGAATATAATGGAGTTATTGCACATGGAGCAAAACTTCTATACGCTTATGGTGAAGCAACTGTTCCCAAAATAACAGTCACTTTACGAAAAGCTTATGGAGGTGCATACATTGTTATGGGCTCTAAACATATGAGAAGTGATATAAATTATGCATGGCCTTCAGCAGAGATTGCTGTAATGGGGCCCTCGGGAGCTGTTGAAGTTGTGTTCTCTAAAGAAGTGGCTGCTGCAGAAGATCCCATTCAAGCTGCAATGGAAAAAGAAAACGAATATCGTAAAACTTTTGCCAATCCTTACAATGCTGCTTCGTACGGATATATTGATGATATTATTGAACCTCGTAATACTCGTTTCCGTATCATTCGATCGTTAGAACAACTTCGCACAAAAATGCAAAGTCTTCCTGCGAAAAAACATGACAATTTACCTTTATAAGAAAGATGATTAAAATGAAACAAATCTATAAATTTTGTTATCGATTTCTTCCTCTCTTTTTTATAGGGATACTATCTATAACAGAACTTTCTGCACAAAGTCCTAGAGCTATTTGTATCAATGAAGTTTTAGTAGAAAACACAGATAATATTCTTTCTCCTTATAACGAATACTCTGCTTGGATTGAATTATATAATAGTAGTGCTGCAACTGTTAATATAAAAGGATGCTTCTTAACAGATGATCCTCAAAACTTAACGAAGTACAAAATCCCAATGTCGGATATTCGAACAATTATTAAACCACACCAACACGTCCTTTTTTGGGCTGATGGACAAAGTAAAAGAGGTGCTCTTCACTTACCTTTTACTTTGAAAAAAGGAGAAAAAACAATTATTCTTTTTGTGGATACAAATGGAACAAATATCTTAGACCAAATCGAAATCCCAGCTAATCTTCCTATGAATCATTCCCTAGCTAGAATTCCTGATGGGAATAAACAAAATGAAATAGATGGGAGGGGAATACAAATTGCTAAAAATCCAACTCCTAATGCGAACAATTTAACTCTTGAAACAAATTCTAAAATTGACACTCTAAAAAAGGATGATGCTACAGGAATAACAATGACAATCACGGCTATGTGTGTTGTCTTTTCTGGTTTACTTCTACTTCTTTTTATATTTTCTTTAATTGGAGCTTTTTCTATAAAAATTGCTAATCCAAATAAAAAAACAAGCACACCTTCAAAGAAGAATCCTTCATTAGAAAATAACGAGCTTTTTGTTGCAATATCTTTAGCTTTAACTGAAGAATTAGAGGAACAACATGACGAAGAAGTTGCTATTCTAACTATAGAACGATCAAGCATTCCTTCTGCATGGGAAAATAAATCCTTAAATCAAAGAAAACCAATTATCCGAAAATAATTAATCTACCAAATATGAAAGAGTATAAATATAAAATAAATGGGAATGAATATGCCATTAAAATAAATAAAATTAAAGATAAAGAAGCTCTAGTAGAAGTTAATGGCCAAGAATATAATGTAGAACTTATTCGTGAAGAAAAAGATAATCCTAAACCAATAATTCGCCCAAAAGTTTCAAATACAAAAACATCATCTAGTCCACAAAGAACAACAAACTCTTCTAAAGGTGGTATTAAAGCTCCTTTACCAGGAGTTATCCTTGACATTCTTGTCTCTAAAGGAGAAGAGGTGAAAAAAGGTCAAAAACTTGCAATATTAGAAGCTATGAAAATGGAAAATATGATTCTTAGCGATCGTGATGGAAAAGTGCAAGAAATAAAGGTGCAAAAAGGAGAATCAATATTAGAAGGAAACGATATTATCATTATTGCTTAATGATGGAAAAACAATACAACTATGAATTTTCTTGACTTTCTTGGCGATAACTTAGCCACTTTTTTTTCTTACACAGGTTTTGCAAATGCAACTATTGGGCATTGGGTAATGCTCGCAATAGGACTTCTTTTCATCTTTCTTGCTATAAAATTTGATTTTGAGCCATTACTCCTAATTCCTATTGGTTTTGGTATGTTAATAGGGAATATCCCTTTCAAAGATGCAGGACTTCAAGTCGGAATTTACGAAGAAGGATCTGTTTTAAACATTCTTTATCAAGGGGTAAAACAAGGTTGGTATCCTCCTCTGATATTCCTCGGTATTGGAGCTATGACTGACTTCTCTGCTCTAATTTCAAATCCAAAGCTAATGCTCATTGGTGCAGCTGCTCAATTTGGTATATTTGGAGCTTATATGATTGCTCTTTATATCGGCTTTGAACCCAATCAAGCTGGTGCAATAGGTATTATTGGTGGTGCTGATGGACCAACAGCAATCTTTCTAAGTTCAAAACTTGCACCTGAATTTATGGGGGCAATTGCTGTATCTGCATACTCCTACATGGCTCTTGTGCCAATTATACAACCTCCTTTTATGCGTTTACTTACAACTAAAAAGGAGAGATTAATTAGAATGAAAACACCTAGATCTGTTTCTAAAACAGAAAAAATTATATTTCCTATCGTGGGCTTACTCTTAACAACCTTCCTTGTACCATCTGGACTTCCTCTTCTCGGAATGTTGTTTTTTGGCAACTTGTTGAAAGAAAGTGGGGTTACCAAACGTCTCGCAGATACAGCGAAAGGACCTCTTATTGATACTATAACAATACTACTTGGAATAACAGTTGGAGCATCTACTCAAGCAACAGAATTTCTTACTTTAGATTCCGTTAAGATTTTCGGTCTAGGAGCATTTTCTTTTGTTATTGCAACTTGTACTGGAGTGTTATTTGTGAAATTTATGAATCTATTTCTAAAAGATGAGAATAAGATAAATCCTCTTATTGGAAATGCTGGAGTTTCAGCGGTTCCTGATTCTGCAAGAATTTCTCAAATAGAAGGCTTGAAGTATGACCCCTCAAACTATTTATTAATGCATGCGATGGGTCCTAATGTTTCAGGGGTCATTGGGTCTGCTCTTGCAGCAGGAGTCTTACTCGGATTTCTAGGAACTTAGTATCCTTTTCAGTCGAATTATAAAAGAGTCCTCTAATCCTATGAATTATTGGACTCTTTTTTATTTTCTATTTCATTTCAAAAAAGACCTCCTATTATCATAATAAGATATCTTTGTAGAGGTAATAACAAAATGAAGCAAAATAAATCTATACTAAAAAATGGGCTACTTCTAGTCTCTTCTGGAGGAGTGGGACAAATTGTTGCCCTACTTTTACTATTCATCGTTGGTCGACAATACAATGAAGAAATGATGGGAACTTTAGGAATCTTTCTTTCTTGGGGAGGAATCCTTTCTATTGTTGTTACAGGACGATATGAACAAGCTATAATGATAGCTCAAACAGAAGAAGAAGCTAATGCTATACGACATCTATCTATAGGTTTAGCTTTTTTCTTATCTATCCTATCCTTTTTCATTTTTCTTCTCATTTTTATCCTATTTCCCAATCAAAGTTTAGGCTATTATATACTTCTTCTTCCCTTATTTATTTTTATTTCTAGTTATTATACAGTTATATCCTTAAGCTTTCTTCGAGATAAAGCCTTCCGAAAATTATCCTCTTCTCAAGTTATTCGGGGGATTAGTAATAACCTTCTCAAGGTTATTGGAGGATTTTTCACTGTATCAGTCTCTTCATTAATATTCTCAGCCATAGCATCTCCTTTTCTAGCTCTTGCTCCTCTAAGAGATAAGAAGAAAAAACAACTTCAAGAATTTGCTACATCTATACGATATACAAAAACTCTCTTTTTTCGCTATCCTAACAAAAGAAACTCTGCCTTATCAATAGCTAAAAAACATTATAAATTCCCTAAATATGGAATACTTCAAACTCTCATAAACACCCTTTTAGGAAGTTTACTTGTTCTAGCTATGCCCTTTCAATTCTCTCAAAAATCTATAGGCTATTTAATAATGGCTATTATGCTTGCAAGACGACCTTTATATATTATATGTGATAATATCAGTAAAGTATACTTTAAGCATTTAGGAGAACTTGTTATTCAGCAGGCTTCCATAAAAAAACATATTCTAAAATTTCTTTTTTCTGTTCTTATTATTGGAAGCTCTACAGCTGGTATTCTATATTTATTTATGGATAAACTTGTAATCTTTTTTGTTAGTGAAAAATGGCTTTTTTCCTCTTTTATTATTAAAGCTATGCTACCTATGCTTGTTGTTAATGTGTTAACTTCAACATTAAATATACTTCCTGATCTATTAGGTAAACAAAAAAGTAATTTAGTTTCACAAATAATAATGCTCCTTTTTAATATTATTATCATTGAAACAGGTTTTTATTTCTTTGATTTTGGGAAATTCATCTCTTATTTCTATAGTTTTATGATTATAGAACAAGTTTTTTATCTCTGCTATCTTTTAATTATTGTACAACAATATGAAAAACAACTTAAGAAATAAGATTTCTTTTAACGATGACAACTCTGAATTTAAACTTATAAATTCGCCTCAATATAAATTAAAAAAAATATAATTTCTAGTAAAAATAAATAGCCTCAACTTAAGAAATTAAGTTGAGGCTTATTCTTATCTTCGATAAAAAATCCTATCGTATTTTTTTATAACCATAAACAGCTCTAGCTCCCAATTCTTCTTCAATGCGTAGAAGTTGATTGTATTTAGCTATTCTATCTGTTCTACTAAGTGAGCCTGTCTTAATTTGTCCTGAATTTGTTGCTACAGCTATATCTGCTATCGTAGTATCTTCTGTTTCTCCTGAACGGTGAGATGTAACAGATGTATATCCATGACGATGTGCCATCTCTATTGCATCTAAGGTTTCACTAAGTGTTCCTATTTGATTTACTTTTATCAAAATAGAATTAGCTGATCCTTCTTCAATACCTCTACTTAAGAAGTCTACATTTGTTACAAAAAGGTCATCTCCTACAAGTTGGCATTTATCTCCAATCGCATTTGTCAACTTTTTCCATCCATCCCAATCATCTTCACTCATTCCATCTTCAATTGAGTCTATTGGGTATTGCTCTGTTAATGATTTTAAATAGGCAACTTGTTCATCAACATTTCTCTTTGCTCCATTTACTCCTTCAAATTTCGCATAATTATATACTCCATCTTCACAGAATTCACTAGCTGCACAATCTAAAGCAATCGTTATATCTTTTCCTGGTTCATAACCTGCCACACGAATAGCTTCTAAGATACTATTTAATGCATCTTCTGTACCATCTAATGCAGGAGCGAAACCTCCTTCATCTCCAACAGCAGTACTAAGACCTCTTTTATGAAGCACCTTTTTTAGAGCATGAAAAACTTCTGCACCCATACGAAGTCCTTCTCTAAAAGATTGTGCTCCAATAGGTCTAATCATAAATTCTTGAAAAGCAATAGGAGCATCACTATGAGAACCTCCATTAATAATATTCATCATAGGAATTGGTAATACATAGGCATTTGTTCCTCCTATATAACGATATAATGGAATATCTAATTCAGCAGCAGCAGCTTTTGCCACAGCTAAAGAAACACCCAACATAGCATTTGCCCCTAAATTTGACTTTGTTTTAGTTCCATCTAATTCTATCATTTTTTTATCTATCTCTCTTTGATTAAGAGCAGACATTCCAAATAAAGAGGGTGCTATAATTTCATTGATATTTTCTACCGCTTTTAATACTCCTTTTCCTAAATAACGTTTTTTGTCGCCATCTCTTAATTCTATAGCTTCATTTTCTCCTGTTGACGCCCCACTGGGTACTGAAGCTCTTCCAACAAAACCACTATCTAATGTAACCTCTACTTCTATTGTTGGATTACCTCTTGAATCAAGAATCTCTCGACCTATTATTTTTACTATATCCATAGTTATATATATACTTTTATCGCTTTATACTATCTTACAAAGATACGTTTTCAAGAACAAATAAACAAAATTTAGCTTCCTTCTTTACAGATTAGAATTAAAAAAATTGCTACTAGACTTTAAAGAAAAGCTAACTAAGAAATCTTCATATCCTAGTTAGCTTTTTTTATAAATCTTACTAAAAGAAAAATCTTTCGCTTATTGATGTAAAAAAAACTCTCTCAGTCTTTATTTAAGGTGAAAACTGCAACACAATTCGCTCCCTTATTGTAAATTAAAACCTATGCTTTTTTTACAAACTCTGATTTTAAGCCCATAGATCCAAATCCCTCTATCTTACAATCTATGTTATGATCCCCTTCTACCAATCGAATATTCTTTACTTTTGTTCCTGATTTTATAGGTTTGGGAGCACCCTTTACTGGCAAATCTTTAATAACAATTACACTATCTCCATTTTGTAATTCATTACCATTAGCATCAAAAACCTTCCCCTCTCTATCCTCTTCTTCTAATCTTTCTTTTTGATTCCATTCATGAAAACATTGTGAACAGATAGTTAAACTTCCATCGTTATATGTAAACTCTGAAAAACATTTTGGACACGATATAATTTCTTCCATATTCACTCTATCTTAATAATTTAATTATATAAATATCTTTTCCGTTTTTCTTTAAACTTTTATATAGAAAAAAAGTGAACTTATCTTCCCGACAAGTTCACTCTATTAACCTTAAAATCTAATACCATGAAAAACACGAAGACAAAAGTAATACTTTTTTTCTAAAATCCAAGTTTTAGAGGAAAAATCTGCATTTTAAGTCCTAAAAATTGAAAAATCCAGCTCCTTTTTCTTTTTTTATAGACTTATTTCTTAGTTTTGTAGCAACTTCTAAGCTCATCAAAAAAAATGAAATATATTGCTCTATTCGGTTCTATTCCTAAAGAAGAAAGTTTCCCCAATTTATTAAACCTAATAAATCAGCTTTTAAAAAAAGGAGTTGAAATTTTTATTGATCAAGATTTTCATACTCTTTTAACAAAGAAAAACCTAGAGAATATACCTCCCATTACTATTTTGAACAAAAATTCTTGGGAAAATATAGATTTTATAATATCCTTTGGAGGTGATGGAACTTTCTTAAGAACCGTACACAAAACAGAACAATATAAAAAACCAATTTTAGCAATCAATGGAGGTCATCTTGGCTTTCTTACTGAACTTGATGCTACTGAAACACTCTTATATATTGATCGCTTACTTAATAATGACTTTGATATAGAAGAAAGACACCTATTATCTGTTTTTTCTAATTCCAATTTAATTGGATATGCCTTTAATGAAATTGTTATACAAAGAAAAGATAGTGGTTCTCTTCTAAAAATTGAGACTTATATAAATAATAATTTCTTAGCTACCTACTCTGCTGATGGCTTAATAATTGCAGCTCCATCAGGTTCTACAGCTTATTCAATGAGTGCTAATGGTCCTATTGTTCCTCCACAATGTCCCATATTGCTCATAACACCTATAGCTCCACACAGTCTTACGATGAGACCTTTAGTTATACCTGACAATGAAATCATACAATTAAGAGTGGATTATAGAAATGACTCTTTTTCTTTGGTAAGAGATGGTGAATTATCGATACATGCTTTAGATGAAATTATTACCATACAAAAATCAAAAAAAACAATCCCCATTATCAGATTAGGGAATACATCTTTTTATAAAACCATTCGCTCTAAATTAATGTGGGGGCAACCTCTTAGATAAAAAGCGTTCTCTCCTCTATATTTTATTAAAAATAATAGAGAAAAAGTTTTTCAATTGTAAAATTTGCAAGACATACAATGCAAATTTGACAAACTTTTACTACCTTTGCTACCATAAAATTAGTAAAAGAAAAAAAAAATCAATGGATCAACTTTTTAGAACACACGAACATCTAATCCGACATAGACAACCTACTCTTAGAAGAGACTTAATGGATAAAATTGATCCCAGAGAACGTCTTATTGGGATTGTAGGATCTAGAGGAATTGGTAAAACTTGCTTCCTTCTAGATTGGGCTTCTGAAAACTATGACACTAATAATAGAAAGTGTTTATACCTAAATCTTAATCAATTCTTTTTAACTTCTACAACAATTATTGATTTTGTTGATAGGTTTGTTGCACAAGGAGGAGAAACTCTTCTTTTAGATCAAATTTTCAAATACCCCAATTGGCAAGAAGAAGTCCAATTATGTATAAAAAAACACCCTTACTTACGAATTATATATACTGGCTCTCCTTTACTTGAAGATACTATTACAAAGTCCCAATATAGTGGAAAAGTCTATCACTTATACGGATTTTCTTTAAGAGAATTTATAAATAGCCAAACAGAACTAAAACTAAAAAAAATTAGTTGGGATGACATTATCAAAAACCACATTGATGTTGCTAAAGAAATCTCGCAAGTAATTAACCCCAACAACTGGTTTAACGACTATGCTCACCATGGATATTATCCTTTCTTTCTAACTGAAAGAACTTATTCTGAACATATCCTTAAACTTGTCAATATGATGTTAGAAATCGATATTATGTACATACGAAATATTGATCAAAAACTTCTTCCTAAACTTAGAAAGTTGGTTTACCTAATTGCTTTATCTAGCCCTGCTCTTTTGAATGTTTCAAAACTTGCAAAAGGTATAGAAACTTCTAGAGCAACCGTTACTAACTATGTAAATTTTCTAAAAGATGCTGAATTAATAAATCTTGTTCCTAGAATTGAATCTACAGAACCGAAATCATCTCTTATCAGCTATATAGATAACACCAATCTATGCTATGCTCTTACGCCTGAGTTAATTTCTCCAGATATGATTGCTAGAACTTTCTTCTTAAATCAAATAAGACAAACTCATTCAGTTGAAGCGACTGTCCGGTCGCATACAAATTTTATTATTGACAGTACTTATAATTTTAGAGTAGATGGCGAAAACAATCTTCGATACAGACCCGATAAATTTTATGCATCAAAAAATATTGAAATTGGATCTAGAAATATAATCCCTTTGTGGCTTTTTGGATTTTTGCACTAAATGAATAGGAAAAGGAATAGGAAATAAAACGAAAAGAAAAGGAAATAAAATGAAAGAAAATAAATCAACCCCAAATTATAAAAAGGCAAAAAAGACTATGACTTGTGATGGGAACCAAGCCGCAGCTCATATTGCCTACATGTTTACAGAAGTAGCTTCTATCTACCCTATAACGCCTTCAACTACAATGGCTGAGCTTGTTGATGAGTGGGCTGCTCAAAAAAGAAAAAATATCTTTGGAGAAATTGTTAAAGTTGAAGAAATGCAAAGTGAAGGGGGGGCTGTTGCAACTATGCATGGTGCCCTTCAAGCAGGAGCTTTATCTTCTACTTTTACAGCTTCTCAAGGACTATTACTTATGCTTCCAAACATGTATAAAATTGCAGGAGAATTACTCCCCGGAGTTTTTCACGTTTCTGCAAGAGCTATTGCAGCTCAAGCATTATCAATTTTCGGAGATCATCAAGATGTTATGGCTGCTAGGATGACCGGATTAGCTCAACTTTGTACAGGTTCTGTACAAGAAGTTATGGACCTAGCTGCTGTAGCACACCTTACAGCTATAAAATCTCGAGTTCCTTTTATCCATTTTTTTGATGGATTTAGAACTTCTCACGAAATTCAAAAAATAGAATCTTTAGAAACAGAGGACTTAGCTCCCCTTATTGATAAACAAGCTCTACAGGATTTTAGAAAAAGATCCCTATCCCCAAATTCTCCTGTAACTCGAGGAACAGCTCAAAATGATGATATCTACTTCCAAACAAGAGAAGCCTCTAATCCTTTTTATGAAGCTATTCCTGATATGGTGCAAGAATATATGGATAAAATGGCAGAACTAACTGGAAGAGAATACCACTTGTTCGACTATTATGGAGATAGCAATGCTGAGAATATCATTATTGCTATGGGGTCTATAACTGAAACGATTCGTGAGGTTATTGATTATAGATCTTCTAAAGGAGAAAAAGTGGGACTATTAGCAGTCCATCTTTACAGACCTTTTAGTATCAAGCATTTTCTAAAATCTATTCCTTCTAGTGTTAAAAAAATTGCTGTATTAGACCGAACTAAAGAACCTGGAGCCAATGGAGAGCCTCTTTACCTAGATGTTAGAGATGCATTTTTTGGAAAAGAAAATCCTCCTATGATTATAGGTGGACGATACGGCTTGTCTTCTAAAGACACCACTCCTGCACAAATTGCCTCTGTATATGATAACCTTAATAGTAATCTTCCTAAAAATCACTTTACGATAGGTATTGTTGATGATGTTACTTTTACATCCCTACCTGTACACGAAGATCTTCTTTTTAACGATGGCACTTTTGAAGCTAAATTCTATGGACTTGGGGCGGATGGAACCGTAGGTGCCAACAAAAATTCCGTAAAAATTATTGGAGACAACACCGACAAATACTGTCAAGCGTATTTTGCTTATGACTCTAAAAAATCTGGAGGATTTACGGCTTCTCATCTTAGATTTGGAGACAAACCCATCCGCTCTACCTATTTGGTAGTAACACCTGACTTTGTAGCTTGTCACGTACCTGCTTACCTAAATATGTATGACGTGCTAAAAGGATTAAAAACAGGAGGGACCTTCCTCTTAAATTCTATTTGGAAACCAGAGGAAGTTGAGCAACATCTTCCCAACAAGGTGAAAAAATATTTAGCAAAAAATAAAATTAACTTTTACACCATCAATGCAACTGCAATTGCTCAAGAAATAGGATTAGGAAATAGGACAAATACAATTCTTCAATCAGCCTTCTTTAAAATTGCAAATGTAATTCCATACGACCTTGCCGTAGAACAAATGAAAAAATTCATCTTGAAAAGTTATGGCAAAAAAGGGAATGACATTGTTGAAATGAATTATTCTGCTGTTGACCGAGGTTCCGATGTTATTAAAATAGAAGTAAAACCCGAATGGATTTCTCTTGAAGAAGAAACAAAAGAACGAGTGAAAAGTGATTCAGACTTCATTCATAACGTTGTTAGAAAAATTAATGCTCAAGCCGGCAATGACCTTCCTGTTTCAGCCTTTATTGGACGTGAAGATGGAACTTGGGATAATAGTACTGCAGCTAGTGAAAAACGAGGTGTTGCTACCTTTGTTCCTACTTGGAATTCTGACAACTGTATTCAATGTAACCAATGTGCCTACGTATGTCCTCATGCCACAATACGTCCATTTCTTCTTAATGAGATAGAAAAAGAAAAGACAAAAGTCACGACCCTTCAAGCTATGGGAAAGGGGATGAAAGAAGCCGGTATTGGTTTTAGAATTCAAGTTGATGTCCTTGATTGTTTAGGTTGTGGAAATTGTGCCAATGTTTGTCCCGGAAACAAAAATGGGAAAGCTCTCAGTATGGTTCCTCTAAAAGAACAATATGACGAACAAAACAATTGGGATAAAATGATAAAAGAAGTATCTATAAAAAGAGAGCTTGTTGATGTTCTTGCTAATGTTCGTAATTCTCAATTTTCCCAACCCTTATTTGAATTTTCAGGAGCTTGTGCTGGATGTGGTGAGACGCCTTATGTAAAGCTAATCACTCAGCTATTTGGAGATAGACAAATGGTAGCTAATGCTACGGGTTGTTCTTCTATTTATTCTGGCTCTGTACCTTCAACACCCTATACAAAAAATGAGAAAGGACAAGGTCCTGCATGGGCCAACTCTTTATTTGAGGACAATGCTGAGTTTGGACTTGGAATGGGAATAGCTGGAGAAACCTTACGCACCCGTCTTCTTCATAATGTTGAAGAGATTATTGAAAAGCCATCAACTCTTAATGAAGACCTCTATTCTTTACTAAAAGATTGGAAGACCTCTTTCAATGATTCTGCTGAAAGTCGTCGATTAAGCGATGCGATTGTACCTCTTCTTGACGAATACAAAGAAATATATCCTAACTTGTTTGAGTTGAAGAATTTCTTCTTAAAAAGTTCTCAATGGATTATTGGTGGAGATGGTTGGGCTTATGACATTGGTTTTGGAGGCTTAGATCATGTTCTAGCTTCTGGAAAAAATGTAAATATACTAGTCCTTGATACTGAAGTTTATTCCAATACAGGTGGACAATCTTCTAAAAGTACTCCTGTTGGAGCAATTGCAAAATTTGCCGCTGGTGGAAAGAAAGTTCGAAAAAAAGACTTAGGATTAATAGCTACAACTTATGGCTATGTTTATGTTGCCCAAATTGCAATGGGAGCCAATCAAGCCCAAACTCTAAAAGTATTAAAAGAAGCAGAAGCTTATGATGGGCCTTCTCTTGTGATAGCTTACTCTCCTTGTATATCTCATGGTCTAAAAGGAGGAATGGGTAATTCTCAAATGGAAGAAAAAAGAGCTGTAGAATGTGGATACTGGCATTTATGGCGTTATGATCCAACTCTTGCAGAACAAGGGAAAAATCCTTTTAAAATAGACAGCAAAGAACCCGACTGGAGTAAATTCAAAGACTTCTTAAAAAATGAAGTTCGCTACTCCTCTCTTTACAAACAGTTCCCTAATGAAGCAGAGGAACTTGCTGAAGCATCTATTAAAGCTGCACGTTATCGCTATAATTCTTATCAAAGATTAGCACGAACAGACTGGAGTTTAGAAGAGTAATTCTCTTTAGATAAAAAGAAAAGGAGACACCTATTAATGGTTCTCCTTTTCTTTTACTTTTTCTACTTATTCTAACAATAGATTATCTTATTATTGTAATAATAATCTATTCTATATTAGAAAGAGAAAAATTTTATATATCTTTGTATATAAGAACCGGTGATAAAATTCTTTATCACTTGGTACGTTGTGGAGGCAACCATGCGTAAAGCGGTTCCCTCCTTTTTGTTTTTATACAACTCAACCCCAAGCAAATGATAGAAAAAGACCAAATAGAACAAATTATAC
>PDWI01007121.1_pt1 | contig 13762 bp, 9 predicted proteins | sample 1430891 | NCBI WGS metagenome assembly PDWI01 (sample SAMN01162508, study PRJNA174530) | Oral metagenome, whole genome shotgun sequencing project. | biome: Marine environment; feature: Marine mammal; material: Swab sample of the gingival sulcus; isolation source: swab sample of gingival sulcus...
GTGAATCATTATTTTACTATGAGGAAGCGCAAATCTTTTCCCTTTTGTTCCTCCTGCTAAAATAATTGATCCCATTGATGCAGAAAGTCCTGTAGATATAGTACAAACATCACATTTGAGTAGTTGCATGGTATCATAAATTGCCATTCCAGAATATACTTCTCCACCAGGAGTATTTACATACATGGTGATATCTTTGTCTGGATCTTTTTTTTCTAAGTATAGCATTTGTGCAATAATACTGTTTACCATTGCAGAATGTACTTGTTCTCCTACAAAAATTATTCTATCTTCTAGGAGTCTTGAGTAAATGTCATAAGCTCTTTCTCCATTTTTAGTTTTTTCGATAATTGTTGGAATTAGTGTCATTGCTGGGTTAATTGTACTTTCTATCATAATATTATTTTATTAAAGTAAACTAAATTAAATATTCTAAATTAAATATTTTAATTTTTAATTTTTAATTATCTATTTCAAAATACTAGTAATGTGGTGTTTAAAATCAAGTGATATTTTTTTCATTTTGTTTTGCTTTTTGGTTTTGTTTTTTTAGAATGGAAAGTATTGTAAGGTGTGCGATATTTTTTGAAAATTTTTATAATAAAAGAGAAAAATAGTAGATGAATAACGGAATTTTGGTGGATGTAGTAAAGCAGTATGATGAACAGAAAACAAAATTTTTTGTAGATTTGTGGACAAAAATTATTTTGTCATTGGGAAAAGATAATGATCATAAAAAAATTTTGTCATTTTTATCAAAAGTAGGAATCGTAAGTATTGATGATAGTAAGAAAATTGTATATATTGGGGTTTCTAATGAGTTTGTGTTGAGTCAGGTTAGAAAGTTTTTTTGAAAAGGAATAAAAACAGCTCTTCATGAGGTATATAATCCTCAATTTGATATTAAATTGGAGGTATATGAACCTTTTTCTAAACCAAATGATCTCGTGATAGACATAAAAAAAGTATTAAATATTAAAAATATCACTAAAAAACAAATTCAAGAACAGTGAGTTTCGATAAAAAATAATTTAACTGATTATTTTGGGATACTGTTTGATCCTATATATACTTTTGAAAATTATATTACTGGTAGTGCAAATAATTTGGCATTTTCTGCTGCAAAAGCAGTTGCTGAAAATCCGGGGAATGTATATAATCCCTTGTTTTTATATGGAGATGTGGGATTAGGAAAGACTCACCTAATGCAAGCAATAGGAAACAAAATTATGAAAGATTTTCCTGATAAAATTGTAGTGTATCTTCCTGTAGTGAAGTTGATTGATGAGATTGTTATGGCATTGAGAAAAAATAAGATTGATATTCTAATCAAGAAGTTCTCTGAAATTGATATATTGATGATCGATGATGCTCAATTTTTGGCAAATAAAGATAGAACTCAAGAAATTTTCCATAATATTTTTAATGAGTTTCATATGCAGAAAAAACAGATTATTTTGTCATCTGATCGTCCACCAAAAGAATTAACCCATATAGAGCCAAGATTAAAATCTCGTTTTGCATTGGGAATTGTTGTTGATTTGAAGGCACCAGACTATGAAACAAGACTTGCAATATTGGAGGCAAAGGCAGAACAAAAGAATGAATATATTGATAATGAAGTGTTGGCTATTATTGCAGAGAAGATAAAAAGTAATGTAAGAGAATTAGAGGGAGCATTAAATTTCTTATTAACAAAAAGACTTTGTTGTGAACTGATTTGACGGTAGAAGATGCAAATGAATGTTTGGATACTTTGTGATATGGGCAGGTTAGTCAGCAAGACTTCTCTGCTACAGCTATTCAAGAGTCTAACACTAAGGGGGTTTCTTCGTATTCAGCATTGGTAGATAGGGTGGCAGAGTATTATACTATTTCTGTTGCAGATTTAAAATCTGATTCGAGAAAAAAAGAGATTGTTATTGCAAGGCAGTTACTCATGATGCTGGCAAAACATCATTTCAAATGGACGTTTGAAAAAATAGGTGATTTCTTTGGTGGAAAGAATCATGCATCAGTGATTTATGCAGTGAATACTATTGAGAAAAAGTTGAAAATTGATAAAAATATTAAGCATGATTATAATGTATTTGTGGACTGGTTGGAGTAGGAGGTAAGTAAGCCCTTAGCTTTATAAAGCAAACCCCTCCGTCCTTTGGATACCTCCCCTTGTCTTTGCTAGAAAATCAAATCCCCCCTAACCCCCCTTTATCAAGGGGGGGGAACAACCCAAACCCCTCCGTCACTTCGTGACACCTCCCCTTGTCAGGGGAGGGGGAAGAAGAGGAGAGAAGAAATTATGTGGGAGTTGATATAGGAATATGGGAGAAGAGGAAATGTGTATCTTATTTTATATTAAAAAATATAGTTATCATGAAAGATTTAAGATCTGAGTTAGAGAGTAGAGGATTTTTGTATCAGTTTACTAATGATGTATTATTTGAAAAATATTGAAAATGAGGTGAATCTTTTTATCTCGGAATAGATCCAAGTGCAGATTCTTTGCAATTAGGAAATCTATGTGCTATTATGGCCGCTGTGCAGTTAATGAGATATGGAAATACTTGTTATTTCTTGATTGGAGGAGCGACAGGAATGATTGGAGATCCTAGTGGAAAGGATGCAGAGAGAAATTTCTTGTGAGAAGAACAGTTGAAGCATAATGAGCAAAAAATTACTACACAAGTTTCTGTTTTTCTAGAGAGGTTGAATGCAGAATATGGGTTAAAACTAGAATATCATATGGTTAATAACTATGACTTTTATAAAGATATGTCAGTATTGAATTTTTGGTCAGAAGTTGGAAAATATATTACTGTAAATGCTATGGCTGCAAAAGAATCAGTGAAAAAAAGATTGGTTGATGAAGATAAATCTATTAGTTATACTGAGTTTTCTTATATGTTGATTCAGTGATATGATTTTGTCAAACTATGTCAAGATAATAACGTTTATTTGCAACTTGGAGGTTCTGATCAGTGGGGAAATATTACAACAGGAATTGAAATTGCAAGAAAGAAATTAAATAAAGAAATTTTTGGATTGACGATTCCAATTATTACTGATTCTACTGGAAAAAAATTCGGGAAGTCAGAAGGAAATGCAATCTGGTTGGATCCTAATAAAAATAGTCCATATTTTGTATATCAATATTTCTTAAATACAAATGATGATGATGTAGAAAAATTCTTGAAAATTTTGACATTGTATACTGAAGAAGAGATTCAGGAAATTGTTGCAAAACATATGGAAAATACAGCTGAAAGATATGGTCAGAAAATGTTAGCTCGTTATATTGTAGCATTGATTTTTGGGAAAGATACAGTAGAACAGGCAGAAAAAATTTCTGAAATTTTGTTTGGAAGATCTGATAAAATGGAGATTATTGCTCAGATGACTGCTGATGAGTTAGATGGATTGGGAAGAGAGATTGGAGAAGTTGTTTTTGATAGTGAAGAGGGTGATAGTCTTTGAATATTGGCTTTATTTACTAAAGCAGGATTGACTGGATCAAATGGTGAGGCAAGAAAAATGATAAAATCAGGTGCCTTGTATTGTAATGAAATTAAGGTGGAAGATGAGCAAATGAATGTTTCTTCTGAGAGTTTTAAGAACGGAGTTGTATTATTAAGAAAAGGAAAGAAAAGTTTTAGATTAGTGAGGAGGGGGTAAGCAAACCTCTCCGTCCTGCTTTCGCAGTCCACCTCCCCTGATAAGGGGAGGTAGAAAAACTTGGTATTTTTTTGACAAAATAGTGTTTTTCATTAGAATTAGTGTAGTATATTATTGCTTTTATTTTATTTTAGAGCGTAATGGTAATGAATTCTGATGAAATTATTTTTGATAATCTAGGTTTTGATGCTGATAAATATGCGCGTTTGCAATCAGAACAGATTTTAGATAGAATTGCTAAATTTACGGGGAAGTTATATTTGGAAATTTGAGGAAAATTTATTAGAGATGCACATGCGAGCAGAATTTTTCCTGGATTTGATCCTCATGCGAAAAAAAATATTTTTCTGAAATTAAAAGATAAACTTGATGTCTTGTATTGTGTTGATGCAAAAAAAGTTATAGAAAATAAAAAAACTTTTTATGATAAAAAGCCTTATTTGGATTTGGTTGCAGATGAGCTTTTTTTGATAGAAAAACTTTTGGGAATAAAACCAACGGTAGTAATCAATAAAATTGATGTAAATACTAGTTTTGATCTTATTTTGGATTTTGAGAAAAAATATCAAAAGAGAGGTTATAAGGTGATGGAGAGGTATTTAATTAATGGGTATCCTCATAATTTAGATTATATTTTGTCTGAAGATGGTTTTGGGCAAGATGATCATATCCCTGTTACTAAGAATTTGATTCTTGTTACGGGGCCTGGTGCTGATAGTGGAAAATTATCAACCTGTATGGGGCAAATTTATTTGGATAGTACAATTGGTATTCAGTCATGATATGCTAAATATGAAACGTTCCCTGTTTGGAATTTAGATAAGACTCATCCTGTGAATCTAGCCTATGAAGCTGCTACTGCTGATATTGGTGATTATGCTTGTTTAGATACTTTGCATGAGGAAGCATATAGGCAAAAAGCTATTAATTATAATAGAGATATTGAGGCATTTGGAATTATAAGAGATATGGCTAAAAAAATTTTAACCCATAAAAATTATATTAATAATTATAAGTCTCCTACAGATATGGGTATTAATACTGCAGGTTTCTGTATAACTGATGATGAAGTAGTTTGTAAGGCTGCATTATCTGAAATAAAAAGAAGAGAATTAGATTATCTGGAAGCAAAAAATCAATGATTTGAAGTAGACGATATTTATGTCAAAAAGTGTCAAGAACTTTATAAAAAAGGTCTTGAGTACTGTGAGAAAAGAGGATATGTTGTGTAATATTTCTTTCTAGTATACAAATTTTTCTCTTCTTCTCTCTTTATCGTTGCTACGCAATCAAATTTCTCTGTTTTATGAAAGCAAACCCACCCCCAGCCCCTCCCTTATCAGGGAGGGGAGCTCCCCTCTATTTTGTATAATCAAACCACTCCGTCACTGCGTGACACCTCCCCTTATCAGGGGAGGATTTTTTTTGAGTTTTTGGAAATTTTACATAAAAATAAATAAAAGTAAATATAGTCTTGTTGAAAAATAGATAAATGTGCTATAAAGTAGCATTTTTTTTAGTATATTCTTTTGCAATAATTCTTTATATTTATACTATAAAGTATGATTTTTTCTTTTATTGTTAAATGGAATATCTATGGAAAGGAAGGTGTTTGGTTTTTTGTTTGCTGTGTTAGTTATTTTTGGGTTATCATTTTCTATTTATGCAGCTAATGGGTTTCCATTGGATGGTAACTTTAGGATTATTGCTAATAACATTGATAACAACAATCAAAATTGGGATAATTTTAAGGTGGCAAGTTTTGTGTTTTCTAAGAGTATAGATACTAATAGCTTAATGGGAGAAAAAGTTGTTAGTGTTAAAAAATCTTCTTTGGGAGGAAGTGAATATTCTTATGTAAATGAAGTTGTTTTATCAGTTTCTGGATTTCATAATGAAATTTTGAATGTTAGTGTTCCTGATAGTTGGGAAAAGGGGAAATATAAGATTGTTTTTGCTAACTTAAAAAGTAAAAATAATAAGGAATTAGATTTGTCTAAAAATTCAAGTTTTTCTTTTGAGATTAAAAAAGATAGAGGTAGTCGGTGTGAGAAATGGACAGGGGGATATTCTTCAAAAGATATATCATGTTCAACATTATTACAGGTATATACTTGATATAGTGGGTATCAAAAATATTATTCTGGTGTCGTTCTTACTGGATCAGATGAATACTATCAAGTTATAACTCCAGATAGTCAACTACTGTTTGGTTCTGGGTTGAGGTATTTGAAAAGCAACTCCCCAGTTGCTTATCTGTATACTTTCCCATTTAGTAGGGATCAAGCTACTCAATTAAATCCTATAACTCAGCGATGTGATTATCAGTGTAAAAACTGATATACTTATGGTGCTGGATTTACAGGAGAAGATGCGAAGATTAAATATTGTGGGCTAAATTGTGCTAATTCTAGAAAGAATCATGGGCAATCTCGAACTGGTGCGTTAACTACAGGACAGAGTACTTGAACGACATATCAATGTGATAATTGAGAAAAAAAAATAAAAGAATGTGGGATGTGTAAGGAAGGGTATACGCCTAAGGGGGAAACTTGTGAATGTAAGGCTAATACTTGTGAGGGGGATTTTCCAACTAAGGGTACTGGATGGGTATTGTCCGGATCTAGTAATTATACCGATCCTTCTGCTAAAACTTGGACTTTTGTTGATTATAAGTCTAACAAAGAGGATACTGAGGAGGGGCAAGGTTTAACTTCTTGTCAGTGGACATGTAAAAAATGATATGAGCCAATTTATGAATTGAATAAATGGATGTGTACATCTAATGATGAATGGATTTCTGCTGGGAAAGCTAATGAGAAAAGTAAAGCTATTGGATGTAGAAAGAAAGAAAAGAAAGAAGATAAAAAGGTTTGTGCTGAAGTAGGGTATCATTGGAATGAAGATACTGGTAAGTGTGAGAGAAATCCAACTAACTTTAAGTGTAAAAGAGAGTGACTTGTTGATAATGCAAAATTTTATCCTGTTAGGCCTGATAAGCGTTTAGATACAGTAAACTATTATGGTAAATGGGAATGAGACTCATGGAAATATTATTTTAGAAATATTTCTCTTGATTCTTATCCAAAATGTCTTCAGTTATGTAAAAGTTGATATACTCCAATAGGGGGGAGAGGTCCAGGTAATAAATTATATCCGACTAAATGTGAAAAGAAAGAGGATACTGAAGTACTTATGTGTACAGCTGAGTGAGAGTGGAAAGAAGTTAAATAATAAGAGTGAGGTTGTTTTATTTTAATGGAGGGAATATACATGAAAAAAAAATTATTTCGTTTTTTGAGTACTTGTTTTGTCACTTGTGCTTTAGCTTTTTTTGTAGTTTCAAGCTCGGTTTCTTGGGCTTATTCGGAGAAGTATCTAAACCTTGATACATTTTTGAATGTGTATGTTCAGCTAACAACAAGAGATATTGATTTAGAATATAAAAATATAATTCCTCAGTATTCTCGGATTGATCATTTGGGAAATCATAAAAAAATTGACGAAAAATCATTATTATATGATACTTTGCAGAGAATGATCTATAGTGATCTTTTGCCTAATCGTACTGAAGCTGTAGATTTTTCTGTAAAGATAGCCCCATCATTTGTTGCAGTATTGTTGAGAAAGGAAATCTCAAGTATTTCGTTATCTCCTAGGGAATATGTTGATGTACAATGGACGGTTGATCTCGTAAAGCAACGTTTACTAGAAAAGCAAAACCAGAATAAGCAAAAATTAAAAATGATAAATAAAACCTTGAAGGAAGGTTATTTAGAGGCAGATAAGATTCCAGATTATCATGCATATGCTACTATTTCATGATTTCTATCAGCATTGTGAGATCCTTATACTGAATATTATTCTGAACAGCAAGCAGAAAAGTTTAATGAAATGTTGAATTATTCATTGGTAGGTATTGGTGCTTATTTGAATCATCTAAAAAATAGTAAGGTGTTGATAGATCGTATTATTGTATGATGAGGTGCTGAAAGTGCAGGATTGAAAAAAGGTGATATTATTGTTCAAGTAGAAGATTTAGTTATTCAATCTACTACAAAAATTGAGGAAATTGTACAGTTGTTGAGAGGAAAAGAAAAAACTAATGTTAGTATCGTAGTAGAGAGAAGTTGACAGAAGTTGTCATTTGTTGTTCAGAGGAGAAAAATTAATGTTCCTGCGGTAGAAAGTAGTAAAATAGAAAATACTGATATTTGTCGTGTAGATATGTTAATTTTTTCTATGCAATCATATCAAGATTTTAAAACTGTATTAGATGGGTTAAAAGCTGACTCTTGTGCTCGTTATGTTTTTGATTTAAGGGGGAATGGATGAGGAAGTTTGCAAGCTGTTTTTCAGATGTTAGGGTATTTTGTAGATAAAGATACTTTGTTGTTTTCTGTAGTAGATAGAAATGGAATTAAATGATATCAATTATGATATTCTTATTATAATGAATTCTTTAAATGAAAAAAAATTTATTTATTGATAGATAAAAATAGTGCTTCTGCTTCGGAAATTTTTGTGGGAGTACTTAGAGAATATTTTCCTGAGGTTGTTATTGTTGGGGAAAAGAGTTTTGGAAAATGAAGTGTTCAAGAATTAATTTCGTATGCTGATGGAAGTATGTTGAAATATACTATTGCAAAGTGGTTGATTTGAAAAACAAATACTTTTATTGGATGAGTTGGAATTAAACCAGATATTAATTTAGTTGATGATCCTAGTACAGAACAAGATGAAGTTATTGAGTGGGTGAAGAGTAATTAGGTTTTTACCAAGATATACTCTCTTTAAATTACGAAATCAAATTCCTCTGTTTTATGAAAGCAAACCCACCCAGTTTTTATGAAAGCAAACCCACCCCCGACCCCTCCCTTGTCAGGGAGGGGATCTTGTGGAGCAGACCCTAGCTTTTAATGAACAAATCTCCCTTTGGCTTAAGTGAACAAATCCCCCCTAACCCCCCTTTATCAAGGGGGGGAATTAATCTCTTTGTGGAGCAAACCCACCCCCAGCCCCTCCCTTGTCAGGGAGGGGAGAGAAATAGAAAAGATTAAATTAAAAAAAACCCCCACACTTAAACGAAGCGAGAGGGTGAGATAACCAATCCTGAGTACAGGGGGGTATTTCAGAAACCATGAAAACAAAAACAGAGTTGTCGATTATTATGAAGCGTTATACAGGTTTATTATCTATATTATAATATTTCTCTTCTAATATTTCTATCTAGTTTTACTAAAATTTCATAGATACTCAGGTTGCTAGCTTTTGATCGATTTTTTATGTCATAGTCTTCATCAATAAGTGTGATGGGGGTATAAAGTTTTGTATGATCTGGTAATGTTAGGCGGCAAGAAGAAAGATTCATGCAGACTGTTCAAATCTGTGGGAGTTTATTGTTTTTGTTATTTTTGAAGTAAATGGCATTACTTGCAGATCTGGGGATTCCTTCCATATATCAAAAGGGGATTGTTCCTGTTAGGATTGTCTCATCAGTAGTTATAAACGTATGATTGTAGCTCACTCCAGCTTGTTTTCAAAGGGATTGTTTACTGATAAGCTGTGAGGTTATTATAAGTGCTGGTTGAAGGTTGTTGAGAGTAGTTTTTGCTGTTTCTGAAAGTTGTTTTATTGCAGGAATGTTTTTTTCAGAAGCATTATCAGTGAAAGGAGAATATCCATACGTGCTTAGTCCTACTCTTGCTGCATTGAAAAAAGTATCTTCATTTCTGAAAAATCCAGCACTGGCGGAGATATGTCTGTATTTGGGGCTGTGTCCATAGTTAATAATCTCATAATAATACTCTTTGAAAGCTTCTATTTGTTTTAGGTAGTTATTATTCGCTAAATTGTCTACATCATAAAAGTGAGAGAGTACTCCTTCTATTTCTATATTTGGATAGTCTTTTATAGTTTCTAGAATGTTTATAAGATCAGTATATTGGAGTCATTCTCTGTTCATTCCAGTATTGATGAAAAGATGGATTTTTGTTTTTTTGTTATTTTTTTTACTGAGTTTTCCAAGAGTATGAATAGCTTCGATGTTGTGGATGCAGAAAGTTGTTCTTTGGAAATCAAAATATTTGTAGTTTTGGTTTCGAGTTTCTCCGATGAGGAGGATGTTTTTTTTTGTGGTGTCTTTTACAATTTGGTATTCTGGGAAACTATCTACGCAGATATATTTTACGGTTGTTTCATTTAATATTTTACAAATTTGCTCCAGTCCATGGCCGTAGGCATTGGATTTTACTACAGGGAAAATTTCTTGTTCTGGTTTAAAATTTTGAAGGATATTGATATTATTGAGTATTGCATTTTTTTTAATGAAAATTTTATTCATTGGCTCTGGATTGCTTCTGAAAATATTTTTAATTCGTTTAAACATGGGATAGTAATTTTTGATAAAGGGGGTATTTTCTTTTATTATTCTATTTCATAAAGTAGATATTCTACGTTAGCTTTTGGGTTAGCTTTCCCTTCAGCGATATATCTCCTAAATCGAGTTCTCTGTTTTTTTGCAAGGTGATGGGTATTTTTTTTTAGGAGTTCTTCCATTTTTTCATAGTTATAGTCTCACTGAAGATAGCCAACAACTTCTTTGTAGCCAATTCCTTGCATAGATTGTAGGTTTGGGGTATATCCTGCGTCAAGGAGTGACTGTACTTCTTGAGTTAGTCCAGAGTTAAGCATTTCTTTTATTCTGGTATTGATGAGTTTGTTGGTAGTTTCTTTGTCTCTTCGAATTCCTATCATTAAAATAGGTTGATCCACAGCTTGCTCTTTGCAAACCTCTGTTTTTGTTTTTCCTGTATTTTTGCAGATTTCTAAGGCTCTGATGATGTATCTGATACTATTAGGATGTAGTTTTTCTGCTTCGATAGGGTCAAGCTTTTGGAGTTTTTGATGAAGTATTCCTGGGGTTTGTTCTTCTTCTTTTTCTCGAATTTTTCTCTGTTCTAGGTCGGGTTTGCTCTCTGGAAGTGTGAAATTTTTATAGATGGTATCAATGTAGAGTCCTGTTCATCAGACAATACAAGGAATATTCCCTCTTGATTGAATAGCTTTGATATAGTTTTTAGTGTCTTTTTGTCGTTCTCCTGCAGTATATTTTTCATCAGGATCTATGATGTTTATTTGATGATGAGGGATAGTATCTAAATATTTTTGAGGGATTTTATCTGTTCAAATATCCATTTTTTTGAAAATTTGTCTACTATCTGAAGAGATAACTTCTAGTGGAAATTCTTTACTTAATTCTACAGAAAGTCTAGTTTTCCCTGTTGCAGTAGCCCCTCGGATGATGATAATTCCATTAGGATTTGTGGTGATGAAGTTTTTTATCTTTATTTTTGCATCATTGCTAATTTCGTTAAATTGCATAATTATTTTATTGTATATGTATTAAATATGTTGAATAGTATCATGTCTACTCGGTTTTGGTATGCTTTTAGTGTTATAGTATAGTAAATTGATGACGAAAAAACAAGAGAAAAAAACTCTAACCATATTATATCACTTTTTTTGCTATCGTAAGTATAAAGTGTGTTTTTAGTGTGTTTTTTTGGTGAATATACTTGATTTTGTATTGTGTTTCTTTACCTTTTCCTTATGAGAAGTTAAGATTTTATCTTGTATAGGAAAAATATGAAAAATTTTGTAAGATCTTTTGGTAAGATGTCTGTTAAGGTGTCAGTTTTCGGAGGAATTTTTGGAGCTATGCTGTGGATTGGAGGTGCTTTTGCTTCTACTGGAGAATATCAATCATTGATGAAGAATTTGGAAAAAGCTCGTACTAAGATAAATTCTGAATTGGTTATACAAAACAAGAAAATTGAGAAAGATTTTACTCAGATAAAAGCAAATTTAGAAAAAGATTTTTCATATATTTCTTTGCATTGTCTAGGTATTTTGACGTTTGATTATAAAAAAGATGAGACAGTAAAACAAGATTTGATGAAAAAATTATTAGATTTTAATACTCAGTTTTATAGTTATTATTTATGATTAGGTGGGAAGTACTCTGATTTAAATAATGCGATAATGCAGTTTGTCAATAATGGGATTTCTCAGCAATCTAATGGAGCATATACTAAATATCTAGCTTATAGAAATAATTTTTTGAAAGACGTTGCATTATATATGAAAAATAATCTAGAAATTATTACTCCATTGATTGATAAAATGAGAGTAATTCAATGATTCCGTGTTGAAGCTACTGAATTACAAAAAATAAGGGGGGTGGCAGAAAAACTTTTGGAGAAAGACAGTCTATTGTCTAGATTAGGAAAAATAAAAAAAGCTCTCCGTGTCGTTATGGAAAGATCTTTTGATGCACAGGTGCAATCTAGATTAACAAGTGCAAATAGTAATAAAATTGCTAATTTGAAGAGAGAATATTTGGCTAATTTTGAGAAGGAATATGATAATTTGTATACTTCACTATTTTCTGTTGCACCAGCTACAGTAAGTTCTATAAAGATTGATGATTTTGTTAAGAAATACTATATTGATAATAGCTATCAGTGTCATACCTTATTGCGTGAAGAGGGAGAGTTTGGTACTAAAAGGAGAGCTCTAGAGTTGGCTATTAATCAGGAAAAAAGACATTTAAAGGATTATACACAAGCAGTACTTAACTTTTTTGAACAGTCTGAAGTAAGAAAAAATGCTTTGAAAAAACTTATGTTACAAAAATTAGGAATACTTATTAATAATTACAGAACTACAAAACTGAGAGTTGTCCTTTCAAAAATTTAAAAGATAAAATATTTGTTTTTATATTATTTATGTCGTTTGACCTATGACTAAAAAATCAGTAAAAAATTATTCTGCTTTCACCTTGATGGAGATGCTCATAGTGACTGTAATTTTTGGAATTATTGCTTCTGTTTTGGTTTCATTGTATTCTTCTGTGAGTAAATCTCAGCATGAAATTGGTGCGATTACTGCATTGACCCAGCAGACAAATGATGTGTTCGAATTTATCAACTATGCGAGTACTAAATATACAATAGATTATGAAGAATATTGGAATAGATCTCGTGTTGGGTGTGATAACACAGCATGAAGTAGTTTTTCTTGGGATGTAGATAAAGATAATGATAATGGGAATGGACACTGTGATAAGTTTACAGCGTATGGAAATCATAGCTCTGCGTATGGAACTGAAGGTGATGAAAAAAAAGAGCCATTGTTGTATACTTGTAGTTCTGAATATGGTAATAATAAAGGATTTTGAGATGATTATCCTGCTGTTGTTTATCAAGTTAATTTAGGAAAAATAAAAAATTGATGTTTTGAAAAGAATATTACTGGTAAACAGGCATTTGGTCAGTATAAATGGCAATTCTGGGATATGAAAGAGAATGGAGTAAATGATGGAGATGAGCAATTTCTAGGAAAAGGACCTATTGCTATCGAAGATATTAAAAATACGAAAGAACTGTATCTAATTTCTAGAGATGGGACACAGAGATTATTTTTTAGGAGAAATTGTAAAAATAAAGAGGTTCAGGAACCTGTGTGTGGAATCCAAATTTTGAGATTGAGGGCTTTTGATGCTGGGGTAGATCATAAATTAAGCAATGCTGATGAATCTGATTCTAGTGATTGGTGAGAATATGATGGAACTATTGATACTTGGGCATGTGATGCTGCTCAAGGATTTATTTGTGGAGGAGAAGATACGCAGAAGGGACAATATCTAGTTTGAAATGTTGATGGATTAGATTTCTATCTCCCAAAAGATGAAAATGATGGTTGGGTAGATTTGACAAGTGATGATGTAAATATTAAAGATTGGAAAATCACTATTTCTACACCAAAAGATCCTAAATATTCTGCTCAAGATCCTGAATATCAGGTGATCCCATCTGTAAAGGTTGCACTGAGTTCAGCAGTAAATACTAACAAATGGGGAGGATTGTCTGGAAAAGGAAGGTTTGCTATAGATAATAGCACGATGTATAGTTTCGGTAGTGATGCACATACTACTGAAGTTACTACTTATGAAGGAGATTGTGGAAAAGAGTTATTGCTCTGTCCTACTGAAGTTGACTTTAAGGCTGAAACTGTAGTATGTACTGAT
>PDWI01007122.1_pt1 | contig 13759 bp, 12 predicted proteins | sample 1430891 | NCBI WGS metagenome assembly PDWI01 (sample SAMN01162508, study PRJNA174530) | Oral metagenome, whole genome shotgun sequencing project. | biome: Marine environment; feature: Marine mammal; material: Swab sample of the gingival sulcus; isolation source: swab sample of gingival sulcus...
AATAATGATAAATGCACACTTTAGCGTCTATAATAACGAATTTTCTTATAAAGCTTAAAATGGTATGATAAAAAAATAATCATACAAATTATAAGAGCTATTGTTATATATGTTAGATACTCTTTTACAAGTTCTTGATTTTCTCCTAAAAAATATCCAAATCCGACGAGTATAAATACCCAAATACTGGCCCCTAAAGTAGTATAAATACTAAATTTTGCTATATTCATACGTGCAAGTCCAGCTGGAAGAGAGATATATTGACGAATTCCCGGAATCAATCTACATGTAAAAGTAGCAACCTCGCCGTGAGAGTTAAAAAAAGTTTCAAATTTATCTAGTTTTTTTTCATTTAATCCAACAAATTTACCATATTTTAAAAGCATATTTCGCCCAAGATATAAACTAATATAGTAGTTAAACAAAGCTCCTGCTAAAGAGCCTAAAACGCCATAAAAAACTGCTATAAAAAAATTCATCTCTCCTTTAAATGCCAAATATCCAGCAGGTATCATTACAACTTCGCTAGGAAAAGGAAAAAATGAACTCTCTAAAAACATTAGCAAAAATATACCTAAATATCCCCAAGAGCCAACAGTTTGAAGTAAAAAATCTACAATCTCATGCATAAAAAACCTTACATGTAGATATCAAGATATCTACATGTAAAATCTAATAAGCCCCATTTTGGGGCTTATGATTGATTAAAAAGCTGGTACTATTGCACCCTTATATTTTGTGTTAATAAACTTTTTTACAGCTTCTGAAGTTATAGCTTTATTTAAAGCTTTGATTTTTGGACTATTTTCATTGCCTTTTTTTACAGCTACTATATTTGCATAAGGACTATCTTTGCTTTCAATTGCTAAGGCATCTTTAGTTGGATTTAGTCTTGCATTTAAAGCAAAATTTGTGTTAATAACACTAATAGCAACATCACCCAAAGTTCTTGGAGTTTGGGCAGCTTCTATCTCTACAAATTTAAGATTTAACTTATTTTCTATTATATCTTTTGGAGTTCTTAGCTTTTTATCGTTTAGCTTTATAAGTCCATTGTCTGCTAAAACTTGAAGTGCGCGTGACTCATTTGTTGGGTCATTTGGAATAGCAACTTTATCACCATTTTTAAGTTCATTAAGACTTTTTATCTTTTTTGAATATACTCCCATTGGCTCTATATGAACATTTACGGTTTTTACAACCTTAGTACCTTTTTTTATGTTAAATTCATCCAAATAAGGAGTATGTTGAAAGAAGTTTGCATCTAATTGTCCATCATTTACAGCTAGATTTGGAATAACATAGTCGTTAAAAACTCTGATTTTAAGTTTGTATCCAGCTTTTTTAAGTTCTGGTTTTATAACCTTTAATATTTCCGCATGTGGAACTGGAGTTGCACCAATAGTTATAGTCTCAGTTGCATGCAAACCTAACGCTAAAGCTAGAGTGAGAAGTATTTTTGATAATTTCATATTTTTCCTTTTTATTATTTATATATTGAACTTTATTAAGTATATTTTGCTAAAAAAATGTGTATAAAAAGTGTATCTGAAGTTTTAAGTTTTGGTTTGAACTCAAATCTCTTTTTAAATGTTTTATAGCAAAACACTTAAAAAGAAACTCTAAGTGTTTTTACCTTTGTAAGTACATTTCGCACATGTCAGACATATCTGTTTTCATTTTAACTCCTTTTAATTCTAAAAGGGTCATTGTACATGTAAAAAGCTTAATTACAGATAAATATTTATAATTTTAATATATTTTGCTTTAAGCAGACGCAAATGGCATCTGCTTAAAATATCACTTTTTTATAACCTTATATAAAAAATCTCCAATAGATTGAAACATTTGAACCATTATTAAAAGTACAACAACTGATATATAAAGTATTTCGTTGTCAAAACCGTTGTAGCCTCTGTTTATGGCGACTGTTCCAACACCACCACCTCCAACAACTCCAGCCATAGCTGAAAATCCTACTATTACGATAAGAGTTACTGTTATGGTTGAAATAAGACTTGGAAGTGCTTCTGGGATTATAATTTTAAAAACTATTTGCATATTTGTTGCGCCAAAACTTTTCGCAGCTTCTATGATACCGCTATCAACCTCTTTAAATGCTCCTTCAATCAGTCTTGCTATAAATGGTGCAGCCCCTATTGTTAAAGGAACTATTGTTGCAGTTGTACCGATATTTGTTCCAACTAAAATTTTTGTAAGGGGTGCTATAGCAACTATAAGAATGATAAATGGAAATGAGCGCAAGGTATTTGTAGTAAAATCTAAAAATGTATATAATTTTTTGTTTGGCTTTAAACCATCTTTTGATGAAATCACAAGTAAAATCGCCGTAAAAAGTCCTATAAAAAATGCCATTGTGGTTGATAATATGCACATGTAAAGGGTTTCCCATATGGCATATGGAAATTCATCCATAAACTTTTCATAAATTCTTTCCATTACGCCACCTCCCATAAAACGCCACTTTGTTTTAAATAATCCAAAATCTTATCTTTATCTTTTGGCTCAATATTTATAACCAAATGTCCAACTACACTATCGTTTAATTTTTCTATATTCCCCCAGACTATATTAAAGTTTATGTTAAGTTTTATTGCCATATGTGTTATGACGCTATTAAATGCGACTTTTTTAGGAAAATAGAGTCGTATATTAACTCCATTTTCAGGCAGTATCTCCTCATGGGCTAAAAACTCTTTCATTCTCTCATTTGGTTTTAAGAAAAGCTCTTCAATCTTGCCGTTGGCTATTATCTTGCCACCTTCAAGCAGCATAGCTTTATCGGCAATAGATTTTACAACCTCCATCTCATGGGTAACTAAAACGATGGTAAGTCCGAGTTCACGGTTTATCATCTTTAAAAGTTCAAGTATTGAAACTGTTGTATTTGGGTCAAGTGCTGAAGTAGCTTCATCGCTTAGGAGTATTTTTGGCTCTAATGTTAAAGCACGCGCTACGGCAACTCTTTGCTTTTGTCCTCCACTAAGTTCGTTTGGATATGCTTTCATTTTATCGCCTAAACCAACCAAATCTAAAAGTTCTTTGACTTTTTTGTCTATTTGTGGTTCACTATATTTCCAAACACGCATCGGCATTGCAACATTTTCATACACATTTTTTTGGCTAAGAAGTGAAAAATGTTGAAAAATCATACCCATTTCACGCCTAAGCTCTCTTAAATGTTTTACATGTAAACTTTTTACATCCTTTCCAAACACCTCAACTTTTCCGCTATTGTAAGGTTCAAGTCCATTCAAACATCTTAAAAGTGTACTTTTTCCAGCTCCGCTATGTCCAACAAGAGCGTATATTTCGCCTTGTTTTATGTGTAAATCAATGCCACTTAAGACTTCAGTATCGCCGTAACTTTTGTATAAATCTATTACTTTTATCAATTTTTATCCTAAAGCCTTTAATTCGCCTAAAACTTTTTCAAGTTTATTCTTAGCTTCATTAAGTCCTTTTTGATTTTGCTCTATCACCTCTTTTGGGGCGTTTTTAACAAAATTTTCATTTCCAAGCATCTTTTCAAGCTTAGATATTTCAGCGCTTAATTTTTTCTCTTGTGATTTTAAACGATTTAAAATAGGAGCTAAATCCACACCACTTAGTGGGATAAAAACAGCTAAATTATCACTAACATCACCAACACAATTTTCTTGCTTTTTGTTTACAAATTCAACCTCTTCAACCTTAGCAAGCTTGTTTATAAACGCTTTGTATTCGTTTAGATTTACTTCGTTATCAAGCTTTATGTATGCTTTTTGTATTGATTTATTTCCTATGTCAATAGTTGCTTTTGCACGTCTGATACTAACTATTGCTTCGATGATAAGAGCAAATTGTACCGCCACATCTTCATTTAGATTTTCGCTTTTTGGATATGGCATTACCATTATACTTTTAGAATCTTCTAGTTTTGTGTTGCTAAGTTCATGGTATAAATGTTCCGTTAAAAATGGCATAAAAGGGTGTAGTAGTTTCATGGCTTCTTTAAAGATCGATCCAAGTTCACTTACTGCTTCTTTTCTAGCTTTGCTTAGCTCAATTCCCCAGTCGCAAAATTCATTCCATAAAAAGCGATATAACGTAGTAGCTGCGTCATTAAAACGATATTCATCGATATAGCGTCTAGTTTCTTTTGTTGCACTATAAAAGCGACTTAACATATAGGAGCCAAGATCTGTTTTTACATGTAAATTATCTAAATCCTCAAATTTATCCCCATTCATTAAAAGATATTTTGAAGCATTTATAAGTTTATTTGTAAAATTTCTTACTTGCAAAAGAGTTTCATCGCTCATGCGTATATCTCGCCCTTGAACAGCAAGCATAGCTAGAGTAAAGCGTAAAATATCTGCACTATATTCATCAACTACACTTAATGGGTCTATTACGTTGCCCTTTGATTTACTCATCTTTGCGCCGTGTTTATCTTTTACGAGTGCGTGAAGATAGATGTCTTTGAAAGGCAGTTCTTTTAAAGCATGTTCGCCTTGAAACATCATCCTTGCAACCCAAAAGAAAAGTATATCAAAACCTGTGATGATAAGAGTGTTTGGATAGAAGTTTTTCAAATCATCTTCAAACCATTTTTCATTTTTATAGGTATCGCCATTTCCCCAACCAAGAGTTGAAAAAGGCCAAAGTCCTGAGCTAAACCATGTATCAAGCACATCAGGGTCTTGATAAAAATCTTCACTTTTACACTTTGGACAACACGCGGGATTATCCTCTTCATCTGCCCATTGACCATTACATGTACGGCAATAAAACACAGGCACTTGATGACCCCACCAAAGTTGTCTTGAGATACACCAATTTCTAAGCTCCCTCATCCATGCATTAAAAGAGTTTATCCAGTGAGGTGGATAAAATTCGCATAAATGCTCATTTACTTTTTTGATAGCTCCATCGGCAACCTCTTTTTTTACAAACCACTGTTTTGAGATATAAGGCTCAACCACATTTTTACATCTATAACAATGTCCCACTTGGTTTTCATAATCTTCGATTTTTTCGATAAATCCACCATCTTCTAATGCTTTTATAACATCATCTCTTACTTCTAAACGCTCACGACCTTTAAAACTTCCGCAATGTTCGTTTAAAATGCCTTTTTCGTCAAATATGGTTATAAAGTCTAAATTATGTCTTTTTCCAACCTCATAGTCATTGATATCATGGGCTGGAGTTACCTTAACCAAACCTGTTCCAAACTCCATATCTACATAAGAATCGGTTATGATTTTTATCTTTCTATTGATGAGGGGCAGGGTGACGTTTTTGCCAACAAGATGTTTATATCTTTCATCATCAGGATGTACCATAACGGCGGTATCTCCAAAGTATGTCTCTGGTCTTGTGGTGGCTACGACGATATATTCATCGCTATTTTCAAAATAGTAGCGTAAGTGATAAAGTTTGCCTTTGTTTGTTTCGTATTCAACTTCAATATCGCTTAATGCACCATCGTGCGTACACCAATTTACCATGTAGTTATCTTGGACAATAGTTCCTTCGTTGTAAAGTGATACAAAAGACTTTTTAACAGCCCTTTTTAGCCCTTCATCCATAGTAAATCTCTCTCTGCTCCACGCCGGACTTGCTCCAAGGCGACGCATTTGACGGACTATATTTCCACCACTTGTCTCTTTCCACTCCCAAACTTTTTGCAAAAACTTTTCGCGTCCAAGTTCCTCTTTTTTAATTCCTTTTGCTAAAAGCTGTTTTTCAACCACATTTTGAGTAGCAATTCCCGCATGATCAACTCCCGGTTGCCATAAAGCTTTGTATCCGTCCATTCTTTTATAACGGGTGATTATATCAATCAAAGTATGATTAAATGCATGTCCGATATGTAAGTTTCCTGTTACGTTTGGCGGAGGTAGCATGATAGAAAAATATTTATCTTTTTGCTGAATATCTTTGTTTCCGTCTATTTCAAAATATCCACGTTCTTCCCAAATTTTATAATACTTTTGTTCAATCTCTTGTGAATTATACGCTTCTAAGCTCATCTAAAAAACCCTTATGATTAAAATAAGCGTGATTATACTTAAAATTTGCTTTGTAGTGGGTTAAAGGTTTGAAACTTTTTACATGTAAAATTTTTTACATGTAAAATTTGTCATAATAATCAAAATTTTATATAATAATATATTATATTAATTTCTTTTTAAATATTAAATTATATTATAAATTAGTATTTAAAAATGCTATCTTTATAATACCTTTATCTAAGCTTTGTTTTATATAAATTGGCCTATAATTACATATCTTTTAAAACCGTTAAAAGGAGTAAAAGATGAAAATATATATCAAAATACTACTATTGAGTTTACTACTAATTTCTTTCCTTAAAGCTGATGTTTGCCCAAAAAGATTTGCAATTATCACATACGACGATTTTATTATCCCTGTGTTGTTGTCAATGATACAAATAAAATCTCAATATCTTATGATATAGACAAAAACAACTTGATGGATTTTGTGGATGGACAGAGTATTTGTAGTGGTTACGCGCCAAGGGTTTCTAAGCAGACAGTATTGTTAAAAGGAACTATACCTAGGAGATTTAGACATAACAACAAAAACCGAATCAATATCATAAAAATAACCGATAAAAATTCAAATACAAGCTATATTGCCAATGTAAACCAAGATGATTTTTTATGGGAAAAAGAGATAACATTCGATTTTTCAAATACACAGCAAGCTGTTGTAGTTTTAGAAGGTTATAATGATAGTTCTTTAGGCCAAGTTCTACATTCAAATCAGTTAAATATATATAAGGACTATTAAAATGGTTTCATTAATGTTAGTCTTGCTAAACTTTGAATTTCATTCACTATTTTCTTCATCTAATATAAAACATGAACCTATACAACCAAAAACTCTTATAATGAAAGATGAAAAATATGAAAGATATGTAGAAAAAATGACAAAAAGAGGAATTGTCATGATTAGAAGCGAAAAAGCTAAAGAAAAAGTAAGAAAAAAGTATGAAAAATGGAAAAAAATAAACACAAAAACATATACCTACATTGCTCATGCAACAACTATAGACGGACCACCAACTCTTATATTTGTTAAAGACAATAAAGTCAAAAAAAGTTTACCTTTAAAAGGAAGTAATTTATCAAGAGATTACAATAATGTTAAACAAGATATAAAACAAAATGATTTTAATATTTCAAAGATAAATGATTTTAATGCTACAAAGAATATACTCACTAAAACGTATTATGTTGCAAGAAATCTTGATTTTTATCTATTGGATAACAGATTTAAGACAATTCTTAAAAAATATCCATATACCCTTCACGACATTGTGAATGAAGGGTACTTATATATAGTAGGTTTTAATATATTTTATGATGACCAATATTCTTATATTAATGCTCTTAATGGGATATCAAACGGTATGAGAATGTATCATTATTCATCGCCGTATTGCCAAAATCCTTTAAACTACTTCTACTCCTTCGCATTCTTACAACTCCCAACAAACACAACTTTTGATAATAAAACAACAAAAAAGATACTTAAAAAATATAAAGAAGCTTACATGTGCATATACAATGAGAAGAAAGATAAAGATAAATGTTTTAATGAAAATCTTGTATGGAATGATAATTTTTTTAAGAGGTTATTTGGGTAGTTTTTGGATTTGTAAACTATAATGTTTGAGTTATTCTTTATATAAATATAAATAAATACTTTATTACGATATTGTAAATTTTTTATAAATGTAAGAGAAATATTTATAAATATTATTGAAAATAATTATCGTTTTTGGTATAATAATAAAAATTTTTTAATAAGGAGATAAATTGCTAAAAAAGAGTATAGTTTTAAGTTTAACTTTAGCAACAGTGTTGCATGCAAACGAAACCAAGCTTGAAGAGAGTGTTATTACGGCTAAAACAAATCAAACCTTAGCAAATACACCAGCGAGTTTTACTATTATATCTGGTAAAGATATACAATCCATGAGTCAAAATTCCATAGAGGGTATCTTGCAAAATAGTGTTGGTATTTTTCCAACAGTCAATGACTCTTCTATAGGCGGCAGAAAAGCGTTGAGCATTAGAGGAATGAGTAGTAATCATACTTTAATCTTACTAAATGGAAAACGTATTTCTGGAACTGATGCTCAAATAGGCCATTCAAATTTTCAATACAATTGGGTTCCTCTTGATGCTATAGAAAAAATCGAAGTTATAAGAGGTCCTATGAGTTCACTTTATGGCTCAAAGGGTTTAGGAGGTGTTGTAAATATCATAACTAAGCCTGTAGAAAATGGCGTGCATGGAAGCATAAATGCCGAAGCTAGTAAGGTGCAAGGAAAAAATAGCGGAAATGAATACGCACTTGGTGCTGATATTAGAGCTAGAGCATTTGATAAACTTGATATGTTTTTAAGTTTAGAAAAGCGTGACATAAAAGCTTCTGGAGAAGAGAATAATAGCACTATAACCCATAGAGAGGGAAAAGATATAGTAAATGCACTTTTGGATTTTGATTATCATATCGACGACACATCAACTTTGAGTGCAGAGATGCTATTTGGAAAAGAGGATAGAAATACAAAAGAAACCAAAAAATCATACTCTATCAAAAAAAGACATTATGCATTAGGCTACAAAAAGCAATTTGAAGACTTTGGTATTAGTTTAAATGCTTATAGAACTAAGTCTGATTCTCATACTAAAACTTTTAAATATACTCATAGATTAAAAGATGATATATTTAATACTGAAATTGATACAGATACGATAGAGAATAACTATTTAGTTGTGGGTGCCGAGTATAGAAAAGAGTTTTATCATAAAGATTATGATAGTGCAGAAAAGAAAAAAAGAAATTTTAAAAATGATATTTCATACTTTGCAGCTTATGCTCAAGATGAGATAAATTTAACTGATTCTTTGCTTTTAACACTTGGGCTAAGGTTTGATAAGCATGAAAACTTTGGTTTACATGTAAGTCCAAAAGCATATTTTGTTTACACACTAAATGATATGTTTCATATAAAAGCAGGATATGGAAATGGCTTTAATGCTCCCACTGTTACACAATCTTCAGCTAATTATAAGTTTGTAAATCCTTTCGCTAGACACGCTTTTTACGGAAATAGCGACCTAAAACCAGAATCATCAAATAACTTTGAGCTAGGTTTTGAATACTTTGCACCAAATAGACAATTAGAAGTTATGGGATTTTATAATAAAATAAAAGATTTAATCGGTTCAAAAACCATAGGAAGTATGCCAAATTATATACCTGGAATGGGAGATATTTACATACATAAATATTCAAATATAGGAAGAGCAAAAACTTATGGTCTTGAAGTATCGTGGAAACATCAAAATGTCATAGATAGTCTTGACTATAATTTAGGATATACTTACACTAGAGCAAAAGATGATGATAATGATGAGGATTTAACGCTTAAACCAAGACACAAAATAAATGCGCAATTAAAATATCGCTTTCCTTACGATATATCTACAAGCCTTGCACTTCAGCACATAGGCGTTCAAGATGCAGATGTGGTAGTTGATGTGGGCAACAAGCGTAAAGTTGTTAGAAAAACTTTAGGTGGATATACTTTAGCCGGCATTCAAGCGTCAAAAACTTTTCCAAATGGTTTTAAGCTCTCTTTAGGAGTTGAAAATCTTTTTGATAAACAATTAAATGATGAGTATAACTACAACCTAAGAAGAAGATACTTTTACGGAAGAATTAGCTACTCATTTTAATTTTTACGCCCTACATGTAAAAGTGTAGGGCGAAGTTATAAAGTTTTTTACATGTAAATTAATTTGCATGTAAGCATAGGAGTTATGTATGGGAATATTTACTTTGATTGGGGATTTTTTCACTGACCGTGCGTATTTTTCTTCAATGAAAAAGAAGATGGGATCTGTGTTAGTTTTGTTTTTTTGTTTTAGGTGGTTTGGCTCTTTTTGCTTACTTGTATGATAAGTTTTACATGTAAGATTATGGTTCAAACCTAAATGGTTGGATGATTTTACACTTAATAGCGTTTTCATTTAGCAGTTTTACTCTCATGTTTTTTGTGCGCTTTATCGCCTCTTTTTGAAAGATACTGCTTCCACCTTTTGTTTTTATGATGTTGATTTGTCCATTTTTTGAGACTTTAAAGTAAACATCGACATACACTATTTTATTTATTCGCATTCTTAAAGCTCTTTTTGGATACTTTAGGCTTGGTTTTTTAAGTACCACAAAATCCACTCCTTCAACGCAAAATACCTTTGCTTTTTTGCTTTTTAGTTGGGAGTTTTCTGTTTTTTTGGGTTTTATAACATTTTTTGAGCCATTTTGAGGTTTAATTTTTGGCTCAATCATATCAGGTTTGATTATCTCTTTTAATTTAGGCTGTTTGAGAGTTTTTTTAACTACTTTTTTATGTAACTTTTTCGTTTTTACTTTTTTCCTCTTTTTTATAATCTTCTTTTTGAGAGTTTTTTTCTTTATAACTTTCTTAACAACTTTTTTAGTTGGCTTTTTAACTATTTTTTTGACAGGTTTTTCAATGGGTTTTTCGATTGGTTTTTCGATTGGTTTTTCGATTGGTTTTTCGATTGGTTTTTCGATTGGTTTTTCGATTGGTTTTTGCGCTTTTTTTATAGGAGATATTTTTTTCTCTTGTAAATTAAGAGTAACTACTATCTTCGGTTTTTCGACCTGTTTTACATCGTTTGACTGCAATGGTAAAAGAAGTAAAACTAAGTTTATAACTAAAGATAGTAGAAAATATCTCATTTGCTAAGTAGTTTATATAGTTTTTCTATTGGTTCGATTACCCTATAGGTTCCTCTTAGATACTCACTTGCTGGGACAAAATATACGGCTTTATTTTTACCTGCATTTGTTTTTTGTAAAAGTGGATTTACTTTTAGTATATCTTCAGTATTTCCCATGCCAGTTGTAACAACTATAAAGTCAGGATTTTGAGTAAGCATATACTCTTGAGATATGATTGGTCTATTGCCTTTTAAGCCATCGCTTAAATCTTTTAAGCCAAAAAGTTTTAAAATGTTTCCCGGCAATGTTTTATTGTTAAAAGCCATAAGTGGTGCTGAAGAGTAGAAAAATATCGCTTTTTTGCCTCTTATTTTTGAAATATCAAGTTTTGCAATGCGTGATTTTAGCTCATCCACTAACTCTTTTGCTTGAATGTTTTTACCTAAAATTTTTCCAACTTCAAATATGTTTTTATAAATATCATCTATACTATTTGCTTGAAAATCAATAGTTTTAATCTTAAATCTTTCCAAATCCTCTTTTGTTTTAGCAGAGTGTCGATTTACTATAACAATATCTGGCTTTAACGCTATAATCTTTTCAATGCTAGGCTTTGCATAGTTTCCTACACTATCTAGCTTTTCAGTCTTATCGTATGGGTATATCTTTGAATGCGCCATTTTAGAAATAGCCACTATCTGGTCTTCTCCACCGAGTTTATATATGATTTCCACGATAGAAGGCTCCATAACAACAAGTCTTTGTGCGTAAATAAAGCTTGAAAATACAAGCAACATAGTTAGAATTTTTTTCATTTTTTAGTCCTTTAGTGCCACAACAACAGGGCAGTTTTGATGTTCAATCACATCACATTTTAAGCCATAAATCTCTTTTAAAATCTCTTTTGTTATAAGTTCTTTTGGCTCACCTTTATATCTAATAACTCCATCTTTTAACATGATAAGTCTTTGGCAAAACAGACTTGCTAAGTTTAGATCATGCAAAACCATCACGCAAAGTATATTTAACTCTTTTGAAAGCATCACGCAAAGTTTCATTATCTCTATGGCGTAGTTTAGATCAAGTGCAGAAGTTGGTTCATCTAAAAGTAAAACTTTTGGTTCACTTACTAATGCACGAGCTAAGATAACCCGCTGAAACTCTCCACCACTTAAACTTTGTGCAAGTCTTTTTTTAAAATGCTTTATATTTAAAAGTTCTGCTATTTCATCTATTTTTTTATCATCTTCTTTACTATATCCTGAAAACGAGTTTTTAAGATGGCAAAATCTTCCCATGTAGAGTATATCTTCTACTAAAAGAGGCATACTAATACTACTTTTTTGAGGTACAAAGCCTAAGATTTTTGATAACTCTTTTAGTGAGTACTCCTCTATTTTTTTATCTTGTAAAGTGATAACTCCTTCATTTGGGCTAAGAAGTCGAAGTAAGTTTTTAAGCAGAGTTGATTTTCCACAACCATTAGGTCCTAGTATCCCTACAAATTCCCCTTGTTTAAAATCTAAATCAATACCATTTAGTATCTCTTTTGTTTCATAACTAAAGGATAATTTTGAAGCTTTTAAACTCATGCGATACCCCTTTTTGAGGCTATTGCTAGATAAAGAAAGAAAGGTGCGCCAAAGAAAGAAGTGATAACTCCTATAGGTATCTCAACAGGTGCAAGAATAGTTTTTCCAATGGTGTCACAAAAGAGCAAGAAAAGCCCACCGCCTATGGTTGCATAGGGTATCAAAACCACATTACTTGAGGTTTTAGCTAAAAGTCTGATGGTGTGAGGAATTATAAGTCCGACAAAGCCTATCATACCTGTAAATGCAACAGAGAAAGCAACTATGAGTGATGCAACTATAAGCAGACGTTTTTTCTCTTTTTCTACATCAATTCCTAAGCTTTGTGCCTCCTCATCGCCACTTAAAAGCACGTTTAAATCAAACCGTTTATAGTAAAAGTAAGCAAACGAAAAAAGAAGTGGCAAAATAATCATACCTATCTTATCCCACGAGGCAGAGCCAAGATAGCCCATCATCCAAGCGACTATCTTAAAACTATCTTCTCCTATCATGTAGGTAAAAAATGAAGTAAAAGCCCCTAAAAATGAGGAAAATGCGATACCGATGATAAGTAAAGTTGCTATTGACTTACCTTTGCGAGAAAGTTTAAATATCATAATAGACATAAAAGCAGATGAGAAAAATGCAAAAACACCATAAAAAATCTCTGGTAAATCCAAAAGATACGCCACAACCGCCCCAAAAGTAGCGGACGCGGCAATTCCTATGATATACGGGTCTGCAAGAGGATTTAAAAATACACTTTGAACCACAACACCACTTGAACCTAGAAGCATTCCTATTAAAAGTGCCATTATGACACGAGGAAGACGTATCTCAAAGAGAATTAGCCGTTTGCTTTCATCTATATCGCCACCTGTTAAAAAGGTAAAAATCTCCCCATAACTTATATGAGTACTTCCAAAACCCAGTATAAAAAAACACGCCATTAACGTTAAAATCAATACAATTATGCTATTTTTTTTCAATGTTAAGCTCCACGTTTTCGATTAATAATTTTTTTAATTCCACCATTAGTTCAACCACCTTTCCATACTCTATCTCCTTATGCGCACTTAGTTTTACTCTTTTTTTGTTTTGTAGGCTTTCTATCTCAATTTTTAACTCTTCTAAGCTTAAAACATCCTCTTTTTTGTCTGTTTTTAGCACATAGTTACCATTTTTTAAGTAGATAACTTCTGTTAAAGTTTCATTATCTTCATCTAGTTTTAGTGAACTTTGAGGAAGTTTTACATCAAAATTTGTATATTTTTTAAATGTGGTTGTTATCATAAAAAATATTAGTAAGACAAATATGATGTCGATTAGATTTATCATAGAAATATGAGCCCTAAAAGAGGGCTTTTTTCTAGTAACTTTCACAT
>PDWI01007123.1_pt1 | contig 13756 bp, 23 predicted proteins | sample 1430891 | NCBI WGS metagenome assembly PDWI01 (sample SAMN01162508, study PRJNA174530) | Oral metagenome, whole genome shotgun sequencing project. | biome: Marine environment; feature: Marine mammal; material: Swab sample of the gingival sulcus; isolation source: swab sample of gingival sulcus...
GAAAGCTTATTATTTGATATGATTTTACTGGCTTTTTTCTTATTGACAGTGGCACTGTTACTGGGTTTTATCTATGTTGACAACTTTTTGACTCAGCACCTAGCACATAAAACCGTATTTAGCATACTCTCATGGGCAACCTTTGCTTATCTGATAGTTGGGCATTGGCGATATGGCTGGCGTGGTAAAAAAGCCTGTAACTTCACTCTCTATGGCTATGGATTATTAGCAATTGGCTTTGTTGGTAGTAAAACTGTGTTGGAGCTGTTGCTAAATTCTTAGTTAGGAAACAACAATTCTATCCCACGCTAATTATGTAGCAAAAAATAAAGGCTTGCCGACCTAAACCGTCCGCAAGCCTTTATTTATGGTGCATACAAGCCAAAACATAAGCCAATCACCTCAAACTGCCAGCCCACGACCTAGCCCACGCACTGTGACTTGATACTTAGTTCTGTACTGGGGATATTTGGTGGGATGAGGTGGGTTGTGTGGGGATGTGGTGGGAAGACTTTGTATAGCGAGGGTTTGGGGCGGTTCGTTTGGGTTATGCGAGTTGGTTTGGGGGAGATGGTGAGTTGTAGTTTATTTTGGACTGAATTTGGCAGTATTGGTGGTGGGTGATGATTTTGGTAAGTTATTTTGGACTGCGTTGGTTGGGTGTGATGGTGTGCTGATATGAATGAAACCGCTCTGGTATTGGAGCGGTTTTTTTGTGGGTGATGAGTTACCATGATTCGATGACTGACCAGTGCCAGACCCAGCCGATGATGCGGAAGTTTTGTTGTTGGATTTGTTCTGAGGTGAGGGTAAGCTCTGGGTATTCGTAGTGGTTGTCGCTGACTATGCGGACTCCGCCGTTGGGGGCTTTGTAGAGGCGTTTGCATAGGTAGAGGTCTCCCCATTCTATTGCGAAGATTTTGCCGTCTTTGATGGTGGTGCGTCCTTTGTCTACCCAGATGGTTGAGCCTTGGTTGATGGTGGGGCTCATGGATTGGTCTCGGGCGGTGGCGACAAAGATGTTGGTGGGTTGTATGCCTAGGTTTTGTAGGGTGCGTCTGCCCATTCTAAGCGTGCGAGTTTGGTCGTTGTCCATGATGAGGTTGGTTGCTCCGTGACCACAGGCAAATTCTAGGTCTCGGTAGAATGGGATTTCTACTTCGTCGTCTTCTAGGGGGGTGTTGTCATCCCATGTGGAGATGGGGTGAAAGTCGCTGAGGCTTGTGTGTTGTGGTGGTTTTTGTGGTTGTGTGCTGGTGTTTGGGTATGGTTGTCCAATACCCTTGTGTATCCAGTCGATGTCTGCTCCTGTGACATCGGCTATTTTTTTGGCTGTTGGACGGTGAATACTGGTACTACCCTTTGTCCAAATGCCATGAAAAGTAGAGCCACTTAAACCAACTCTAGTAGCAAATGAAAAGGGCTGTTTTTTTTCATCGTCTGTCATTAATTGATACAACCTGCTTTTTAGAGGTGTATCCAGTTCCGAATTCATTTCTGTTAATTGCGAAGTCATGCCAAAAAATCCTATTTAGTTCCTAATTTATAACATATTGATATAAAAAGGATTTATAAAATACTTCGAAAAAATTACGAAATATTAATTACGAACCCTTTACTTTTCGTAAATTACGAAGTATCATGTTTACAAGTTGAGTTATTGAACTCTAACACGAACTTTTTTTAAAAAAATCAGCGATGGCTGATTGAGGTGCTAGTGATGAACTATGAGCAGTATCCGCTTTTGAACAGTTTTAGCCAATGCGATGATGGTAGTTGGCATGCAGAGGATATTAAGTCTGCTATCCGTAAGTCTGGTATTACGCTTAGGGGTCTGTGTGAGCGTTATGATTTGCCTTATGGTTCTGTTAGCAAGGCGATTAGTCAACCTTTAAAGAAGGGTGAGCTGGCTATCACTGATTATCTTGGTGTGCCTGTGCAGTTGTTGTTCCCGACTCGGTGGACTGTGGACGGTCAACGCGTTAGACCAAGGTATGCGGACAAATATACCACAGTTGCGGAGTATTTGTCATGCTAAATCAGCTTAAAATTTCGGAAATTATGAACTTAAAGCTTAATGGTTTGCCAAAGTCTCGAAGAGGTATCGAATTATATGCGAAAAGGAATAATTGGAACTATGTTGAAGTTCCTAGCCGTGGTGCTGGTGGTGTGCGTCGTGAGTATGTTCTGCCTGATGAGTTGTTTGAGCAGGTAAAAGCAAAAAAACTGGCTGAGATGGTTGAGTCGGCAGGTGAGTTGGTTGCCGGTGATAAAAGCACCCCCTCTAACTCCCCCTTATCAGGGGGAGAACTACAATCAGGGGGAGAACTACAGCCCATTGCTGGTGATGATATGGCGGTGGCTCGGTTGGCGGAGTGGCAACGTGATTGCGGTATTGCTCGGGTGGCGGTGGTGCGTCATGTGTTGGGGTTGGCTGAGCTCACCAGTAAGACGAAGGCGGTGGAGCGTTTTGCTAAGGCTAGTAAGGAAGGTAAGTTGGATGAGGCTTTGACTGCTACGGTACGTCGGGCGAATGCAAAAAGCGGTGCTAAGTCGCAGGGTAAGGCGAAGACTAAGGTAAGTCGGAATACGTTGTTTGCTTGGGTGAAGGCGTTTGAGTCGGCGGAGGCAGGTGGTGAGTCGGCTGTGCTTGCTCTTGCTCCGAAGGCTCGGACGACGAGTTTGCCAGTGTGGTCTGGGGTGTTGCTAAAACTGTGGGCAGACCCTGCGAATCCGCCATTGGCTGAGGTGATGCGTGATTTGGCTAAGGTGCTGAATGAGCAGGGTATGGCTGTGCCGAGCTATCATCAGGCACGATATTTTTTGAATACGCATGTGGGGAATGTGGAGCGTGAGAGGGGTCGGCGTGGTAGTCGGGAGATTAAGAATATTATGCCGTTTGTGCGACGGGGTACGGAGGAGTTGTTTCCAACTTATGTGTATACGGCGGATGGGCATACGTTTGATGCGGAGGTGGCTCATCCGATTACGGGTAAGCCGTTTCGCCCTGAGATTACGGTGGTGGCTGATGTGCGGACTCGGATGATTGTTGGGTTTTCGGTTGATTTGGCTGAGAGTGGACTGGCGGTGTTGGATGCGGTGCGAGTTGCGGTGTGTGTGTATGGGGTGATGGCGATATTTTATGTGGATAATGGTTCTGGTTATAAGAATGCGATGATGACGGCTGAGGGTACTGGGCTGATGGATCGACTGGGGTCAACGATGAAGCATAGTATTCCGTACAATTCGCAGTCGCATGGGTTGATTGAGCGGTCGCATCAGACGTTGTGGGTGCGGTTGGCTAAGAAGTTACCGACTTATATGGGTGCGGATATGGATCGGCAGAAAAGGCAGGCAGTGTTTAAGAAGACTCGTAAAGATTTGAGAGAGTTTGGGGAGTCTAAGCTGTTGTGTGAGTGGGATAGGTTTTATGAGCTGTGTAAAAAACAGGTGAATGAGTATAACAATAGTCCGCATGGTGGGTTGCCACGGCGTTATAACAAGTTGACTGGTCGGAAGGAGCATTTGAGTCCGCAGGTGATGTGGGATGAGCAGGTGCGGTTGATGGAGAGTCAGGGTGTCAAGCGAGTGATGTTGAGTGAGGCGGAGCAGGTGGATTTGTTTCGCCCTTGTGAGAGACGTAAGTGTCTGCGTGGTGAGATTCGGTTGTTTGACAATATCTATTTTAGTCGTGATTTGCTTGAGTATCATGGTGAGTGGGTGTTGGTTGGCTATGATATACATGATGCGAGTAAGGTGTGGGTGCGTGATGCTGAGCATCGGTTGATTGCTGTTGCTGAGTTTGAGGGTAATAAGCAGGCGTATTTCCCTGTGAGTGCGATGGAGCAGGCGGTACAGAAACGGACGAAGGGTCAGTTGAAACGTAATGAGGTGAAGCGTGATGATATTCTTGAGAATTTGTCGCCACAGAATGTGCTGGAGCATGTGGATGGTCAGCGGTTGCCTGAAGTTGAGCTGAGTCGTGCGGAGTTGGCTTGGGCGGAGTTTGTGGCGGAGGAAGAGAGAACCCCCTCTAACTCCCCCTTATCAGGGGGAGGACTAAAACCAACCCCCTCTAACGTCGAGCATAGCTCTCGTCTTGCGGACGGACGAAGCAGTGCTTCGTTTAATCCGTCCTCACCCGCCTTGTCAGGGGGAGGAGTAAAACCGACCCCCTCTAACTCCCCCTTGTCAGGGGGAGGACTAAAAGCGGATGCGGTTGAGGCTGAGCAGGATATGCGGTTTGAGCGGTGGTTGAGGCTGGATGAGGCGGTGAAGGCTGGTGCTGAGCTGACAGATGCGGATGCAGACTTTTATGAGCTGTATGCGGAGTCGAAGATTTTTAAGATTAAGATGGCGACATATAAGGTTGGTTAAGTTGGTTGTTGCTTACTTTGTGTGTTTGTGTATTGGTTGGTAATGGTTGTTTTATGTAATAGATGTTTAATGTGATGGGAGTCTAGTATGGCTAAGGTAAAACGTGAGATTTCGACAAGCTGTGGTGCAACTGGCTTGAGTTGGTTGTTTTGTGAGAGCAAGACAAAGCTTTCTAAGAAGACTGGTAAGACTGTGGTTAGTGAGCGGTTGCATTTGAAGCTTGATTATGATGATTGTTTGTTTGTGTGTGTTGAGCATCGTAAGAAGGAAGGGTTTCAGTCACCTGATGAGAATTCGGAGGAGATTTATCTGAATGCTGATGAGGTAAAGAGTATGAGGGATTGGCTGGTTATGCAATTGCCTTTTAGCAAACAAGAGTTGGTGGATATGATGTCGGCTACGGTGAGAGGGGGTGCGTGATGGCTGAATTTATCGGTGAAAAGATACTGTTAGGGTTGGCTAACAAAGAGTTGGCAAGGATGGATAAGCTCCTTGCTAAAAAGGATGCTGAAATAACGGCTGTGATGGAAGCTCCTGTAAAAAAATCTTGTCTTATGGATGATTTGAGAGCTCTTAAGAGATCACCAAATCTTAATATTTCAAAAGATTTGAGTATTCTTGAAAAACAGATTAACGACTTGGATAAGTTGGCTAAAAAAGATTGGCGTAAATTGCAAACTGCACGAAACGAATTAGGACGACGTAGAAGTCATCTATCTATCGAGATAGAGATACTAAATTGGAGAATTGATTCGTTATCAAGTTCAGAAACAGAGAAAGGGGCTGAGTGATGGCTAAGTCGGATGAGTATGTGGGTGAGTGTGTGCAGATTTTTGAGTCGATGTCGCTGTTACCAACTGGTTCTGCGGTGTCTGCTCGGACGATTCGGTTGGGTCATTTGAGTGTGCGACAGACTTTGACTCGGTTAAGGACGTTGGTGGTGCTTGGTTGGGTGATGGCGGTGCGTGCTGAGAATGGCAGGGTGTTTTATCGTATTAATATGGAAAATGAGAGGGCTCTGGCTATGGTTAGGGGTTTTTCTAATAAGGTGACAACAGACACTGCAATCACTGCAATGTCTGCTGTCGGTTAGGTAAATATGATAACGGAGGTAATGAAAAATGGCTAAAAGAGGAGAATTATCTCACCCTGTAGCTAATGTAGCTAGAAATTTATTAGGGTATGAGATAACGCAGAGAGAGTTAAGGTTAATGCCTTATGTTTGTTATGTGTTAGTCAATAGTCAAGAAATCGATAAACGTAAGGTCAATGATGAAGAAATGCGTTATATCAATAATTGGCTTGATAAAGGTTGGTTATATTTTGATGGTACTGGCTTTTTACAAGCAGAAAAAGAGTTCTTCTTGCACATACAAGAGATAATTTATCATGCTTATGTCGTACATAGAGCTTACACATACACAGTATCAGAGGAGGCTAGTAATGGCTAATTTAAGTAAAGAACAAATGAGTGATATGAGTGGTATGAGTGGTAATATCAATAATGTGGGCTGTCATGGTGTGGCTGAGGTGGAAAATGTGAAGCTGTGCTATGAAGCGATGTGGAGAATACAGACACGTCATCCTAGTTTGCCCGGTATTGGGGTGTTTTATGGTCGCAGTGGCGATGGTAAAAGCGTTGCCTCCAGTCATGTGGCGGTGCGGATGAATGCGTATTATGTACAGGCGACGAGCCTAGGTACTCGCAAGGCGTTTTTGCAGTCAATATTGCGTGAGATGAATATTCCGCCTGCGACGACTACAAGCGAGATGTTGGGGCAAATCGCTGGTGAGCTGGCGTTGAGCGGTAAGCCGTTGATTATTGATGAGTTTGACCATTTGACAACGAGTAAGGCTAAGGTGGAGATGGTGCGTGATATTTATGAATCTAGTCAAAGTACGATTTTGGTGATTGGTGAGGAGTATTTGCCGAAAAAGCTGGAGCGTTGGGAGCGGTTCCACGGTCGAGTGCATAGTTGGATACCTGCTCAGCCAGTTAGTGTGGCAGATGCGGTGCTGTTGGCTGGGGTGTATGCGCCTAAGGTGAGTATTGATGAGCAGGTGTTGGCAACCTTGGTGGGGGCGGTCGGTGGCTCTACTCGACGGACTTGTACTAATCTGGAGATGTTGGGGCAACGGGCGTTAGAAAATGGGCAACGTAGTGTGACTATGGGTGATTTGGATAAGTTGATACCAACTGGTTTTATTACGGGGCAGTCGCCTAAGCCTAGGTCGTTTTAGGATTCTTGACCCCCTCTAACTTCGAGCATAGCTCTCGTCTTGCGGACGGACGAAGCAGTGCTTCGTTTAATCCGTCCTCACCCACCTTGTCAGGGGGAGGACTATAATATTGATGTATAAAAGGATGATGTTATGAAATCTGATAAACCTAGTAAGAAGTGTAAGAAAGAACCTGCGAAACAGGTAGAGTCTGATAAACCTGCGAAACAGGCAACCCCCTCTAACTCCTCAACCCCCTCCAACTCCCCCTTATCAGGGGGAGGGCAAAAAGCAAGTGATGTTATAAGCTATGTGAATGCGGATAATCCTATACTGGTAAATCGTGATGGTGCGGTGGTGCGTAGCCCTTATGAGTTAGTGTGGGATATGCTAAAAGACAATGCTCGTCATGAAAATGATGGTATTAGTATCAAAGAAATCTCTCTGAAATATTCTCATATCAAATATGACACAGCAAAAGCTTGGCTAAAAGCTTTGGTACTGGCAGGCTATGTTAAGCAAATAGTGGTGGGTAGATGTGGTTATAACAATCGCATGACAATCCACCGTTATCAGTTGATTAAAGACTGTGGGCAGACACCTCCGAATATTGATAGTAAGGGTAAACCTAAAGCTATGCTGGCTGTTGATGCTATGTGGAAGTGTCTGCGTATTTTAAAAACGTTTACCGCTAATCAGGTTGTGGCGAGTGCATCTACTCCTGAGCTGGTACTGAAACTCAGCAATGTTAAGCAGTATTTAAAAATGCTATATAGAGCAGGGTATCTTAGGTTGGTTAGAGCTGGTAAAGCAAAAGTGCAGGCAACTTATCAGCTGATTCATGATACTGGTTCAAAAGCTCCTAAAATCAAGCGTGGGCAAAAGGTGTTTGACCAAAATATGCAGGTGCTTGTGTATGATCCAAAAACGCCGTTGCCTGCGAGTCATCGTGTTGATGGTGCTGGTTCTGTTGATAGTATTAAGAAGATTGGGGGTGGTCTATGACTATGAAGAATAATGACTCTTTGGTTAAGGATTCTTTGGTTAAGGACTCTTTGATTAAGGATTCTGTGGCAGAGGATATGGCGTATGTTATTTGGATGGTTGAGTGGATTTTTTGTCTGCTGGTGGTGCTATTGTTGCTGTGCTTGCTTATCTGTGTGGGGGTGTGCTATGGAAAGTAATGCGACTGCTCGGAAGGTGATTCCATCGGTTACGGTGGATTGGGTGCATTATCCTGTAACTATGGATAATTGGGTTGATGCGGTGCAAGAAGAAGTGAGGGTTGGTGGGTTGTCATTTGCGGAGGTTGCTCGGCGGATTGGTTATGCTCGCCCTAGCCTGTCACTGGCGATACATGGCAAGTACGTGGGTGATGTAAAGACGATTGCTGGTGCGTATATTGAGTATCGTAAGCAGTTGCTGTGTCCTTATACACAGACGACTGTGGGGCGTGAGTATTGCTCTGGCAAGGCGTGTGGTGATGTGCCGACTCATAATCCGTCTGCTCTAAGACATTGGCGGGTGTGTCAGGGCTGTGAGTTTAAGCCTGTCACTGTGGGGGATAAGGTGGGTGCTGTATGAGTTATGAAAATGCCCTGCTAACCCCAGTGAAGACAATGGCTCATCGCTGTTATGTCGATAAATCAGATGAGGGTATCATTGTTGTTAATGGTGAATACTACCAATGCCCACAGCTTGTCAAAACAACCCATCAAGTGGTCTATGCGATGGGCAACAATACGGGTAGAGAACTTGCTGTTTTTAGCAATGATGAGCATAACAACGGTGTGTTTATCGGTGTCGCAAAAATTGAAAAATGGGTGGGTGAGCATGTGAAGACTTATCCAATTAATCATAAACTTTTTTAATCAATTTTAATCAATGAACGGAGTAACTGTTATGAGTAATAAAGCTATGAGCAATGAAACAGGTATCACAGTGCCTGATGGCTGTATGATGAATGAGAAGGGGCATTTTGTGCCTGTTGACAAAGTGGATGCGATTGATAAATTGCGTGATGAAACTGTGGTAGATATCTTTAATAGTGCTAAAACGCTTAGTGAGCAGGTGGCACAGACAAAAAAACAGATGTTTGCTAAGCTCTTTGATTTTTTTGATTTATCAGCGATGGAGTATGAGCGAGAGTGGCGAAACCCTAAGGGGAATGTGAGTGTGCCGAGCTTTTGTGGTCGTTATAAGGTGCAATTATCTGTGTCTAAGTACCTTGACTTTGATGAGCGTCTAAACGTTGCTAAAGACCTTACTGATGAGTGTATCAGTGAGTGGAGTGAGGGCAGTAACGATTACATCAAGGAGCTTGTGCTGGAGGCGTTTAAGGTGGATACAAAAGGTAATCTGTCTGCTCATAAGTTGCTTGGTTTGTTAAAGTATAAGTTTGATAACGCTAAGTGGGAAAAGGCTATGAAGGTATTGCGTGAGGCAGTGCATGTGGTGGGTAGTAAGGAGTATTTGCGATTTTATCAACGTGATGAACATGGCAAGTATCATCAGTTATTATTGGATTTTAGTAAGTTGTAGAAAGGAAGGTAAGCGTTAGAAAACCCTGCATATCAATGGATATGCAGGGTTTTTTATTGTGTATAATTTGTTGGGTCTCGTTCCTCGACACCAACCTACAAAGTTGGCTAGACACTAGCATTAAATTTTATTTGCATTGCTTGCCACCTTTTGAGAACTTCCGCTTTAATGACGGCATAATCTGATGGTAAAAAGTAGTGATTATCTTCCTCCAATTCTTGAAAATACTCATCAAATCTATTGTATTTAAATTCAAATGGTGGGCTAGTCGATTCATCCAGTGAATCTAGCTCCAATAATACTAAAAATAAAATGTTTAATGGAGGGGCTAGCCTGAGGACTATATCATCTTTTGCAATACTTTGGTCAATTAGAATTTGTTTTAGCTCTGTAAATTGCATTCCTTTGAGTGTGAGCATAATCATGGCAATTTTGCCAATGGTGATTTTTTTCTCTTGACTATATTGTGGAGACATGGACATCCCTTTTTTTTAATAACTTTCGGCTTGATTATATCAGTTTTTTGTATTTTATTTTGGACTAAATTGGCAAATGATTGTATGATATGGCGTTAGATTAGGCTATTAAAAGGATTGGTTGTGAAAAATATTATTGTATTGTGTGCTTTGTTAGCTGTGGTTGGGTGTGATAAGACTGAGCCTGTGAATGAGAGTCCAGTTGAGACAGTGAGCAAGGTTCAAAAAAGTAATGTGGTTGAGGTGATTAAGACACCTGCAATGGCTCATAAGTTTGCTAATGAGATATATACAAGACTGGATGCTGACCGTGCGTATATTTTTGATGCTTATGAGAGCAAGGAAAAAGATACCCTGCTAAAGTTACAATCGACTTTTGCAAGTCAGGCTATTGGTACATTCAAGGCTTATGGTGATGATTCTGATGAAACTTTAGCCCCTTATTACGCTTGTGATAATGCCTATTTAGAATTAAATAGTTTGCTGTTTGATTTACATCGTGATTTAGAAAAAAACAATGCCGATAGCCGAAAACAGGTAAGATATCGCAAACTTAGGTTTGATAAAGCTTTTGAAAAGTGTCAAGCCCGTGTTGCTATGTCGCCTGAGGATGCCATAAAAGCTTATGATACAGAAGATTGATAGCGAAGATGGTGGGTGGAACCCACCCTACGGATAGTTTGATACCCATCTATTTTTTAGGTAGGTATTTTTTTTGTAACTTTTTTGTGTGGATAACTCTAACGGTGCGGTTTGTGGTAGGATTGAGGTTATTTATTTTGAGGTGTGCTATGACTAGGAAAACCCCCTCTAAGGCGACAAAAAAACCTTTAAACCAAAAGCAAAAGCTGATTCGGCTGGTTCATGTCGGTAAGGGTAAGCTTGGTTGGGATGATGGGACGTATCGTGAGGCGTTGGAGGTTGTCACTGGTAAGTCTTCTAGTAAGGCGTGTACTGTGACACAGCTAAAGGCGTTTGTAAGGCATCTGGAGAGCAAGGGCTTTGTGGCTACACCCCCTCTCCAACCCTCCCCCAAAAGAGGGAGTAAAAAAGCAACCGATAAAAATCATACGCTGGATAAGCCAGATGTGGCAAATAGTAAAAAACCACAAGTGAATAAGATTGAGGCGTTGCTGGCGGAGGGTGGTAAGCCCTGGGCGTATGCACAGGCATTGGCAATGTCTATGTATAAGGTTGAGTATTTGACTTGGTGTGATGCTCGGCAGTTGCAAGGGATTATTACGGCGTTGGTTAAGCAGAATGAGCGTGAGGCGAAAGCGGAAAAATATTGATTTTTATTGAATGAATGGGCGTTGCCCATGCCATACGGCGACCCCCTCTAACTTCGAGCATAGCTCTCGTCTTGCGGACGGACGAAGCAATGCTTCGTTTAATCCGTCCTCACCCGCCTTGTCAGGGGGAGGACACACGGAAAATGATTATGACGGTAACAACAACACAGACGTATGATGAGCTGGCGATGTTCCTTGGTAATGAGGTGGCAGATGTTATCGTGGGTGCGTTTCGTGGTCAAGAGCTGTATGTACCAGTCGAAAACAAGCTGTGTAATGAGCATAAGCTGGTACGGTTGCTGGGCTTTGAGAATGCTAAACGCTTGTGTCACTATTATGCTAGTCAAGTGATTACGATTCCTATGCAACAGGCAAAACGCATCGCTGAGCGTGATAAGGAGATTGTGGCTCGCTATGAGGCGGGGGTAAAAAAATCAACGCTGGCTGGTGAGTATGGTCTGCATGTACGCACCATCCGTAATATTGTGAGTCGGCATTATCAGCGGTTGGCGGATGAGGCGTATCAGCAAAATCAGTTGTGTTTGTTTTAGCCCCTACGGCGACCCCCTCTAACTTAATAAAAACCCCTCCTAACCTCCCCTTACAAAGGGGAGGGACTAAAAGCAGAAGCTCTTTACTTAATGGTAAGGGGCTTTTTTTGTGCTTGGATGTTTTTGTATTTGGATGGTGGGTAAATCTCGGAATTTGCTCATGTGCCATGGTTTTGTCTTTGGCGGTATGATTGAGACTTATTGAAGTGTTGGTTAGTGTTGGATATTAACGATTTATGAGTAGAAGAAGACTTTGCTGCTGAAGAAAGCCGTAAGGTAACGGTAGTCAATGAGTCTGGTAAGAGTGTAAAGAAAAAGCTGGTAAAAAATCAGAACTTATCAAGTCCGCTGGCGTGGGTGACTGAGGCGTTTGCTTATCGTGGTATGCGTGAGGTCAAGGGTCGTCGTCATAGCTTGAATATCGTTAATTGGCTAAAAGAGCTTGGAGCGTGGTGGCGAGATGATGAGACCCCTTGGTGTGGGACGTTTGTCGCTCATTGTCTCAAGAGTACGAACCGTGGTGTGCCTAAACACTGGTATAGAGCGAAAGCTTATGAAAAATACGGCACGCTGTTATCTGCCCCTGCTTATGGCTGTATTGGGGTAATGAGTCGGCGTGGTGGTGGTCATGTGTGCTTTGTCATCGGAGAGACGAAAGATGGCAAGCGGTTGGTGGTAATCGGTGGCAATCAGAATGATAGTGTGTGTGTGACAAGCTATCCTCGCAGTCGTTTTACGGCGTTTGTCTGGGCGAGTCGTGACGATGGGACGTTAAGTGTTCCCTATGAGTATCGCTATCAGTTGCCTGTGTATGACCAGCACAATCTAAATAAAGTTGTTAGTGAAGCGTAAGGAGTGATTGATGAACAATCAGCAGATGAATCAAACAAGTCAAGCAAATGAGCCACAGTCTAAGCCTTTTGAGCCACAGCCTAAGCCATTTGACCCCAATAGTCCGCCTGAGGGTTGGGTCACACCGCAATATTATCAAGCAAAAGTGGGTCAAGTAAAGGTTAAGCCTAAGCCTTGGTACAAGTCTAAGACGCTATGGTTTAACGGTATTGTCACTGCTATGGGCTTTGCGACAACTGCATCGCCAATGTTTGAGCCTTATATGACCCCTGATACATTTGGCTTGTTAACCGCAGGTGTAGCATTTGGTAATGCGGTGCTTAGATTTGTCACACATAAACCAATTCAGGGTGGTATGGGTAATAAATGAGTGATATAGCAGATAAAGCTCAAGCTGTGTGTGATATGTGGCTGGCAATTGAGCTAAAGGCAATGTCGCAACAGTTGCATGTTTGTGATAACCCTCCCCCAACCCCTGCCACTGGGAGGGGAGCTTTAGATTGTGTGGACTGCGGTGACCCTATTGGTGCGGAGCGGTTGGCGAGTTGTCCGCATACTCAACGCTGTGTGGAGTGTCAAGGCTACTATGAGCAGGAACGCAAGCAAAAGCAGGGCAAGGTCTATGGGGCTAAGCTGGGTGATGGCTTAAAGATAAGGAAACGAGGATGACGCTGATGTTGGAAACTTGGCATGTTATCAGTTTGCTGTTGACGATTGTTGGGGCGACATGGGGGATTGCTACGGCGTTCTTTGGTCGGTTTGAGTCGTCAATGAAGGAGCGTGATGACCTGCTAAAAAGTGAGATAGGCAAGCTGTCGGAGCAAATGAGTAAAGAGTCTGCGGAAATTCGTAAACTCGATCGTGATTTGTTGCAGTTAAGGGCGGAGTTACCTAGGGAGTATGTGAGTAAAAATGATTTTATTCGCTCATTTACGGTTGTTGAGCATAAGCTTGATGCGTTGGCGAATAAGTTTGAGATAGCGAATATGAAGGTCGCTATGACTAATACTGATAAGTAATGATAAGGGTTGGGCTATGGCAGATATAGTAAAAGCAAGGCGTGAAGGTATGCGATGGAACATCATTGTCGCATTGGATAAGGCAAGACCCATCGGTGCGATGGATGTGTTGTTATTGGATGTGGTTCGCTGTATCTATGCTGATGCCACGCCCAATGAGCTACAGCAACAGCTAGACTATTTGGCTGGTCGTAAGATGGTCGATATTGATAAGAGGGCTGATGGTCATTGGTATGCCAAGTTAACGGCGTTGGGGGTTGATATTGCTGAATATACGGTTGAGTGCCGTGAGGGTATTGCAAGACCTAAGAAATATTGGGGGTAGTTTACTTTAACCCCCTCTAACTCCCTGAGAGCGGAAAAAACGAAACACTGTTTCGTCCGCTCGCAAGACAAAGGCTATGCCTGCGTAGCACAGGGGGAGGACT
>PDWI01011289.1_pt1 | contig 13754 bp, 7 predicted proteins | sample 1430891 | NCBI WGS metagenome assembly PDWI01 (sample SAMN01162508, study PRJNA174530) | Oral metagenome, whole genome shotgun sequencing project. | biome: Marine environment; feature: Marine mammal; material: Swab sample of the gingival sulcus; isolation source: swab sample of gingival sulcus...
AGCGCTGATCAGCTTACCGGACCGAGCTGCGCGAAGGATGCGGAATCACGGCGTAGGAGCGAGAAGGGCGCCTGCTGGTAGCAAGCAACCGACGAGCGAAAACCGCTGTGATTTCGCAGACCAGCGCGGCGACGGGAGGTAAGTTGGTCAGCGCTCTAGGCCTCAGAACGTTCGCCGTACCACCCGTATGGCTCATGTCCGTATGGCTCATGTCTTCGGCTACGAAAGCGGCTCGGCAGCTCAGCACCCGGCTCGGTCCCAGGTTGCTCGGGGCGCTCTTGAGACGCCAAGGTTTCGGCCGTATCTTCGCGGAATCGCAGCTCTCGTGTTACGCTTCCGGACTGGGCCGGTGGGTCTCGTAAGGTCGATCGCGAGCTCATTGACGCCCTCGGAGGTGACGTGCGCTTCGGGCCTTACGAGCTCGCCGAACGAATCGGCAGCGGTGGCATGGCGGAGGTGCATCGCGCGCGAGCGCTCGATGCGACCTTCGATCGCCCCGTCGCGATCAAGCTGATCCGCCCTCAGCTCTGCGACGACGACACCTGGGTTGGGATGTTCACCGACGAAGCGCGGGTGATGGCGCAGCTTCATCACCCCAACATCGTTCAAGTGTTCGACTTTGGTGAGGTCGATGGGCGTCTCTATCTGGTGATGGAGTTGGTCGACGGCGCTGACCTCTCCTGGCTGATCGACAACCTACGCGAGGAAAACGCCGTCCCGATCTCGATCGGGGTCTATATCGCGCTCGAGATCTGCCGAGGATTGGCCCATGCCCACGGCAAGCGGGGGCCAGACGGTCAGCTGCTGAAGCTGGTGCATGGTGACATCAGCCCGCCCAACGTGCTGGTCTCTTGGGAAGGCGAGGTGAAGCTCACCGATTTCGGCATCGCCAAGACTCGGCGCCGAGCGGTCGAGACGACCCAAGGCCAGATCAAGGGCAAGTTCGCCTACATGGCACCCGAACAGGTGCGCGGCGAGCAGCTCGACCGGCGCACCGATCTCTTCGCCCTGGGCGTGCTGATGCACGAGCTGCTGACGGGCAAGCCGCTCTTTCTGGAAGAATCACCAGCTGCGACGATTCGCAAGGTCATGCACGCCCCCGTGCAGGCGCCTTCTCAGCTGAACCCCCTCGTCCCACCGCAGCTCGACGCGATCGTCCTGCGTGCGCTCTCGCGCGATCCGCCGCTGCGCTACCAGAGCGCTGATGCGCTCCACGACGATCTGCTCGGCTGCGCTCAAGCAACCACCGGCCTGCTGCTCACCAGCGATCTCGGAGCCTGGATGCTCGGCCGTCGCGACGCGGCGCTTGTTGGCTTCGAAGACGTCGACTCGGACAACACCCGTGTCGAGCGCGTGGTCGCCGGACGAATGCATGGGTTGCTGTCGAGCGAGCCGGTCAACACCCTCTCACCGGAGCCCTATTTCGGCACGAAGCGAGACGGCGGTGAGAGTCGAACGCGGCGAGAGATGAACCCGATCCGGCCGGCAGACGCCAAGCTCACCCGCGACGATCTTCCGCGACAGCGAACCCCAGGGCAGGTGCCGCGTGGATCGGCGCTCCCGGCGGAGGCAGGATTTGACGACGTCTCGTGGCCAACGGGCGTCGATGCACCCGCCTCGACCTTGCGGGTCCCGAAGATGGCGGAGCGTCCACATCGTCTTGAGTCGCAGGAGCTGCTCGCGACCGATGACGAAGGTCCGACGGGGGTGACCCTCGACGCGACCACACAAGCGGTCATGAGCGACTCCCCTCCGATGGGCCTCAGCGTCGAGCGCTCTCGCGAGATCAACGACGACGAAGCCACGTGTGTGCGGCTCGATGACGACAGCTTCGGCGCTGATGACACGGTGCCAACCGTACCGGGCGACGATGACCTGCTAGCGTCAACGGTCAACCAGCTGGACTCAGGCGCCGCAGCAGGCCGCTCCGACCTCGAGATGAGCTCGGTCGATAACGACCAGCCCGAGTTGGGAGCGACCTTACGCCACACCCTGGGTGGCGTCCCTCAATGGGATAGGCCGCCTCACCAGCCATCGACGACGGGTCCGTTGCCTCTCATTGATGAGGGCGGAGACTTCAAGCTGCGAGGCGACGTCGAGCAGGCGCCCCTACGGGGGCCCAAAGACTTCGGGGGTGAGGCGACCGCCGTATCGCTGACGGCGCTCGACGAGGCGAAGCTCCCTGAGCTCGAGAGCGAAGCGAGGGGCGACAACGACGAGAGCGCAACCAACGTGCTAGAGACGATGCAGCGCCAGAGCCGCGAGCGCTCCGACACCAAACGTCTACCCGACATGAAGGTCATCGTCCCGCGCGACGAGGCCAGGGCGTGGGCCGGCGGGGGGCTGTCTCCGCAAGACCACGAGGCCGACCGCGACCGTCGTGACACGGAACCGGGAGGGATGCTCATGACCGGCCCCCTCCCCATGATCGATCCTCAGCAGGTGCGCGACGAGGAGCAGGCGGCTGAGGCGGCGGTCGCGGCCGCGTTAGCAGAGGAAGAGTTCTACGCCTTCGACTCGGACGAAGACCCGACAGAGGCGATGCTCGCCTACGATCCTCCGATGGAGGCCTACCCCAGCGCGGAGGTGCTCATCCTCGAGCAGCGGATGAGCTCGGACGTCGAGCTGCGCGCGGCTCCCGAGCCTCCAGACACGAGAGGTCCGGTGCCAATGCCCGCGCCCACGGGGCGACCGAGAGATGCGGTGAGCGAGCCGCTGACGCCCTCGGCGGCGCACGCGACAGGTCGGCCTCGGTTCGAACCTGATGACCTCGCGGCTGGCGTGGCAGCGGATGCCACGGGCGATGGCATGATGCGTGCTCTCTCCGCGATGGACGACGCTCCGCCACTGGAGTTCGACAAGCCCGCGTCGAAGCTCTGGCGTTGGGTCGGGATCATCCTGACGGCGATCATGCTTGCCGGAGCGAGCGTCGGGGCCTATTTCCTCTACAAGCGTCAACAGGCGCGCAAGGCGCGACGTGCGGCCGCCAAGAAGGCCCTCGAGCTGAAGAAGGAGGCGACGCTGAAGGCGGCGAAGGCCAAGGCCGCTGCTAAGGCGAAGGCCAAGGCCGCCAGGGAAAAGGCCGCCAGGGAGAAGCCAAGCCGCGGAGACGGCGCGGTCGGCTCCAGCGATGGTGGCGCTGGTGACAAGAAGGCCACGGAGCCGAGCGACTAACACGCGGGTTTCGTAGGATCATCGCTGATTTGACGGCTTGATGGCTCTAGAGCGCTGATCCGCTCACCAGACCGAGCTGCGCGAAGGATACGAAATCACGGCGTAGGAGCGAAAAGGGCGCCAGCTGGTAGCACGCAACCAACGAGCGACAACCGCTGTGATGTCGCAGACCAGCGCGAAGACGGGAGGGAAGTTGGTCAGCGCTCTAGACGACCTCAACACCGGGCCCATCCTCGGCGGCACCTCCGAGCTCGACGGCAAGCTTGGAGAGGGGGATGGGTGTCGTCTGGCGTGGCAAGCACCTCCGGCTGCCCAAGCAGGTGACGGTGCTTCATCGTGTGATGGGCCGACCAAGAGGTCGACGTGTGTGTCCGCCGCGAGGCCGAGATCGCCTCGGAGCTAAGCATCCCAACACCATCGGGGCATCAGCCCAGGGCGCTCTGTGGCGTGAGCGCGGCCAAGGTGGCGGTGGAAAACTCGCCGCGGTAGGTGTCGATGTCGATCTCGCTCAAGGTCACGGGCGTAAGGCGGTTTTCGAGCACGACGGTGTTCGGCACCACGATCTCGCAACGCAGGTAGTTGTCTGTGAGGCCACCGTAGCGGGTGCTCGTGCCGTTGACAGCCTCGCCAGCTCCTTCCCAGAGCACGCTGCGTTCACTGCCGACATAGCGCTGCAGACAGCGCGCGCGGCTCTCGTTGGCCAGCCGATGCAGCTCGCGGCTCCGCTGGCGCTTGACCTCGGTTGGGACCTGCTGCCCCATCCGCGCGGCGGCGGTACCGTGTCGCGCCGAGTAGCTGAAGATGTGCATATGCGCGAAGTCGAGCTTCTCACAGAACGCGATCGTCTCCTGCCACTCCTCCTCCGTCTCTCCCGGGAAGCCGACGATGATGTCGGTGGTCACGGTGAGATCGGGGATCGCCTCGCGAGCCGACGCGACGAGCTCGGCGTAGCGGGCCGTATCGCAGCGGCGCGCCATACGACGCAGCACGGCGTCGGAGCCGCTCTGAAGCGGCAGATGAAGATGTGGGCAGAGCCGCCTAGCGCCCTCGCGCCAGAGCCCGAAGAGACCGGGGGTGAGATCCCAGGGCTCGATCGACGAGAGCCGCAGGCGCTCGATGGTCGTGCGCGCGAGCACCTCTCTGACGAGGGCGCCGAGGTCGGTGCCGAGGTCAGCGCCGTAGCCACCGAGGTGGACCCCGGTGAGCACGACCTCTCGATAGCCCCGCGCGGCCAGATCGGAGAGCTCCTCGATGATCCGATCGATGGGGCGGCTGCGCTCCTCGCCCCGGGCGACGGTGACGATGCAGAAGGCGCAGCGATTGCGGCAGCCGTCCTGCACCTTGACGAAGGCGCGGGTGCGACCCGGTGCTGAGGCCGTTGACGCGTCGCTCGAGAGTGAGGGCGTGGTGATGGGCAACAGCGTGGGTGGCTGCGCCTCAGCGAGCTCGAGCTCTCGCTCGATCACTCGCAGCAGCCAATCCTTGTCGTGGTTGTTGATCACCAGGTCGACGCCGCCGAGCGCCCCAGTAGCCTCGGGCTCGAGCTCGGCGTAGCAGCCCGTCATCACGAGCTGCGCGTTCGGGTTCTGCCGGTGCAGGCGGTTGGCGAGCTTACGCGACTTGCGCGCAGCCTCCGCGGTGACGGCGCAGGTGTTCAGGACGACCAGCTGAGCCTCCTCGGCGCGCGAGACGAGGCGATGCCCCGCCGCGCGGAAGTCACGGCTCCAGCTCTGCAGCTCGGCTTCGTTGAGACGACAACCGAGGGCCGTCAGAAACACATCCATGCGAAAAACATAGCCGACCAAAGCGCCGGGGCAAGAAAGCATCGCGTTGTCAGCGCGTTATACTCCTGCTGTGTTGACTCTCTTTTTCGGCGCGGCGCTCGTGACCACCATCCCCTCGGTGGTGCTCGTCTGGTATGGGCTCCGCTGGCGGGCGCGGCGTCCGCGAACGGTCGATGGTCATACCATCGTCGTGGGGCGGATCGTCGGACCTCAGCCGCGTGGGGAGGTCGTGCTCCAGCGGGCGGTCAACGGCAGACTGCTCGCCGCCGAGCGCTTCGACCTGCGGGCCGGCGGGGAAAACGCGCGCGTCGAGCCTCGCGTCGCGGATCTCGAGGTGCACCCACGTTGGGGGCGTGGCGAGGAGCTTCGCAGCGGCGACGTCGTGGAGGTGACCGGCAGGCTGGACGACGAGGGGACGTTGCAGGCCGCGCATCTCTTGCGCGCCGGCTGGCCGCGGATCGGCCTGGTCGGCTGCTGCCTGATCATCACAGGCGTGATCGGCTCCATCGTCGTGTTCCATCAGCGCTACGATCAGCCCAGGCGCTGCCCCGTCGGTACCGAGCCGCACGTCAGGCGCTTCGCTACCGGGGTGGAGCATAGCTGTCGTCGGGCCAGCACACGCCACGGCCCCGCGCGGATCGAGAACCATATCGGTCGCGTGATCGAGCGTGGCCGCTATCGCGAAGGCGTGAAGCATGGCCGCTGGTGGCGCTATCATCGCAACGGCAAGCGCGCTGAGCGGCTCGACTACCGCGATGGCCGGCGTCATGGGCGCTGGCGCAAATGGCATCGCTCGGGCGCGATCGCCCTAGAGGGGCGCTACGAGCGTGGGCGAGGAGAAGCTCGCGCGTGGCATCATAACGGCGAGCTCGCCGAGCGCGGCGGCTACCTTGGACGCGAGCGCCATGGCCCGTGGCGCTTCTGGCGCAGCGACGGCACTCTCCACACCGAGGGGGCCTACCTCCAGGGCAAGAAGCATGGGCGCTGGCGGCGCTACCACGAAGACGGCAAGACGCAGCGCTCGCAGGGGTACTACGCCCTCGGCAAGCGCGATCGCGTCTGGACCTTTTGGCGTGAGGGCGGCAAGCGCGAGAAGCGCGGACCCTTTGTGAAGGGCAAGCGCGACGGCGCCTGGTCTTGGTGGCATGAAAACGGCAAGCTCGCGCGCCGCGGGCAGTTCAGCCGGGGCAAGAAGCATGGGCGCTGGTTGTTCTACGATGAGGACGGCAAGCGGCAGATCAAGGGCCAGTACGACCAGGGCAGACGTGTCGGCCTCTGGCGTTGGCGTTGCGCCACCTGCAAGGGCTGCGATCCCTGCGACGGCCAGGCGAAAGACGCCGTCGTCGACAAGGACTACGGTCCGTCCGGCAAAGGGGAGGCTGCGAAGGCTCCGGAGGCCGCGAAGGCTCCGGAGCCGAAGCCCTCGAGGCCAGGCGACACGAAGTCGTCGGTCAACGCAGCGTGTCGGGGAACTCGCGCAGCTCCATTCGCTCGTCGAGGCAGACCAGCTGCACCTTGGCCTCGTTGATCAGCTCCTCGCCGCGCGTCAGCTTCTGCGACATCCGCATGCGGAAGGGCGTCCCCGGCTCGACCACCGTGATCACGTCGATCTCGTCGCCGAGGCGCGCCGGCTTGAACCAGGTGACCTCCATCTTGAACACGGCGAAGTTGGCGCCCTCGGCGTTCCAGTCGGCGATCGGCTTGCCCATCGCGTTGATGTACTCGGTGCGACCGCGCTCGTAGTATTTGAGGTAGTTGGCGTAGTAGACGACGCCGAGGCAGTCGGTGTCCTCGTAGTAGACCTTGACCTTGATCCGCCCTTCCACAAGACCTCCCTGTCTTTATGTTGGCGAGCTGTCTGCGCTCTCGAGCAACAGCGGTAGCGCGTCGCGTGTTCGGATCGTCGGCGGTAGCTCGTCGCGATGGTCTAGCCACAGCGCTACCGCCAGCTGGTGGCGCTCGCTCGGGCGCGTCCGCGTGAAGCTCCAGCGATGCGGATCGTCCTCGAGCGCCGGGGCGAAGGATATGCGCACGTCTCGGCCCTCGTCGAGGTGAAAGGAGAAGTGGTCGAGGGGGATCGCCAGACCTTTGCCCTGAGCCTTGATGTAAGCCTCCTTGAGCGTCCAGTAGGCCAAGAAGCGGTCGGGTTGCGCGGCCTCGGGCAGCGCGCGCAGCGCTCGGGCTTCGCTAGGTGAGAAGAAGCGCTCCGCGATGTCGAGGACGCGCCGGACGCGGTCCGCGGCCTCGACGTCGACGCCGAGGATCCGCTCGCGGCCGACGAGGCAGACGATCATGCCCGCCGTATGAGAGACGTTGAAGTCGAGGGCGCGCGCCTCGCGCGGTGAGGCGACATGTGGGCGCCCATGGTCATTCGCGCCAAAGCGCCAGCGCTCGGGGCCGACGGGGACGTAGCGCGAGAGCAGGCGACGGACGAGCACGCGGGTGAGGGCGTACTCTCGCCGCGCGCGCGCGACGACGATCCGCTGATGCCGCGGCAGCTCGTGAGGTAGCAGCGCAGCCTCGACGAGCGGGAGCGCCTCGAGCAGCTGCGCGTCATCGGCGGGCAACAACCAGAGGTCGACGCCCCGCCGGTCGAGCTTGTCTACTGGATCCATCGCCAACCATCTTGCGCTAGCCTCAGGCCGTGCGCACCCCTTCTCTCTGCAGCAGCCATCGAAGACGTCGAGCCGCGAGGCGAAGCTTAGCCCGGCGCGCCTCGTTCACGTTTTTCTGGGGAGCGGTGCGTCGTATGGCGACCGGGACAAACGTGAACGATCGCCGGTCCTGGACTCCGCTGGCTTCGTTGCTCGTCATCCTCGTCGTTGGCTCTGCGAGCGGCTGTCGCTGCGGTGGTTCGACGGGGGAGAGCGAGCTCCGTGTCGAGGGTGGAGAGCGCATGGCTAGGCCCACCCGGCCCGACGAGTCACGCCGGGCGCGGCGGAGGCGAGCCGTCGGGCGCCGTGGCTCGAGGCAGCTCGCGGCGCGCTTCTCTCACCGCCCGACGCTCTTTGTGGGCGAGCGGCTGAAGTGCGCGAGGATGCGTGAGCGGCTGGTGGCGGCCGGAGCGCAGGTGCGCCTGCCTACGACCTTCCGCTTGCCCGCCCTGAAGAGCGACACGGCGCTGATCTCATTCGTGCAGCATCGCCGCAAGCTCTACCGCTTCGTGCGCTGGCGCGGTCGCACCCGTCGGCTTCGAGCGTTGCCCCTGGCCAACGTCGACCCACTGCTGATCGGGCTGCGAGACGAGCTCGAGTTCGGCAAGCTGGATATGCGCACGCTGCAGGTCTACCTCGGCCGCGCCTACGACCGGCTCCTCGCCGACGCCGTGCCGCCGAAGGCCAAGCGCTTGCTCTTCGCCCCCGATGGGCTGGCGCGCTTCGTGCCGCTCCACGCCCTGCTCGCGAGGGCGTCCGGCAGTCGCGGCGCAACAGCACGTCAGTTCGTCGTCTCGCGAGCCGCGATCGCCTATCTGCCCTGCGCCGCGCTCGCCGTGGGGTCCTCGCGACCCCTCTCGACGTTGACCCTGATCGCTCCATCCTACGGTCGCGGCAGGGCGCGCAAGCCGCTCGCTGGCGCTCATGAGGAGCTGAAGGCGATCATGAAGCAGGCCCGCCGGCTTGGGTTACCGGCGGCTCGATATGTTGGCACCGAGGCGACGCCGAAGCGGCTGCTGGCCGCCCTCGAGGCGCGCGGAAGGCTCGTGCACTTCGCCGGGCATGGGCTCGCCGACCTGCGACCGGGTAGCCCGCCGGAGCTCATCTTTCCGGGACGCGACGAGGGGCTCTCGGTGCAGCTGCTGACGCGCTCTCCCGCGAGGGCATCTATGGCGGTGCTGGCCAGCTGCGCAGGGGCCTACGTGGCGCGCTTCCGCGACGACCAGCGGCTGCTGGCCAAGGTCAACCTGGCCGAGGCCCTGCTCGGCGCGGGGACCGGCACGGTGATCGCAGCCTCCTGGAGCGTCAAAGACCGGCAGTCGGCGGCTCAAATGCGGCTGTTCTACCGCGACCTGCAGCGCCTCGGCGCGGCGCGGGCGCTGGCCGCGGCGCAGCGTGAGCGCATCGCGCGGCTGCGTCCACCACATCCGCGTTTCTGGGCCTTCTATGCGGTCTACGGCGATCCCGGTTGGTGATGTGGTATGCTGCGCAGCCCATCGGCACGACGAGTTGAGGTCGTTCGACGAGCGACAGAGCCCTGGCGTAAGAGGGCGGCGAGTTTTGCCAGGAACCGCTGAGACAGGTGACGAGGTACACCCGTTCAGAGGCAGAATCCCAATCGAGTGTAGCGCTGCGGCTCGCGGTCTGTCTCGATTGGCCGCGCTGTGGAGACGAGACGAATGCCCTGTCAGTTCACCATCCTCCGGGGCTCGCGCGTGGGCAGCACGCTGCGCTTCGATCAGCCGACGTTCCGCATTGGGCGCGATCCTCGCTGTGAGTTCACCTTCGATCCCAACATCGATCTGACGGTCTCGGGGCACCACGCGACGATCTCCTTGGTCAACGGCGTCTATCAGCTGCAGGACTTCAGCACCAACGGGACCTTCGCCAACGGGCAGCAGGTGCGTGGCCCGATCGTGCTCACAGAGAACACCGTGCTCGAGCTCGGACATGGTGGTCCGCAGATCCGCTTCGCGTTGGTGCAGGCCCACGCACCGATACCACACCCACAAGCACAGCCTCAGCGGCCGCAGGTGAGCCCGCTGCCGGTGACGGGGCAGCCAGGGCAATCGCCACCCCCCCATCAGATCGCCCCCTCTGCCCAGCCAAGCAGCCCACAGACGAGGCCGACGCCTGGGATGACACCTCAGCCTGGGATGACACCTCAGCCTGGGATGACACCTCAGCCTGGGATGACACCTCAGCCTGGGATGACACCTCAGCCTGGGATGCCTGGGATGACACCTCAGCCTGGGATGACACCTCAGCCTGGGACACCTCAGCCTGGGACACCTCAGGCGACTTCAGCGCAGGCGGAGCCTTCCCCAGAGGCTACGCAGACGGTCTCTCAGGTCGCGATCACGATCGAGAAAGCTGGGCGGCAGCTCGAGTTCAAAAAGCAGCTCGTGCGCATTGGTCGCGACCCCAACGCCGACATCGCCTTCGATCCCAACACCGACCTGCTGGTCTCGTTCAACCACGCCAAGATCGTGGTGGTCGACGGCTTGGCGACGCTCTACGACCTCGAGTCGACCAACGGCACCTATATCAACGGCGAGCAGATCGCTCGGCGCGATCTGGTCGGCGGCGAGACCGTCGAGCTCGGCCGTGGTGGCCCGCAGCTGCGGATCATGCTCGAGACCTCGCAGGTCGCGGCGCCCAAGGCTGGCAAAGCCACCGCGTCCCAGACGGTCTTTGGCGCCGTCGCTCCCGTGGCCGATCTCAGCCTCGGCGACGATGTCCCCAAGATCGGCGAGTACCCGATCAAGCCGACGATGACCATCGGCCGCTCGGACTCCTGCGACATCGTGCTCGACTCGATGTACGTCTCGAGCAAGCACGCGCGGCTCGATCAGCAAGGCGGCGATCTGCAGGTCTCCGACGCCGGCAGCGCCAACGGTGTCTTTGTTGGCGGCGAGAAGGTCACGTCGACCGCGATCAGCATTGGCGGCGAGTTCACCATCGGGCCCTTCGTGTTCAAGTACGGGCCCAGCGCGATCGCCGTCTACGACACTCGCACGAGCACCTGGGTCGACGCCTTCGAGCTCACGCGCACTGACGCCAAGACCAAGCGCAACTTCCTCGACCAAATCTCGCTAAAGATCCAGCCACGGGAGTTCGTCTGCATCCTTGGCCCTTCGGGCTGCGGTAAGTCGACGCTGCTCAAGAGCCTCAACGGCTACACCCGCGCCGATGACGGCACGGTGCTGCTCAACAACATCAACTTCTACAACAACTACGAGCAGGTCAAACACCAGGTCGGCTATGTGCCGCAGGATGACATCATCCACCCGCAGCTGACGATCCAGCGCACGCTGCACTATGCAGCCAAGCTGCGGCTCCCCCCCGGGACACCGAAGGCGAAGCGTCAGGAGCGCATCCAGGACGTGCTCTCGATGCTCGAACTCTACGATCATCGCAATAAGCCGGTCTACAAGCTCTCCGGCGGACAGCGAAAGCGCGTCAGCATCGCCGTCGAGCTCTTAACCGAGCCAGCGATCATCTACCTCGACGAGCCGACCTCGGGCCTCGACCCGAACCTCGAAGAAAAGATGATGATTCTGCTCCGCGACCTGACGTTGCGCGGCAAGACGGTGGTGACGGTCACGCATACACTGGACAACATCCACCTCGCCGACAAGGTGACCTTCCTCGTCGACGGCAAGCTGGCGTTCTTCGGGGACGCAGATCAGGCGCGGAGCTTCTTTGGCGTAGAGAAGCTCCCGGACGTATACAAGCGCTTCGAGGAGCGCCGAGGCAACACCGACTCGCTGAAGGAGGACTTCAAGGCCTCACAGATCTACGCCGATAACATCGCAAACCAGCTCTCTCCAGAGCTGGCCGCGGGCGCGACGAAGCCACCAAAGAAGGGCAAGCGCATCGGCCCCGGGCCCTTCAAGCAGTTCTGGGTGCTGACCCAGCGCTACGTCGAGATCATCACGCGGGACGTCAAGAACACGATGATCCTGCTGATCCAAGCGCCGCTGGTGGCGCTCTTCGTGGTGCTCGCCGTGCGCAGCGATCAGGCGTCTCTGGGGCCGACGTCCACCATGTTTCTGATCATGTCGCTGTCGGCGCTCTGGTTCGGCTGCTCCAACGCGGCGCGAGAGATCACCAAAGAGGAGGCGATCTACGCTCGCGAGCGCATGGTCAACATGCGCGTGATCCCCTACGTGCTCTCCAAATTCTTCGTGTTGCAGTTCCTGGCGCTGATCCAGGTCTCGATGATGCTCACCATCGTCTACTTCCTGCGCTCGGGCTTCACCCTCTCCGAACCTCCAGGACCCTGCGTTCAATATGGGATCAAGGCCTGCGGGATGCTGATCCTGGACGGCGTGCCCGGCAGCTTCTTCGAGCACCTCGGCAACCTCTACCTCACGGCGCTCAACGGTGTGGGGCTAGGGCTCTTGGTCTCGGCGATCGCCGGCAACAGCGATAAGGCGATGAGCCTGGTGCCGCTGATCTTGATCCCACAGGTGCTCTTCTCTGGCAGCTTCGGTATCCCGAAGGCCGACGAGCACATCAAGCGCGGCGTCGGCTACGCGATGGCCTTGAACTGGAGCCTCGATCAGTCCAAGCGGATCTCGATGTGCACGCCAGAGCAGGAGTCCGGCCCGGACGGCTGCACGACCTGCATACACGCTTACGACGGCTTCAAGCACAAGCGCTTGAAGAAGGAAGACCAGCCCGACGACGCGCGCTGCAAGGCGCTGCTCCCGGTGATGTCGAGCCTCGTCGACTTTCCCGAGACCCTGATGGTGGTGGAGGATGGGTTATACACCTTACCCTCCGACCACGACGACGGCCCCGCTCGCCGGGCCCATAAGAGCTACCTAGGCTTCATCGTACAGGGGGCGATGGTGCTGCTGATGCTGATCCTCGTCTGCATCTTCATGCGGCTCAAGGATCGCCATAACAGGTGAGCCCGGACCGCGCTCGGCCTCGTGGGAGGAAGAGAGCGCGCCCCTATTTCTTCTTCTTTCTCTTGAAGCGCGCGAAGAGATCAGTGCTGAAAAGGTCGCCCTCTTTCTTCTCGACCCGATCGCGGCGCATTTGAATAATCCGCAGCTGGCGCGCAGACTCCACGTGGTTGGGGTTGATCTTCAGCGCCTTGCTGAAGCACGTCGTCGCCCGCTTCTCCTCGTCCATCGACAGGTAGACCTCGCCGAGGAAGTAGTGGGAGGCGGCGCTGTTGGGTGAAATGTTGATCGCCTCGAGGAGCTGCTGCTTGAGCTTGGGTAGCAGCTCCTTGGATTTCTTGCTGCGAGGGTCGCAGAAGACCGTCCATGCGACCCAGGCCAGGTGCTCCCCCTCGTTGGGTGCCAGCTTGAAGGCCCTCTTAAACTCCACCAGCGCTTCGCGGTAGCTCTTTTTGCGGAAGAAGACGGTGCCCTTCTGGAAAGCAAACTCGGCCTCGAGAGCCTCACGCACCTTCGCCTGCTCCTCCTCGTCGGTGGTGCCGCGCTCGAGTCGTTCGACGTACTCCTTGCGCTTCTCATCGTCGGAGAGGGTGGTGTGTGCCTCGTTGATTCGACGAAAGAGCTCATCAGCCTCGTCGCTCATGTCCTGCAGCCCGAGACCAGCGATCTTGTCGGGGTGGAACTGCTTGGCCAGGGTGAAGTAGGCCTCACGAACGCTGTTGATGTTGGCGGTCTTGTCGACGCCGAGGATAGCAAAGAAGTCCGCCTCCTCTGTACGCTGTAGCGTCTCGAGGATCAGCTTGCGATGCTCTTCAGCCTCATGTCGCTTCGATGGGCTCTGCGCTGGTGGTGTGGCGACAGGCTGGGGAGCGCTCACACCTGGCGTCCCGGTTGGGTGGGGCGGCGGTGGGACGAAGCGCGCCGCTGCTGATGGCGCTCCGGCTCCACCAGGGGGCGGCGCGACCGCTGCGCCAGCGTTGGCGCCCAGCACCAGCTCGTCCAGCGGTGAGGGCGCGCGTCCCGTCGATGCGGTGCCAGGTGTCCCGGTGGGATCGGGTGGCGGCGGAACGTAGGGCTGGTCGCCGCCGGGCGGGGGCGCGATGACGCCGCTGGGCGGCGGGGGCGCGATGACGCCGCTGGGCGGCGGGGGCGCAATGACGCCGCTGGGCGGCGGGGGCGCGATGACGCCGCTGGGCGGCGGGGGCGCGATGACGCCACCGTCG
>PDWI01007127.1_pt1 | contig 13751 bp, 10 predicted proteins | sample 1430891 | NCBI WGS metagenome assembly PDWI01 (sample SAMN01162508, study PRJNA174530) | Oral metagenome, whole genome shotgun sequencing project. | biome: Marine environment; feature: Marine mammal; material: Swab sample of the gingival sulcus; isolation source: swab sample of gingival sulcus...
TTTGCCCACCACCCATAATAAATCCGACCTTGCTCGGCTGCGTATCCAGTGGCAGCTAACGGCGGTATTTTTGCTGGCGGTTTGACGCAGCAGCTTTTTCACCGCTTGCAAGCCCTCTTCGGTAATCACCGTTTGCCAAGTGTTATCGCCGATGCGATCAGCAAAAGCATCGAGTACCCGACGCGTACGCTTAAGGGCTTTTTTCTCACATTGACTAACGAAAATGACCATCATGGGGCTATTCCTCCTCGGAACAAATTAGCGGTTATGTAAGACGCATTCAATGCGTCTCTACATTATCAGCCATTCTAGTGGCATTATTTTTCACCACCTCAAACATAAAGTCCAAGGCTTTGTGTTTGGTAAAGCTTTGCAGACACTGTTGGCGGAATTCTTGTTCCTTGGCATTTTCGGCAGCACAGATAAACGCTTGAGGCAAGACCAAGGCATCCTTGACCAAATCGGCAATATCAAATACCAAGGCCCCGCGCCGTGTTTTGCCGTGCATTACGGCAAACCCATGCGGAATACCCATCACCCACGCCGTTGTTGCCCCCAGCCCGTACGCCAGATAATTACCGTGATTAAGAAAAGTATTGGCTTTATCTTGCGAATCGTGTTGTCGGGAAAAACCGGCTTGTTTGGTGTTGTTGGCCGTCAGTTTATACAGTTGTTTGGTCAGGCGGGCTTCTAATTGCAATAGGTGGGTAACGTTGGTTTGCCCATCAATAGTGTTTTGATGTTTTTCCAGTAATCCGCTGATATGAGAGGAATTACTGTCAAAGCCATATTGTTTGAAGTCTTTGTCTTTACACCACGCCTGGCGGATAAAATTGAGGCGTTGGTATTGAAAGGCTTTGGCAACTTGCAGGCGTTTAGCGTCATCAAACCACCACGACAACCACCCCTGAATATATTCAGTTGGGCGGTATTCACTTTGCGGTGTCAACCACTCAATTTCATTGGCCATCAACAGCGGCGTACCGCCGCCACCGGCAAAACCAACTAACACACCCGCACCGGCAAGCATGCGCATCGCCGCTTGGGTAATTGATGTTCCCGTACCCAGCAAAATACAAGTCGTGTTGGCAATGGGGATATTGTACGGCGCCCCTAGTATCTGCACCTAATTGCAAATCCATCTGCGCCCCAATCATTACCGAATTAGTGCGCGGCGCGGATAATATTGTGATACCAGTATTCGGCATTTAAACCGCCAAGTCACTATAAGTGATCGGTGGTGTCTTACTGATAATCGTTTTACTCGTTACATCGATAAATACTTGATCACCGACAGCATAGGTATCGGTAGCGGTGACATCAATATCAGCGCCGCCTAGTGTTGTGACTGTATAAATGCCGTTACCCTTGATAGCAGCAACGGTGGCAACATCGCGGCGCTCATAATAAAACAATCTCATCAAAGTATTTGCTAAACTATACATTAATCCCCCAAATATCGGTCAATAGTCAATGTTTGCGTCAGCACCGGGGCATCGTTATTGCGGTCAATGTTGATGTTTATCGCCGTTACAACACCGCGCCAAATACTGGCATTTTGCCCGTTATCGCCCTCATTAAATTGCCATATCTCGCCCAAATTAGCACGGGGCACACCCTGGTCAGGATCGATGGGCAGCTTAATCTGCTCGATTTTATGGGTGCCGGTATCACTAAGGGCGGCAATACCGGCTTCACGACGGGCGGTAACATGACAATACAGTGGGTTGCTGATAGCACTGGCCAACGGTGTTTTGCCTTTATCCAAGCGATAAACACGCTGGCCTTCGGTCTCACTATTAACTAAAATCGCATGGCACTGCTCGGCTACACGGCGCTGGCCGCTGATTGATTCAATACGCACCGCCGGTATGTCACGTACAGGTGTTTGGGTGCTGACTTCCCACGCTGGCACCGGCCACCGGCGCCTGATAATAAAGGTCGGCAAAAAATCGTGCGAGGTAACAAAAGCCCCACCGGCGGCAGCTAAATCGGTAATGACAGCCACAGGCGTTGCCTCGGCGCGTTGATACGTGCCGGCCGGTATCACCCAATCTGCGGCTTGCCACTCAACACGCACCTGCTCATCATTAAGATAAGTATTGCGAATTTGCAGGCCTGCTAAATATTGCGCCGTGTAGTCACTGGTATAGCTTTGTGAGTCACGTTGGGCATAGTCTGATGCCAGCAAAGCGGTGATGCTGCGACCGCGCAATGTGTAACTGTTACCGATAAAGGCGCGGTTATCACTATAATCTTCGGCCAAAACGTCATAGCGAGTGCCGTTCAGGGTTAATGTGATAATAGGCGCATCACCGGGCGTACGGGTGGCAAAACCCAGTTTATCAAAGTCGGCGGCGCTGATTTCACCGGCAAACGCCCAGCAAAAATCATCCATCGCCGTGCTGAGATTGGCATCAATCAAACCGATTGGCACATCGCCGTTATCGGTCTTAACCGTGCAAGTAATGTCGTTGTACATAATATAACCTGTGTCTAGTGGGGTTGACGGGGTGCCACCATCGCAACGACACGCCAGCGGAAACGGCAGCTGATCGGCACGATGGCGGGTTTTTAGTTTAGCGCAAAACGCCAACGCATCGGCCGGCGGCTTATCACCACAAGGCCGTTGATACGGTGGTTCCGGCGGCTCGATAACAATGTCGTAAAAATCGCAGCGTGGCTGTATTGACAGCGTAAACGGCTGCGTACGGCAAGCTGCCATTGCCCACGCCAGCGGTATCGGGTTATCAACCACAATTTGGCGGGGAAAAACAGGCACGCTTTGCGGTTGCGCACAACCCTTTTGTGCAAACACTGCCGCTATCACCGGACTAATGCAAGCTGATTTAGGTAATGACGGTATACTGGGCGCCTCGGCACAGTGCTGTTGTGCCAGCATTGCCGCAACAGTGGTGGCTAAACACTGTTGCAGCGGATGCGACGGTGTATTTTGCGCGGTACCGCAATGCGTAACGGCGGGCAAATTGCCAACGTCAAGCGCAAAACATTGTGCTACCTCTAATCCCACTGACCAGCGCAGGGCGGCGCTGTTGCTGATTGATGCCCGATTTGTGCGCAGCTGCAATTCTGACGATAACGACAACACCGGGGTGCTTTGTACCGCTGTACAACTGGTAACAGGCCATGCCGTGTTGGTATTGCCGCCGCCACCGCTATCTGCCGCCCCGGCGGCAAAGGGTAAAGCACCCGCCAGTGGTCTGCTAGTGCGCAAAGTGGCTGCAAACGCCAAGCCCGGTGCCTGTGGGTTTGGATTGCGCCGGACAGTAAATGCCAGCACATCAGCACTTTTTTTACTGCCCGCTCGCGATAATGCGGCAAAAATCATCGTTGCGTCAGGGGTTCGCCCATTGTGCCAGCAATGTTTGCTGCTCGGCATAAGTCAATGTCGTTTCCGGTGTATAAAAATCATAACCAAACGGTGCGAACTCATCGTTGTAGTCGCGCAAAATAAGCAGATATTGATAATCCGTTGATAAATTAGGTACGATGTAATGGCCGTTATCAAACGACCACACCTTGCGGACTACCTCTAGCGTTTGCGCATTAAAGCAAGTGATTTCACGCGCAATGGGTACTTTGCCGTTGCCGTCATCGCGGTCAATGGTAACAATACCGTCTCCGGTTCCGGCAAAATATCCGGGGCCGCCGTATTTATCGTCCCATACCACCGGTAAATCATTAAAAACAACGCTCATTATAGTAACCAGTAGTCTGTGGGGATAAAATAAACGCTCGCGAGCTGATACCCGTTGTTCGTTACTAAATACGGTCGCCCGGCAATAACTTGTTCTGACGATGTGATATTTTCTTTTTTATTGCTTGTTGTCCAAGGCGGCAGTAGCCTAACAGCATTGGCTTCGCATAGATAGACTGGATAACCGTGATGTCCGGAGTAAATGTTGATTGTCGTTGCATTATGAAAAATACCTCTAACATCAGGACGTACACCACTTGCGCCATTGTATCCTTTTGCGATAGCCTTTTTTGAATACCCATTATATAAAAACCCGCCGTGATTTTGGTTTGCACCAGCGCCGTTTTTTGTTGCATGTAGCACGCAGCAGTTGCCGGAGTCATTATCTTTTGTCGTCATCATGTCGCCAAACCAAAGACCTACCGAGTAATCATTGCCGTAAGCTTGCCCGCTAGTCATCAGTAAGAATGCCACTGGTGTTACATACATACGCCATGTGACACTGGTTACATTCGTTTGGGCGTGGACAAACCCGGCAGAGCTATCGCTCCACTGCGTAACACCCGTGTCAATATCAGCCATCGACTCATAGCAAGTGATTTGCCCGCCTTTTGTGGCGTTGTTATCCATCCGCAAACAAAATCCGGTGGCGCGCGGGTCGGTGCTACGAAATACCGCTTTATCGCCGTCTTCAAACAGCATTTCCCACCCTGTGGCGGCGCTTTTGCTGCCATAGCCGGTACTTAAAACGGCTTTTAAAATGCTTTTAACTTCGCCGGGGGCGCCGGGGGCTGTTAACTGTGGGGCGTTGCTGTCTTCGCTGCTGAATTTTTCTACTGGCAGCCGTATAGGTTGGTGTATGCTCATTGTTTACTCCTATTATGGGGTGGGGTCTTCGACAGTATCACCGCGCAGGCAATAACTGACGCTGTCATTGTGGGTTTGCTGTACGCTGCTGGGCTGGGTGGCACGCAAACCCCAAACCGGCGGCGCGGTGGCAAAGGTATTTAAGCGAAACACCGAGCCGGGCGGCCATTGGTTAGTTGCGGTATCGCCAAAAATGCCCAGCGGCAGGGTTAAATACGGCTTGCCGGTGGCCGGGTTAAGCGGGGCAAATTCGGCCAGCTGATCACCGGTGCCGACAAAGCCAATACTTTCGCCGAAAAAGTGAAACTGGGTGCCGTTTTGCATAATGCCTACCCATCTCTCCGGGATAGCACCATCATCTGTAAGCCCAATCGGGTAGTTACGTGTATCAAGCTGAAACAAAATGGCATCGGTGGTGCGCTCATCCGACCAAACATCATTCCAGCTGGCCTGCGTAAACGGCTTTGTTGCCCGCACCTGTAACTCGCCAAACAGCATAGCGCTGGAGACAAAAGTATTTGCCGGGTCATAGCTGCGGCGGAATTGCCGGTTAACGTGCAACGTATTGTCACTGTCAATACGGGTAATGACAGCCTCTTCGTTATGGCCGTAATTGACCGTTAGCGGTAAGTCATAAGCGCTTAAATCCAACGGGTCGGCAAAGGTCAGGGTGCCGGCTGATAAGTCATAATCGTAGTGGTCAATCAGCACCGGTGTTGTATTGGCGTCTTGTAAACAAATACTATCTAAATCGATGACGTTAAGCTGTACGACAGCGCCTGGCAGCGGGACGGCAATATCTTGTGACCAGCTGGCATGTACCACCACCATATCGCCAACGCGATAAATCGGCACCCGGCCGTCAATCGGCAGCGTCGCCGGATTAATGCCGATAATTTGGGCATCCAGCGGCATCGAGGCATAACTGACGGCATTGTATTTAATAGTGTCAGCATACACCGGTATCGGCTTAAAAATCTGACCGTTTTCGACCAGCTCCGGCTGATACCACGGCTGTGTTTCGTTGCCCGCTGCGGCCACCCATTCGCCGAATTGCACCGTGGCGGCGCCGGTGTCGCTTTGCAGACTGCCAATAATACCGGTGCCATTTATATTGCCGGTGGCATCGGCATTGACATCGATTAAAGTGCCATCTACGGCGGTGGCGCGGACTTGCAAAGCACCCGGCACGACCGGGGCACTGGGAATAATAAAGGCCAGTTCGGCGACGGCTGCTGGCGTTGGAATGGTTAACAGTGCCTGCATGGCAAAGTTTGCTGTATCCCCTGCAGCCCAATTGGTAATCTCGACCTTACCGCTGGTATAATCAATACTGCCGGCCAGCGTACTGGTGCCGTTAGTGACATTTTGGCTGCAAAATAGCTGCGCATCGCGGCTAAAATACATGCGATCACCAAGGGTAAAAACCACGCTGCCGGGCACGACTTGCTCACTATAGCCGGGGGTTAAGTCCAGCGTTAGCGTATTTACCGTATGTGTTTCGGTGCGCGGCGTGCCGGTGGCAGCAGCATAAGTGGCGGTAATCGGCGCGCCGTTATGTATCAGCCCGACTAATACGCGAGTTTGCCGGGTAACCACGCGCCAGCCGCTTATATTATCGCCAGCTGCGTGGCCGCCGCCGGAGGTATAAATGCGCACGCGTTCGTTTTGCGTGCCCCAAACATATAAAGACACATCGGGGTTAATCAAACAAGTGCCGCTGGCGTAATCAATACTGCCGTGGCTGTTGCCGTCGGTCGATGTTATATTGCCATTGCCATCGTCGGTAAAATCCACGTCATAGCTGGCCCCGTCGCTGTCTAAGGCACTCGTTGTTAATTTAACCGAATGCGGCACCGTATTAGCACCCAGCGCCAAAGTATATTCGCCGCTACCATTGCGCGGCCCGGGGTTGATAACATCCTGCTGGTTGGCGACCTCGTCATAATCAACTGTATAATCGGCACTGCCCGGCGGTAGATTGTCGTGCGCCAGTATCAGCCGGTTGTTGCGATAATCGACGCGGCCGGTGATGCCGCTACCGTTGATAGCACCATTGCCGTCATCGCTAATCGTATAAGTATTTGTGCCGTCACCCCAACTTAAATTGACCGTATTGGGGGCCGTAAAGGTTGATGCTAATTGAATCACGGTTTTGGCCACTTCAATGGCGGTATTATCAGCGCGGTTATTGTAGGTTGTCGTTGGTGCCCAGCTAAAGACCAGGGCGCTGCCGATATCCGGTAAATTGGTTTTTAAATCCAGCTGCACAGTGCCGGTAGCGCGGTTAAGCGTGCCAACGCCGGCGGATTCAATATCACCGCTGATGGTGCCATCGGCGTTTTCAGCTAAGCGTATCCAATTTCCCTGGGTACGGTAGTAAATCACCAGCGATTGCAACCCTGGAATGGGCGCGAGTGTAACCACATAGTTACTAGCGACATTGTTTTGCTTGATATCAATCAACGCCGTTTCACCGGTAGTTACCGGCATAACTGCAGGGCGAAAGCGCAAGCGTGAGATATTCGTTGTATCCGTGATAAAGGTGATTTCACCAGTTGTATAGTTTAAATCGGCAACCACGGTATCACCTTGTAACCACTGGCCGTTGCCATTATCAGTCAGCACCGGTGTTGCATTAGATGAGTAAAACGCCGATAAACTACCAGCGATAAACGGCACCCCTAGTTGCCATATACGACCGGTTTGCCCGTTGGCTGCGCTGCTTAACGTATAATTGATTTCGCCGTCACTGCCTGCTCTGCCGGCATCAATAACTTGGGTGGCGGCAATGGGCTGGCGGTCAGCGTAACGGGTTTCCACACGGTTCGTCGGTACAATTTTATCTTTAACATCGCTAACCTTGATTTGATTGCTGGCAGCAGCAATAGCGGCCGTCAGCGGCTTAATACCGTAATATTTACCGGCATCGGCGACGGCGGTCTCGACAATTTGGCAGGGTACGCCGTCAACATAAAACTGCGATGGATAAGGGATGCCCACAAAGGACAATTCCAGCGCCGCGGTGGTGGTTAAACTTACCACCCGGCGCTGAAACTCAACGCTTTGGCCGTTATAGTCACGATTAAATGTTCGCACTTCGGATTGTACATCTTGGATTTGTATCGGCTGGCGATAATTTTCATAACCGGGGTGGTCTTGCTTGAGGCTGTAAATCTGCCCGATTTCCGGCAATGGATCTTCGACACGTTGATAAGCTTGCACCAAGCGTGAGCCGCGAGCCTGTGTGCCCAGTAAGGTCATGCGCGATTCAATGGTATCAACGCTATAGCCTTCGATGCGTTTGATGACGTCTTTGCGCTCTTCGCCGTGGCTTTCGCCGCGAAAGAGCAAAAAAGACACATCCGGGTGGTTAGACGGCTTGCCGATAATCAGATGCGCGCCCAATAGCGGCTCATCATCGGGGCGCATTACGGCCGGATAAATCTTGCGAATATCCAAGCCGCCTTTGGCAAAAGTCACCCGGTCAATCGGCGGGAATAACTCATTTTCCGCGCCCGTCAAAGGGCTAGACGCCATCAAGCCCCCACCGTCGTCGGTGTCAGTGAGGCGCTCGGCCGGGTAGATTTTTAAATCTTGTTTTTTGATTTTGGTTTTAATCGCCATAAAAGGCCTCCTAAATGGTCATTAAATCGTCATAAAACGCAAAGTGGCGCGATACCAGTTTTCCGGATCCGGCACGGCTTGACGGCGAACAGGCCGCGCTGCAATCGGATTATCCGAACTGAAAATAACTTCAAAAACCCGGGTGTCCGGTAACGTTACCGTGAAGCGTAATTGCTCCACCGCCGCCCAATCTTGCAAGGTTAACACCGCATCGCGGCGTACCCACCCTTCGAAAACCATACTACGTCCGGCCAGCTTTTTGCCTTGTTGCACATGTACAGCACCACCTAAAGTATGCACCGGTGCCGACTGGGCTAATTTAACCCAGTCAAATTCATTTATCCATGCAACCTCTTTCAAGAGCGTTACTATATCGTTTGTATCATTACGAATAATTGTTAAATTCAATTATATACTCCTTATTTTAAAAGCCTCATAAAAGCCTTGCTCTATGTCTTTTTTGATTTTTTCAGCAATTTTTTTACTTAATTCTGTATCGCGATCAGCAATAGTCTTGCCAAGTCCGTTTACTAGATTTGTTGTGTCAACAGTAATATCAGGTAAAGGTATTTCTGTTAACGCATCGTTAATTTGTTTTGCTGATTTATTTTTTCGTGTTTCAGTCTGTTGTTTTTGCTTAGCTGTGTTTATTTCACGCTCAGCTTGCTGCTTTTTATCTTCTTCATATTGCTTTCGCTTTTCAGCAAAAATTTGTTGCTGTAATTTAATGGCACGTTCATACTGTTCTATCTCAGCAGTGTTTTGTCGTTCACGGGCTTTAGCAAGTTTTTCTTCTAATTCAGCAAGCTTACGTTTTTGTTCAAGTTCTTGCGCGACACTATCGTCGCCTTTAAGACGCGCTAATTCAGCATCTAAATCTTCAGCGGTTTTACGGGCTTCATTGGCTAAGCTTTGGATTTTTTGCTTTGCTTTATCAATAGTTGCGTTGAGTTTGTTTAGCGTCGCGTTATCTAAACGTTCAAATTGTACATTTAAGTCACTTGTTGCAACACTGCCGTCGGATATCTTACTTTCGAGCATTTGCATATGCTCATTAGCTACACGCATACCCTCGGCCATTTTTATAAGATTGTTACGGGCATTGTCAACTACTTGTACACTATGGTCTATTTGCAAAAAGACCAGAGCACTTTTCTTAGCAAACTCTTCGTTTTCGACGGCTAGCAATTTCATCTGCTCAGCTGTTAACTTACTCTGCCCGTGTATTGCAATCAGACCTTTACCGTGGTCTCTAAATTTTGCTATTACTTGGCTGATTGCATCACCAAGACTTCCAGTTGCCCCGGCAGCTTCTTCGCTTGCTTCGGCATTCTCTTTGGTGGCTTGTGTGTTTTGTTCGGTGGCTATCGTATCTGCTACCGATGAATCAGATTTTTCTTTAATCGTTTCAGCTGCTTTTTTGTCTGTTTCTACCGATTTTTTCTTGGCTTCATTGGTGTCTTTGGTGGCTTTTGCTGATTGCTGTTGCGCTTCGGCTGATTTCTTTTCGTGCGTAATTTCAATCTCAACGGCATCGCCTAGCTCATTAACCAAATTAATACGTTGAACTGTTAAATCATTATATTCTTGCGTGTTGCGCTTGCCGCTACGTGATAATTCGTTCTGCTTATCAACAATTTCCTGTAAACGCTGAAACTTTTCTTTAAATGCAGCAGATTCTTCGTTTGATGCTTTGGCGTTATCACGGGTGGCAGCAGCATTATCCTTGCTACTTTGGGTTAGCGTGCTATAACTATCTTGCACACGATTGGCAGCATCAGCAGCATCATTAAACGCTTGGGCAGCTTCATTTTTATAAGCTGCGGCAACCGCTTTTACGCCCCCGGCGTGGATTTGCAGCTGATTGGAGATATCGTCCATGCCGGGTATTTTGCCAACAAACCCGGCCAGCGCTTGCGACATCTCACCGACGGCGCTAGTAACAGCGCTGGCCACGCCGAAAATCGTGGATTTGACAGTATTAAAGCCTGTGCTCAAGGTGTTGTAAACAAGACTAAACGCCGCCCCTACGCGGTCAAATTTAGCAGTGACATTATCGGCAAAAGCATTAACTTTTTGCGAGGTGTCGTCTAGGCTAAAATCCCTAACAAAATCAACCACGCTTGTTGCCATATCGCCAAACGTTTTAGCAAAATAATCGCCCAGCTTTGTAATTTCACCACTGGAAACCCAGTTGCGAATAATGCCCGACAGGCGGTTGATTTGTTCTTTAACCGGATCTAAGACAGGCTCGCCCAAGGTGTTTTTTACGCTCTCCCAAGCGCTGGATAACCCACGCAGGGCGCCTTTGAAATTGTCATCCATTTTTGCAGCTGCAGCTTGAGCAGCACCACCGGCATTTCTTAAGTTTTGTGCGTATTCGTTAATGGCAGCAGAACCACCGGCAATTAAAGTGCGTAATGCCGGCCCGGCTTCGGTACCAAAGGCGTTAATGGCCGCTTTACCGCCTTCACCCGCATTTTTTAAACCATCAATAACGCCTGCTAAATCATCGGTTTTAATGCCGAGCTTATCCAGCTCTTTAGCTGCATTGCTGGCAGGGTCTTGTAACTGGGCAAAAATATTACGCAGCGCCGTGCCGGCACGCTCTCCGCGCATACCACTTTGCGCCAGTACGTCTAGCACGCCTGTTAATTGCTCAATGTCTAATCCAGCATCTTTGGCATACTGTCCGGCATAGCCAATTGCATTAGCTAGTTGTGGGACTGTGGTATTGGCTTGCGATGCCCCCTTAGCAAGGACATCAGCATAACGCCCGGCTTCATCAAAACTGCCACCCATAATGGTGACAGCATCGCCGACAAACTGGGCACTTTCCGCCATACTGATGGACTGCCCTTGTGCTAGGGCTAAAACACTGGGAATGACCTGAATCTGCTGGCTGGCATCTAGCCCGGCACGGGCAAGGATCTCAAAGCCGCCGGCGGCTTGGGTAGCAGTATAGCGGGTTGTTGCGCCTAATTCTTTCGCGGTTTCAGCGATTTTCGCCATTTCTGCATCAGTGGCACCGCTGACGGCCTGAATTTTATCCAGCTGTTCTTCGAGGTCGGCGGCGCTGCCAGTTGCTGATTTAAAAAAACGGGCAACAGCAGATGTGGCGAAAGCTGCCGTGACAGCCGCGGCAATACCGGTCAGCTTACCCTTTAAGCTGCTGATAGATTTCGAGGTTTGCTTTATACCGTCACGCATCGGCTTGCTAACATCGCCCTGTCTGCGCAGGCGGGCGAAACGCTTTTCTAAGGTCTCGACAGATTTTGCTGCTTTGTCGGTGCCGCTGGCGGTGTTTTCAACAGCTTCGCGCAGGTGCGCGAAGCGCTGGGCCTGCTGTTTTGGGTCAAGATTATCCCAAGCATCGCCCAGCTTTTTACTACGCTTGCGTAGCTGGTCAACGTTTTCTCCGGATTGTTCGAGTTTATCAATCAGACGTTCAAGTTCAGCGAGTTTTTTAACCTTGGTGCTGACTTCAATACCTGCCTTGATGATTGAATCTGCCATAGCTAATCAAGTCATTATTAATGACTTGATTATGGCGTTTTAAAAGGGGGGGTGGAGAGTTGAGGGGGTTCAGTACTAATTTTTTATCCAGTTTACGATATATTCCTTATCTACCATAATTGACGCTTTATTTCGTTTCAGGTTACGCAATTGTCTGACGCTAAGACTACGCCGTAACTCTGCATCTTTGAGTAGCGCATTATTGACATTCACCCAGTCATTGTATTTTTTCATACTCCGATTAGCACACTGCCTTGCCTTTTCAAAATTCGTGGATGCGTAAACTTTTATTACAATTTTACAATCGGATAAAAAATCTTTTGTTAATTCGGTGATAGCCAAAGCTTCGGCAGCGGTGAATTTTTTTGCGGAGTATGTTGGGTTAAGAGCTTCTTTATTCAACAGCCGCACCACTTTTTCCATATCTCGTCCAACAAACTGCCTTTCAATACGATTATAAGGGTCTTTGATAATAACTTTAAAAGCAGCCGATAAACGAATTATATCAGCATATTGTTTGGGCAGCATATTGAGCCATAATTTGTCATAAGTGATTTCTCTAACGCCGAGTTTCAGTTTTTTTCTATCAACAATAATCCAAGCTTCACCAGCACTTAGGTCAAATTCTCCCTTTTTGATGGGAGAAATAGCAATTTGTAAATCTCCATCTGCCTCACCAAAAATAAAGGTATATCCGTCATGAGTATCAGGCTTAATGGTAATGCTTTGTGCATACCCACAAAAACAAGCTATTGCCAACAGGCACGTAAGTAATTTTTTCATTTCTAAGACCATAATCAAAACCGTATTCTAACAAGCAATGACGCAAAAAAAAAGCACAACTAAGCGTTGTGCTTTTTTCCGGGGCTACACTTCGTATTCTTTAAAGCGCGCTGCCGGTTTGTCGTCGGGCTTGATTAAGGTGCCCTCAACGCCGGATGTCCACCACTCGTCGGCCATCCAGTTAACACCGTCTTTGGCAGCCAATACTGCGTGCGGCATTTCCAACACGCCGGGTTTTTGCGTAATGCGGTCTTTGCCGTCTAAATACATTTCCAGCTCATAGCTATCCAGCGTATTGATATCAATCTGCACCCCGGCAGTGCCGGCAGTGCTGTAGGTGACGGTCAAATCGTCGCCCTCGGCAAGCCCGTATTCGGTTTTGGCCGATTCGCGTAAAATCACCATGCCCACAGTCTTATTGACCACGTAATGGGCGGCATCCAGCGTTATCGGGCTGCCACCCGTGGTTTGCACCACCACCGTCACCGGGTCGATATCGCCGTGGGGTAATTTGCCCCAGCTGTCAAAGTGGGCTTTGATCGGGGCATCGGTTTGTGTGGTGACGGCAGTGCTTAAATCGCTGACTTCGCCCATTAAAATCATCCCGAAGGTGTCTTTGTCAAAGGTGTTAAAGGTGCCCTTAATCGTCGTCGGCCCGGGTGATGATACCGTCTCTAGCGCGGCACCAAAATCGTGTTTGCCGGTGGACGGCAAGGTATCAGTTTCAGACTCGCGATTGGTGGTTAATTCGGTTAAGTTGCCAATTTTACGAAACGGGTCATCGGTGCCAAATTTACGACCAAACAGGTCGCCGGAATATTTTTTACCGCGTAATTGATTTGCCATGTTGTTCTCCTTTATAGGGTTTTTAAAAGTGTCTTAAAAGTGGTTTAAAGTTATACTTAGATCGGGCTATGTAGCCACTGTCGTAGTAAAACGGCAGGGGAAATAGGCAAAGCCGTCCAAGTATTTAATAGGCAACGCCGAGGCCTGTTTAAACGGTGTCGTTGTCAGGTGCCAGCCATCGGCTTTGGGCTCCCAACCGCGAAAGGCTTTTTTAATCGCCGTTAACATCTCGCCAACCCCGGTTTGCTCGTACAAGCTGTGCGAGGGCACGTAGTGGCGTTTGACCAAGATAAAGCTAAACGACAGTTCCTCGGTTTGTTGCCTGCCGTTGTCAGCATCCCCCAGCGGGCGAAATCCATCGAACAGCACATACACGGCATTGTCAAGGCGACGG
>PDWI01007128.1_pt1 | contig 13749 bp, 12 predicted proteins | sample 1430891 | NCBI WGS metagenome assembly PDWI01 (sample SAMN01162508, study PRJNA174530) | Oral metagenome, whole genome shotgun sequencing project. | biome: Marine environment; feature: Marine mammal; material: Swab sample of the gingival sulcus; isolation source: swab sample of gingival sulcus...
ACCGACCAAAGTAGGCGTTTTCATTAGCGTATTCATCGTTTTTAAAACATCTTTTACATTTTCTTCTTCGTCCTCGTTTTCGGCTTTTATATTGATGCTAAACTCCACAGGTTTCTCTAATAAATCAATTTCAGGTTTTGGCGTAAATGGTTGTAAATATTCCATTAATTCCTCGCCTTGTAACTGATTTTCATTGATATACGGAATAGCCTCCGACATCCATTTTCCGCCTTTAAATCCCAAGGCTATTAAATCGTGTCCGTTGATTTTTTTAAATTCTGTTTTCATTTTTTTTGATTTAAAAATTGAAAAATTCAATGATTGAAAAATTCAAAAAGTTATTTTTTTACTTGTTGTCATTACAAACGGAGTTGAATAATCTCAATTATAAAAGATTGCTTCGTACCTCGCAATGACTGCTTTTTTTATTTCTACTGCAAATATTCAAAAACAAGTGCGTAATGTTTTTGCGTAGTAAAAATTATTTTTATTTAAATTATGAAAACTATTGATTAACAGGGATATAAAATGAAAAATCGCCTAAAAATAATTTTTAGACGATTTTTATAAAATTTTATGATTTATTTTCTTAGAATGTAAATTTAATAGATGTATTCCAAGTTCTTCCGAAACCAAACCAAGCTTGATTTTGAATATCTAAACCAGTATCTTTATATAATTTAGAATTATTTTCAGCATATTTATTCGTTGATAATCTTGAAATATATTCAGTATCTAAAACATTATTTATATTTATACGTAATGATAAAGAATATTTATCTGTAAATTTATGTTTAAAAGAAATACCTGCATCAAATAAATTGTAATCAGGTAATTTTAAAGCACCTCTATTTTGTTCTTTTTGGAATTCTTTATCTAGAGCATCAAAATTAGCATATATATTTCCTACATAATTCCAACCAATATCTAATCTAATTCCTTTAGAAATCTTATAATCAACACCTAGACTTCCTGTAAATTGAGCAGAATTTCCAACTTTTACATCTTTTAAATATAATGTTTTTCTTTCTCCCGGAATTTCATTTTGATTTTCATCAAATAAAGAAGATGTTGCATTATCAGCATATTTCCAATCTCCATAAGAAACAGATCCATTAAATCTTAATTTTTCAACAGGGTTTAATTTAAATTCTAATTCTACTCCTTGGTGAAGTTGTTCTATATTTGGGAAAAAAGCTGTTCCATTTTGACCATTTTTAACAGGGAAACTTTTAGAAATAAACCTATCTTTCCAAGAAGAACGATAAAGATTTAAATTTGCTTTAAAAATATCAGATTTAAAACCATAACCTAATTCGTAAGAAACAATAGTTTCATTATCTAATCCTTCTCTTAATTCATTTGTAAATCCTACAAAAACAGCTCTGAAATCAGGTTGTCTTTTTATTAAACCAGCATTAGCAAAAACATTATGATTTTCATTAATATTAAAATTCATTCCTCCTTTCACATATCCTCCTATAAAATGTTTTACATCACTAATTTCTTTATTTATTTGATCAAAATAATCTATTCTTTGATACGATTTATTAGAAATACCACCTTGTAATACTGCTGAAATAGTCTCTTTATCATTGTATTCAACAATTCCATTTGCTCCATACCAATTTACATTACCGATATTATAATAATTTATTTTAGTAGAATTAAGCCCTGTATCTTTAAAAGGTTTAGCTTCAACAGTTTGTGTTATAAACCTACCTGAATCTAAATTTTTATTTCCAGTACTATAGTAAGCATCTAAGCCTAATAAATCATTTACAACATTATAGTGATACCCTGTATAAGTTCTTAAATCAACTCCTGCTCCTAAAGTCCAATTATTTAATTTATATTTTAAATTAGAAATAGCTCCATACCAATCATGAGAATTCATGCTTCCATAACGTATAGCAATATTTTTGTTTACTCCATCTTCTTTATATTTATTAGCCCCAACATGTTTTCCTTTAAAATATTTATTATCTCCTGTATATGTTTTTGACATATTGTTAGCTATAACATCATCAAATAAAATTAAACCTGTTTTTGGATCTCTATATTTCAAAGTGTTTCCTTTTACTGGGTCAAAAAGAGCATCTGTCACAGACATTTTATATGGATCTATTCCATAATTACTACCTCTTCTTCCTGTTCCTCCTCCACGTCCCCAAGACGCATATAATACTGTAGATAATGATAATTTTTCATTTATTTTCCAATCCCAGTTTAAAGAAGCTATAGGTTTATTATAGAAATTTCTTTTAAAAGAATATTCTTTACCATTTAAGTATCCCCAATCGGCATTATATTTTCTACCAAATTTTAATAAATCTTCTATTGTAAGACGTGTTTTTCTTTGATTGTGCCATTGAGCAGCTCCAACAAAAGACAAATTAAATGAGTGTTTTTCGTTTAATTTATGCCCCAAAGCAACAAAATAACTATATCCTTCACCTTTTGTTCCATCAATATAACCATCACCATGCCATCTTCCGAATAAAGCACTTGCAGACCATCCATCTTTTCCTAAACCTGTATTATAAGAAATCGTGCTTTTAAAATAGTTATCATTCCCAACAGAAAACTTAACATTTCCTCCTTCTCTTTTCTCTGCTGATTTAGTGATTACATTTATTGTTCCTCCAACAGAAGGCACTGCTAATTTTGATGCTCCTAAACCTCTTTGGATTTGAACTCCAGAAGCAACATCTTGTAAACCTGACCAATTTGACCAGTATACTTTTCCTCTTTCCATATCATTTATTGGTTGACCATTAATAATAATAGCAATATTAGAATTGTCAAAACCACGTAAACTAATAGAAGAATCACCAAATCCACCATCTTTAGTTGTATAAACAGAAGGAGTGTTTTTTAATATTTCAGGGAACTCTTGATTTCCTGTTTTTTCTTGAATATCTGCAGCTTTAATTGTTGATACAGCTATAGGTGTTTCCCGTTCCTTAACCAAATCAATCACACCTTTTCCAACTACCACTACTTCTCCCAAAGTATTAGCATCAGGTGTTAATTGGATTCTTCCTAAATGTCCTGCTTTAGAAAAAGGCACTAATTTAGTCTTAAAACCCATGTAAGAAACTTCTAATTTTCCTGAATTAGAAGAAGTTTTTAGTTCGAATGTTCCATCCATTTCTGTAGATGTTCCGTTTTTCGTTCCTATTTCGATGACACTAGCTCCTAACAAAGGGGTTCCTAATTCATCAATAACGATTCCTTTTACAGTTACTTGAGAAAATAATATTGATGTAAACAACACCAATAGTACTGTAGTTAATTTTTTAAAATTGCTCATTATATTTTGTTAAATAATTATGTTAATTGTGCAAATATATGAGATTCAATGTTAAGAAAATGTAAAGTTTAATTTTTCAAATATTTATTAGCTAATTCTTTTCCTAATTCAACACCAAATTGATCGAAAGAATTGATGTTCCAAAGGATACCTTGAACAAAAACTTTGTGTTCATAACTTGCTATTAAATATCCTAAAGATTCAGGAGTCAATGTATTTAAAATAAATAAATTAGAGGGTTTATTTCCTTCAAAAACTTTATAAACTAATAATTCATTTATTTGATTTTCTTGATTAGAAGATTTCATATCTAAATGTGTTTCTTCTGGAGTTTTCCCAAAGGCTAAAGCTTTTGTTTGAGCGTAGAAATTAGCTGTTAAAATTTCGTGATGAAGATTTAAATTATGATTTGCTTTTTCCACTAGAATAAAATCAGCAGGAACTAATTGCGTTCCTTGATGTAACAACTGCATAAAAGCATGTTGCGCATTAGTACCCACACTTCCCCAAATAACATTTCCTGTTGCATAATTCACACGATTTCCGTTGCGGTCAATGGTTTTTCCGTTACTTTCCATAAAAAGTTGTTGCAAATAAGGCACAAATAACGAAAAATGATGACTATATGGAATCACTGCTTCGGTTTCTGTTTTAAAAAAATTACGATACCAGATACTTAATAGTGCCATTAAAACAGGAATATTTTTATCAAAAGGACTATTTTTAAAATGTAAATCCATTTTTTCTGCACCATCTAACAAAGCTCTAAAATTCTTGTACCCAATGGCTAACGAAATCGTTAATCCCACAGAAGACCAAAGCGAAAAACGTCCACCAACCCAATCCCACATTGGAAAAATACATTTTTTGTCAATACCAAATTCCTCAGCTTGTTTTGGGTTGCTCGTTACGGCTAAAAAATGTTTAGAAACATCGAAAATAGAGGCTTTTCTTAAAAACCAATTTTTTAATGTTTCCGCATTTAAAAGCGTTTCTTGTGTTGTAAATGTTTTAGAAACAATCACAAAAACGGTTGTTTCAGGATTGATTTTTTTAAGGATTGCATCAGCATTATCGCCATCAACATTTGCTAAAAAATGGATGTTCAAATGATTACGATAATGATTAAGTGCCTCAACCACCATTTGAGCACCTAAATCAGATCCGCCAATACCGATATTAACAACATCCGTAATATTTTTGTTAGTGTAGCCTTTCCATTTTCCATAAATTAATTTATTCGAAAAAGCACTAATTTTCCGTAAGGCAGTTTTTATTTTTGGACTGATATTTTTGTTATCAACAAGAATTTCTTTGTTAGAATTACTTCTTAAAGCAGTATGTAAAACAGCACGTTTTTCAGTATGATTGATTAATTCGCCCTCAAAATAAGACGTTATTGCTTTGGAGAGCTCTTTTGTTTGAGCAAGATTGATAAGTAAATCAATTGTTTTTTGATTTATCCTATTTTTAGAATAATCAAATTTAAGCAAATCAGTATGTATAGAGAATGTATTTTCTCTGTTTTCATCATGAAAAAACTCTCTTAAATGAACTTTTTTAAGTTCATCATAATGATTTTCTAATGCTTTCCAAGCCTCTGTTTTTGTTGGGTTTATCGTATTTAACATTATTTTATCTTGTCTAATTTGCTCTTAAAAGGTTTAATATGTTCTAAATAACTATTTATTAACTTTTTAGGCATTGGTTTTGCTGTTGGCATTCGTTGTCGTAGTGGATCAACTTGCACTCCGTTTTTCCAAAATCGATAGCAAACATGAGGCCCACTAGTGTTCCCTGTAAGTCCAACCCAACCAATAATATCTCCTTGTTTCACATAATCTCCAACTTTTACATTTCGTTTTTTCATATGTAAATATTGTGTCATATAAGTGTTGTCATGTCTAATTTTAACAAAATTTCCATTTCCTCCTCTTCTCGTAGATTCGATAACAGTTCCATTAGCCGTGGACATAATTGGCGTTCCATATGGTGCAGCAAAATCAGTACCTCTGTGGGCTCTTACTTTATTTCCATATAAGGCAATTCTTCTTCTTAAATTAAAACGAGAAGAAATACGATATTGGAATTTTATAGGTGATTTTAAGAATTGACGTTGTAACATTCTTCCTTTTTCATCAAAGAAACCATATGTTTTTTTGATGCTATCTGTTACAAATCGATAAGCATATAGATCTTCGCCTCTATGATTGAAAACCATTGCTTTGATTTTACCATATCCGACAGAAATAGTATCGTGAATAAAATTTTCTTCAAAAATAAGTTTAAATTTATCTCCTTTTTGTAAACGGAAAAAATCAATTGTTGCCGCGTAAATATCTGCGGCTCTGTATGCCAATGAAGGTCTAACGCCAATGGTGTCCAAAGCTTGTGAAAAATTAGTTTCAATTGTTCCCGAAACGTGTCTTTCAATTGTTTTTACAGGCAATTTGTAAGTATAAGCTTTGGGTATAGAATCTGTAAAATCAATTATTTTGGATTCGATTTCATTTTTTTTATAGACAAAAACCTTTGCTTGTTTCAGAGAATCTTTAGTTGATAAAATGGTATATTCCTTATTTGCTCTAATATTACGAATATCAAAGCTATCTTTGACTGAGGTAGCAATTTCATTCACTCTCGAAAAAGGCACATTGTATTTATTTAAAATCTCGCCAAATGTGTCGCCCTCTTTTACACTATCCTTTAATACATCATAAAAATCAAGGTTAAAACCGTATTTATATACAGGTTTACATTTAATTTCCATTACCACCGTTTCTTCTTTTTTATCTGTTTTACATGCAGATAATAGAGAGAATATCAATAAACTATAAACTATTTTTTTCAAACTTTGTATTTTTTGCAAAGCTACAAAGTTTGAAAAATAAGTTAAATAAAAGTGCTAAAATTTTTATAAAGTTTTTAATTTATGTACAAGTCCTTTATAATCAGATAACTTAACTCTAACAGAACCTACAGCTAGATCTGCTTTAATATATACTGGGATTTTGTTTTTATCAGCAGTAACCCAAATTTTGACACTTTCTTTTGCTTTAAAAACTCTACCTGATTGCACCAAAGGTCTAAAAATTTTAGTTTTTAGTTTTCCAAAAGATGTTTTTAAAGTTTCTTCTCCTAAATATTTTAATTTAAACGGAAAGGATTCACCGTCAAAAAAGATATTCATGCTGATTTCATCATTTTTTTTCATTGATTTGATGTCATGATTTCGTAATTGATAAAAAGCAGAAATCATATCTTGCACATTTACAGCCTTTTTAATGCTTTTTGTGTTTTTATTATAATCGGTTATATGAGCCTTATCATTGTGAAAAAATATTTTACGATTAATGGTATAACCTCCCTCATACACATTTCTAAGAAAAAGGCGAGGTTTAACGGTATCTTTATCAAAATAAGATTGATAGGTGTCACGAACTTTAAAAAACCAACTCACAACCGTTGATGTTCTTCCTGTTCCTTTTGCATGAAATACTTTTCTTCCATTAAGTGTTTTTTCTGTGACTTTTAGCTCTGCTTCTCCTGCTTTTAAAAACCCACTATAGCTGAGTTTGTATTTTAACCATTCTCCTTTTTTATATGCTTTTGTTTGAGCAAAAACATTGGTAGCCAATAAAATAAGTGTTATGTAAAATAATTTTTTCATCTGTTTGTATTTTTGCTGTTTAGTTCAAATACTATTCCAAAAAATTAATGAGTCTTTTTTTCAAAAATCATTGCACCAGAATCGTGTTTAAAAAGTAGGTGTAATTCATTATTTTTAATCATAAAATATTGAACACTTTCAAGCATTTTTAAGTATTCGTTTTCTTGACTGTTTTCACAAGCCATTAAGGTAGATGCGAATTTAGAAAACTTAAAATTATGTGTGTTTTTTACAAAACTGAATGGTGTAAAAAGAGTATTGCAATCTGTTGTTGAACTCATAGTTCCGTCTTTGAATGTTAGTACAAAAGCATTTTTGTTTTTCGGAAAAATTTTCTTATCATTATTGTAATAGGTACTTTTCCAAACCCAAGTATTGTTTTGTAAAATTTCTTTTTCTGATTTTGGTTTGTTTAAAGACATTTTCTTTTGATTTTGAGTTTTTTTGACATCCATTTTTTTACTTGAACAAGAAAAAATAGTCAAAATTAAAGCGAATATTAAAGTTTTTTGTATCATTTTTTTAATTTTTTAAAAGTGATTATTCATACGACAAATATTATTCCATAAATTTAGATTTTTGTGAAATTAGGCTTTTTTTAAGGTAAAAGAGAATTCAGAGCCTTTTCCATAAACGCTATCTAACATAATTTTTTGATTATGAGCCTCGATGATGTGTTTTACGATAGCAAGACCTAAACCAGAGCCTCCTTGTTTTCTTGATCGGCTTCTATCTACACGATAAAAACGTTCAAAAAGCCTGTTTTTGTGAATGTTATCAATTCCCTCACCATTATCAATAACTCTAATAATTTTCTGAGAATTTGAATAATTTTCAATTTTGATAGTTGTTTTTCCGTTTATTTTTCCATATTTTATAGAATTAACAATTAAATTTATGAGCACTTGTTCGAGTCTTTCTTTATCTGCTTGTACAAATATCGGAGTATACACTTTATCAAAAGACAAACTGATTCCTCTTTTTTTCGCACGCATTTCTAACAAGTCAAAAACGCTTTGCACCAACTCTACAATATTGATTTTTTCTATGTTGAGTTTCATTCCTTCTGTTTCCAATTTAGTAATCATATCTAAATCTTTCACAATAGAAGAAAGTCTTTCAATCCCTTTGTTTGCTCGATTTAAGTATTTTTCACAAATCTCATTATCCTGCCACGCTCCGTCAATAAGTGTTAAAATATAACCCTGAACCGTAAAAAGTGGCGTTTTCAATTCGTGAGCGATATTCCCAATATATTCTTTTCTAAATGATTCTTTTTCAGTTAAGTCTGCTATTTCTATTTGTTTGCTATCAACATATTCTTCTACACTATCAACAATGCTTTTTCGTAATTCTTCAATATTTGTAGTTACATTTTGTTTAGATAATTTATTGTTATCCAAGATATTTAAATCATCATAAAGTTGTTTTACACGTTTGTAAATAAAATGTTCTGCTTGATATTGTACAATGAAAACAGCACAAAAAAATACAGAAAAAGTGATTACTAAAATAGTTGAAATATTAAAACAATTTAAGAAAAATAAAATAATACCAACAACAAAAGCGGTTAAAACAGCAATTAATCCAGCAGTAATTAAAGCAAATTTGTATGTTTTTTTTAATTTGGCCATTTATTCTAAAACAAATTTATAACCAACTCCTTTTATTGTTTTGAAATAATGGTCTCCTATTTTTTCTCGAAGTTTTCGGATATGCACATCTATTGTTCTGCCACCGACAACCACCTCATTTCCCCAAACAGCATCAAGAATTTTTTCACGTTTAAATACTTTTTCAGGTTTAGAGGCTAATAAACAAAACAACTCAAATTCCTTCCTCGGAAGATTAATTTTAACACCATCTTTGATAACTACATATTCATCTTTATCAATGATAATATTGCCTAATTCGGTTGTATTGTTCGTGTTTGTGTCAATGCGCCTTAAAAGTGATTTTATTTTACTAACAAGAACTTTTGGTTTGATTGGTTTTGTAATATAATCATCCGCACCAGCCTCATAACCAGCCATTTGAGAATAATCTTCGCTTCGAGCGGTTAAAAAAGATATTAAAACATTTTCTAGTTTAGGTGTTGCTCTAATTTTTTCACACGCCTCAATTCCGTCCATATTTGGCATCATAATATCCATCAAAATAAGATGTGGATTTACTTTTGTTGCAACCTCAATACCCTCGGCACCGTTAGTTGCTGTAAAAACTTGATATCCTTCAGATTTTAGATTATAACTAATTATTTCTAGAATATCTGGCTCATCATCAACCAAAAGTATTTTAATATCTTTTGTCCTCATTATTTGTTTTTTTCGATAGCGGTTTTTAGTCGTTTGATGCTTTCTTCTTTGCCGATTTTCAACATTATTTCAAACACATCAGGACCTGCTAATTTTCCTACAAGACTTAATCGAAGTGGTTGCATCACTTTTCCGAAACCTATTTCGTTTGATGTAATCCAACCTTTGATATTTTCGTGTAAATTTTCAATATCAAAACTTGTATTTTCGATGATTTCGACTAATTTTTGCATTAATTCTGTTGTTCCATCTTTCCAACATTTTTTTAGATTTTTTTCATCGTATGTTGTTGGGGCTTTAAAGAAAAATACAGATAAATCAAGTAAATCAGTTATAAAAACTGCACGTTCCTTAACCAATCCTACAACCTCTTTTACATAATTTACATCAGATTTTATTCCGTTTTCTTCTAAAATCGGAATGAATAAATCTGTAATTTCTTCATCAGATTTTCGTTGTAACCACTGTTGATTGAACCATTTCGCCTTATCAGGACTGAATTTCGCTCCTGATTTATTTACTTTTTTAAGATCAAATTCTTTTATAAGATTCTCTAAATCAAATAGTTCCTCTTCTGTTCCGGGATTCCAACCTAAGAACGCCAATAAATTTACAAAAGCCTCAGAAAAATAGCCGTCTTCTTTATATCCACGAGAAATTTCGCCTGTATCTTCGTTTGTGTAAGCAAGTGGAAAAACAGGAAATCCTAATTTATCGCCATCACGCTTGCTCAATTTTCCTTTTCCAACAGGTTTTAAAATCAATGGTAAATGTGCAAATTTTGGAGCCTCCCATTCAAATGCACGATATAATAAATGGTGCAATGCCAAAGACGGCAACCATTCTTCTCCACGGATAACATGTGTAATTTGCATTAAATGATCATCAACAATATTTGCTAAATGATAGGTTGGCATTCCATCAGATTTGAACAAAATTTTATCATCTAAAATTTTAGTTTCAATTTTTACTTTTCCTCTGATTTCATCTTCAAGAATAAGAGTTTCATCTTGTGGTGTTTTAAAGCGAATCACGTATTTTTCGCCTGACTCAAGACGCTTTTTAACCTCATCTTCAGACAATGCCAACGAATTTTTTAATTTCAAACGATTATGCCAATTGTAGATAAAGGTTTTTTTCTGTTCTTCGTGAGTTTTTCTCTGATAATCAAGTTCTTCTGCGGTGTCAAAAGCATAATATGCAAGCCCTTTATCAATCAATTCTTGTGCGTATTTTTTATAAATTTCTTTACGTTCAGATTGTCTGTAAGGACCGAATTTTTCATTTTTATTAGGACCTTCATCAAAAGGAATATTACACCATTCTAACGCATCAATAATGTATTTTTCAGCATTAGCAACATAACGATTTTGGTCGGTGTCTTCGATACGCAAAATAAACGTTCCACCATGTTTTTTTGCAAAAAGATAATTGAATAAGGCTGTTCGTACGCCTCCCATATGTAATGGCCCTGTCGGACTTGGTGCAAAACGCACTCTCACATTTTTTGACATTTTTATTTAATTTTTTTCAAAAATACTATTTATTTTTTCCATTCCAAACTTTCCATCATACGAATCATATCTTTTTTGATATAATCAACAGCTGGTAAAATAGAATCATAATTTGGTTTTACTCTAAAAAAAAGCGATGCTTTCAGAAAGTGTTTTGTACTATCCGTAACGTGAAACTGCACTTGTGACGCTGTGTTTCCAAAGATATCAAATAATTTTCCGTAAACCTTTTTTTCAGAATTACTAAAATTTTTCGATGAAATTTCTGATGCTTTTACGGTATGCTCAAAAACTAATTTTTCAGATTCCATAAGGAGTTCTTTTAAATTATTTTTGATAGGGCGATATGTAATATCAACCGATGCTTTTAAGTTCGGATACAACACTTTCATCCAATTATTTTTTAGACTAAGCTCTTTTGTATTATTCGCTATATCAAACACATACGGTCTTTCTAATTTAAGTTTTTGATATGATTTTACAGGAAAATCTAATCTTAAATAAGCCTTTGGTTTTGGCATTGTTTCTTCAGAACAATTGGTTAAACTAATAAGGATAAATCCTACTAAAAAATATATTTTACGCATTTTGGTTTGATTTTTTTAGGCTTAAAAAACTGATTTCATTAACATGAATTTCAGTTATATTTTTCATTTGATTATTAATTTCGTATTGTCTTGATTTTATTTTTCCTTCAAGATAAATTTTATCGCCTTTTGATAAAAATTTTTCACAGGTTTCAGCCAGTTTATTTTTTACAATAATATTATGCCATTCGGTATTTGTTATTTTTTCACCTGTTTTTTTATTGATGTAACTTTCATTTGTTGCCAATGAAAATCGCCCAATGCAATTTCCACTATCAAAATAATGCATTTTTACATCATCGCCAAGATGCCCAATTAAAATAACTTTATTAACTGTATTCATTTTATTTAAATTATTTTCAAATATAAAAATAAAATTAGACTTGATGTGTATCTATAAAATTTTCGATTAAAATGATGTAATTTACGATTTTATAAATAAAATAACTTTTAAATTAAGAATATGTTAATAAATAAATGTATGAGATATTTTTTTAACTGTTTTTTTTGTTTTTAATAAAAAAGTTTATACTTTAGCAATGAATTCATTGATAATTTTATCAAAATAACTTTTTATTAATAAAAAGAAAGACAATTGTTTTTTTAGATAATTACTCAAACTTATGTTTGTGATGAAATGGCTTTTATAATAAAGTGTATCAAAATTATTTTATAATAAATTAAATTTTTTTAATTATGAAAAAATTAATTTTAATTTTAGTGACATTTCTTTCTATGATGTCTTTTAGTGATCATGAGACAAAACCTCAAAAACAGTTATATACATGTGAGGAAGTTATTTGTGATTCAATAGATATGTATGAAGAAATGTATGGTTGTATGGATACTGAAACATATTGTTATGTTTATGATAGAATGATGTCTAATTGGTGTTAATAACACTTAGCACCATCTTAAAAGATGGTGCTATTAAAAATAATAAACTTATGAAAATTAAATTACAACTACTACTTTTTCTAGTAGTAACTACAGTGAAAGCACAATATACTCAAGTTATTTATGTTGATGCTAATAAAAAATATCTAAAACCAAATATAAAAAGTACAAACAAAAATAAATCAAGAGCAATAGAATTAATTGATAAGGTTCATGATGCTAGGAAAAATATAACATTTGAATTAATTTACAACGATAAAAAATCTGTTTTTAAAAGAGTAGATATGTTAATTCCCAAAGGAAAAGAATTACAATATTCTTTAGCCTATGTTTCAATCCCAATAGATTCTTATTTTTTTAAAGATTCTAAAGAAAAATATATATTAAAAGAAAATTCGGGTGAAATTTTTAAAATAAGATATCCTAATAATCAATATGATTGGAAAATAACAAAAGAGACTAAAACAATTTTAGGACATAAATGTTATAAAGCAATTGCAACCTATAAAACATATGATTATGGAAGAGAAATGGATTATGAAAAGCGTTTTGTTGTTTGGTTTACTAATGATATTCCGAAATCTTATGGACCTGTAAATTTAACAGGATTACCTGGACTTGTTTTAGAAGGGAAACTAGAAGGTCGTGGTTTTGGTAAATTTCATATAAAAGCAAAAGAAATAAAATCAATAGAAAATTTCCCTAAAATTCCTAAAGGGAAGGAAATAGATTATATAGAATATAATAAACTACAAGGAAAAATGTATAAAAAAATTAAAAGTAGAAGAGGATTAAAATGAAATATATCAGTCTAATTTTATTTTTCTTGAGTACACAAATATATTCTCAAATAATTATAAAGGGTTTTGTAAGAGATAGTTTACAAAATCCTTTATCATATGCAAATGTTCTTGTAAGACCTATAGTAAATATTAAAAATATGGCATTTGCTGTTACTGATGATATAGGTTTTTATAAAATAAGACTTCAAAAAAATACAGATTATACCATAGAGGTATCTTTTATGGGGTATGAGACAGTAAAATTCAAACTAAAACCTACTAAAAATATCACTAAAAATTTTATTTTAAAAGAACAAAAAAATCAATTAGATGAGGTTGTTATTGAATTACCTGTTACCATAAAGGAAGATACGATTATCTATAATACAGAAAAATTTATCAATGGTAAAGAACGAAAACTAAAAAATATTCTAAAAAAATTACCAGGGGTTGAAGTTGATAGAAATGGTTTGGTTACTGTGCAGGGAAAGGAAGTCAAAAAATTATTAGTTGATGGAAAACCTTTTTTTGGTGGTGGAACAAAATTAGGTGTTGAAAATATTCCTGCTGATGCTGTAAAAAAAGTAGAAGTGATTGATAATTATAATGAAGTGGAATTTTTGAAATCAGTTTCTGAAAGCGATGATATGGCAATGAATGTTAAGTTA
>PDWI01007129.1_pt1 | contig 13748 bp, 12 predicted proteins | sample 1430891 | NCBI WGS metagenome assembly PDWI01 (sample SAMN01162508, study PRJNA174530) | Oral metagenome, whole genome shotgun sequencing project. | biome: Marine environment; feature: Marine mammal; material: Swab sample of the gingival sulcus; isolation source: swab sample of gingival sulcus...
ATGACCACGTTTCTTCCCTTGGGCCCCAGGGTAACAACAACTGCATCTGCCAGGGTGCGAACTCCCTTGAGCATGGCTTCTCTTGCCTTGGCATCATATTTGATTTCTTTTGCCATTTTTATGTATCTCCATTCAATAATATATTGTTAGATTCTTTGTATTCAAATTGTTGTCTCAAAAAAATCAGAAAATTATTCGATGACACCAAGAACATCATCCTGACGCATGATCAGGTAGTCTTCGCCTTCAATTTTCACGTCTGTTCCGCCGTATTTGCTGAACAAAACCCTGTCTCCAACCTTTACATCCATGGGAATCAGCTGGCCGTCATCTTTCATGCGTCCCTTTCCGGTTGCAACGACCTTTCCTTCGGCAGGTTTTTCCTTTGCAGTATCAGGAATGATGATGCCGCCCTTGGTTTTTTCATCTTCTTCAACGCGTTGAACAAGAATTCTGTCACTTAATGGTCTCAAACTCATGTTTTTGTCTCCTTTTCCTTTTTTATGTTGTTTCTAGTTGTATTATTTTTATTAATCTCCGGCGGGTACTGATATTTTTTCCGGGGATGTTGTACTCTTAGACTCGGAAGAGGTTGAGGTGGTGGCTGTACTTTTACTGCTTGTCTTTTTCCCTCCTCCTGTGTTTGATTTCCCATAATCGGTAACATACCAGCCGGAGCCTTTCAGCTGAAAAGAATTCAGTGAGATCAGTTTCTTCAGGGAGCCATGGCATTCGGGGCATACCGTAAGTGGCGGATCGGAAATCTTTTGCAGGGCTTCTTCAATCCTGCCACAACTTGAACATTGATATTCGTACACAGGCATTACTTTTTCTCCATGTCAATAGCCGGTTAAAAAATCTTCCCTAAAATAATGGCTGCTGCCCCATTGTCAAGTCAGCCCTGAAAAAATTTTCATGATAAAAAAAGAGAACTATCTTTGCATGCTTCCATGGAAGAATCAAAAAGAATACCAAAACAATCCATGCAGTTACTTACTATAAAGAATCGAGTTCAAAATTTTGAACTTTTATATATTTTATTCAATTTCAGCTAGTTAACACAACAGACTGTCAATAGAAACGTAAATGAAATTCAAAATTTTGAACTCAAAAGGAATTTTCAGAAAGAAAATAAAAAACGAAATAGGAAGGCAGATAAAAAAACTATTTAATTTATATTAGTTATAAAAATTTATAAAAATATCTTTACGTTGGCAGGTAACTTGCATCTAATATAGTAAACTGATCACAATTGGTTTTTTCATCTTTTTTTCCTTTTCTTGGGGGCTGTGTCACGGGGGCACAGCCCTTTTGGTTTTTATGGGACTGGACTGACCATAGCAATAGGCGACAAATCCTTGTCAGAGCCTTACCACAGACAATCTAATTCAAACGGGTCATTCGATCCCTGGCCATTTCCTGATACATGGAAGAGGATTTTTCCCCGGACACTTTTTCATAATTTTTCCGAATATCATCAGAACTGGCATTAAATTCAGACAAACGGGCAATCATAAAACCTGCCTGCTCTTTCCACACACCATTGCCAACACCAAAAGCCTTATCAAATAAGGCAGATGCCTTATCATATTCTTTTTGCTGAACGAGAATATTGGCCCGGCAAAGGAGTAAAAGCTCTTTCAGGTTGGTATCCTTTTGAAAAAACTCATAGGCTTTTTCATACATTGCATTTGCCGTATCAAAATCTCCTGCCAGATAAGCCATGTGTGCGAATTGAATCCTTGCCATCTTACCTGCCGGAGTATTGGAATATTCATCAAAAATTTTCTGAAAATCCTGCTTTACGACATCATAGGCAATTTTTGGATCCGTATTTTTTGCACGAATATCAATGACTTTTGCCAATAATTCCGATGCATTTTCCCTGGCATGCTGGAGACTTGTCATGGTTCCTGCAAAAGCTGCAATAACAATAATCACCGCCACAACGCCCAGCAACAAAGGCTTTTTGTACCTTTTGGCAACCTCAACTGACTTGAATACATTTTCCTGAAACGCATCCATTTGTTCCAGTTCTTTTTTCCGTTCATTGGAAATCCTTTGGTCTGTCATGTTCTGTACCCTATCTTCATTTATATATTACATATTGTATGATTTTACGGATTGTATAATTTTGGGATAGTTCTGCATCAATCCGGTCATGAGCATTACAAAAGTCTGCCTACCAGACAAGGGAATGAAAGATCCATCCGGTTTCTCCATCGGCATGACGAATCTGAATCCATTGACCTTTTCGTTTCAATTCCCGAAAAGGGACTCCCCTTTCCACGGTAAATACAATTTTACTCTTTGTGCTGGGTTCTTTCCTGACATTGGATTTGCTTCTTGTGGTGATCAAACTCTTGAAATTTCCCAGCAAGGATTTATGAATCCAAGCCATATCAGATTCAAAATCCTTGATTTTATACCAATTCCCTTTTTTTTGAACTACAAGAAAAGGATGATACTGCTCTACTTGCCAAAGCACTTCATATTTTGTTCCTGGACCTGAACGAAGATTTGCAATTACAGACTTTACTGCAACCCGTTCTTGGGCATAGACCTGACTAGAAAAAATTCCTGCAAAAAGAATCGTGCAAAGAACTGATATAACGAATATTTTTTTCATGATGCTCCCTTTGGGGATAAATAAATTGTATTTCACAGTATCTCCCTTTCCTGCTTTTTTTTTGGAATATATCTGAATTTTCTGCTACCTATATCAAAAAATTCCATCCACATGCAAGGTAAATGAATTAACAAAAATTCAAAACAAATAACAAAGGTTGACAACCAAAGCTCATCTTTGATATATGGTCATGTCTTTTATAGAATTTACAGGCGCGTAACTCAGTTGGTAGAGTGCTACCTCGACACGGTAGAAGTCAGCGGTTCAAGTCCGCTCGTGCCTACCATAAGAATCAAGGACTTACAGGATACTCTGTGAGTCCTTTTTTATAATAGACATGATTTCCCGAAACAAGCCCCTATAGAACCAACCCCCATGAATCCATTTACCAGAACCTGCCAGCTCATTGGATCCGATTCCGTTGAAGCCATCCACCAGGCAAAAGTTGCCATTTTCGGACTTGGTGCCGTGGGCGGATTTGCATTGGAAGGCCTTGCCCGTTGTGGCATTGGTTATCTTCGTCTTATTGATTCAGACCAGATGGAAGCATCCAACCTCAACCGCCAGATTCTGGGGCTTCATTCCACCATTGGAAAGCCAAAGGTCGAACTTGCCAAAAACCGGGTACTGGATATTTTTCCGGACTGCCATGTGGAAATCCACTCTTCCTTTGTCAACGGGGAGAACCTGGAACAATTTTTAACACCAGATCTTGATGTGGTCATTGATGCCATTGACGGGTTGAATTCCAAGGTCAACCTCATCTATGAAGCCCGCCAGATGGGACTTAAGGTTCTTTCCAGCATGGGGGCTGCCGGAAGAACAGATTTGTCCAAAATTCATGTTGCGGATATAAAAGATACTCAGGTATGTCCCCTTGCCAGGGTCGTCCGCCGCCGTCTTCATCGCCGAGGCTTGTTTGAAGGCGTGGAATGTGTATTTTCCACGGAAGTGCCACGGAATAAAAATAAAATTTCCCCGGGAGATCTGGAAGAAGAAGATATGAAAAATTTCTGTCCGGAAAACGGCAGGCCCCGTCCTCCCATTGGAAGTATTATCTGGGTTCCGGCGGTATTTGGGATGACCCTTGCAGCCAGAGCCGTTGAGCATATCATACAAACCGTATCCAACAAAAATGGCCAGCTATAAAAAACAGCCGGCCATCAAACATCACGAAGAAACAAAAATTTCAGCGCACCCCTACCTTCAATCCCCTTTCCTGAGCGATCACCTTGAAATTCAACAGATCATCCGGGGCGAAAAAATGCTGAGAATCGCTCATGAATGCAGAATCAAGACCGGAAGAGGCTGATGAACAATTTTGCAGAAAATAGGAAGAAGCACCCTGCAAGGTATCGGAAATATTTTCCATGACAGATTCGGACATAAAGGGCCGAACACAGGTTGTCCGAAATTCGTATGCAGGTGCCTTTTCCATAATCAAGTGAATACTTCTTGAAATTGCATCAAGGGCCTTGTCCACATTGAGACTCTTTGCAAAAAATGCCGGATAATCTTCCATGGAGGTCTTGATATCCATGGCCACATAATCCACCAAACCCTCTTCAAGCAAAGTTTCCAGGACCCTGGGCCGAGTCCCGTTGGTATCCAGCTTTACAGCAAAACCTTTTCCCCTTACAATCCGAATAAAATCAACCAGATCTGACTGCAAGGTGGGTTCTCCGCCAGTAATGGCAACTCCTTCAAGCAAATTCTTTCGTTTGTCCAGAAAAGCCAACACTTCTTCCTGGGTCCATACCTTGCTGCCGTCCCCCTCTTTCCGTGGGAATTGAGAAGGATCGGCAAGCTCCGGGTTGTGGCAATAGGGACAGATGAAATTACATCCGGAAGTAAACACCACACAGCAGGGAGTGCCGGGAAAATCAATGAGAGAATGTTTCAGCAATCCGCCAATTCGCATATCCAGACACTCCTTTATTCAGATATTCAAATAATTCAAGAATCATATCAAGCCGCTGAGTAGGTTTTACGCAGGTTAAATTCCACCTGCTTTCCGTTATTCCACTGGCTCACAGGGCGCAAATACCCAACCACCCTGGAATAGACTTCTGTGGTTTCCCCGCATTGGCTGCAGGTGGGGCACTCGCCGGACAAATAGCCGTGGGCAGGGCAAATGCTGAATGTGGGAGTCAAGGTAAAATAAGGCAAATGAAAAGAACTTGACACCGTATTTACCACCTTTTTCACCGTAGTGACATCGGTAACCTCTTCACCAAGGAAAAGATGCTGCACGGTTCCACCGGTATATTTTGTCTGCAAATTGTCCTGGAGTTCCAGGGCCTCAAACATATCATCCGTGTAATTGACTGGCAAATGGGTGGAGTTGGTGTAAAAAGGTGCGTCTCCTTTCTGAAAGCCCTCCTCGTTGGCGCAAATAATATCCTTGTATTTTTCCTTGTCAGATTTTGCAAAACGATAGGTGGTTCCTTCTCCTGGAGTCGCTTCCAGATTGAAAATTTCTCCGGTTTCTTCCTGGAGTTTTTCAATCCTGCCGCGGATATGATCCATCACCTCAATGGCAAATGTCTGTCCTTCCTGGGTGGTAATATCCTTTTGCATGAAATTCATGCAGGCCTCGTTCATCCCAAGAACACCGATAGTGGAAAAATGATTGGTCCAATAGTTGCCGGTATTTTCCTTAATGGCGCGCAGATAAAATTTGGAATACGGATACAGATCCTTGTCCGTGAATCCTTCCAGAACCTTACGTTTAATGGCCAAAGAATCGGCTGCAATCTGAATCAGCTCATCAATTCTGTTCAAAAAATCCTCCTTGGTTTTCGCAAGATACCCAATCCTTGGCAGATTCATGGTCACAACCCCAATGGAGCCTGTCAGGGGATTTGCGCCAAAAAGACCGCCGCCGCGTTTTCTCAATTCCCTGTTGTCCAGACGCAGACGGCAGCACATGGAACGGGCATCTTCCGGTGACATATCAGAATTGACAAAATTACTGAAATAGGGGATTCCGTATTTTCCGGTCATCTTCCAGATATTGTCCAGATTGGGGTTGTTCCAGTCAAAGTCTTCCGTAATATTATAGGTGGGAATGGGAAAGGTAAACACCCTGCCCTTGGCATCCCCTTCCATCATAACCTCTGCAAAGGCCGCATTGATCAGATCCATTTCTTTTTGATAGTCGGCATAGGTGTCTTCCCTGTATTCACCGCCAAGGATTACGGGAGAATCCTTCAGGGTGGAAGGCACATACAAGTCCATGGTAATGTTGGTAAAAGGTGTCTGGAACCCAACCCTGGTAGGAATATTGATATTGAATACAAACTCCTGCATGGCCTGTTTTACCTGCTCATAGTTGAGATTGTCCTTGCGGACAAAAGGAGCAAGCAAGGTATCAAAATTGGAAAGGGCCTGGGCTCCTGCCGCCTCTCCCTGGAGTGTATAGAAAAAATTGACAATCTGCCCCAGGGCACTTCTCAGATGTTTTGGGGGAGAAGATTCAATTTTTCCGGCAACACCCTTGAATCCCTGGAGAAGTAAATCCTGCAAATCCCATCCCACACAATATACAGACAGCAGACTCAGATCATGAATATGAAGATCCCCGGAATAATGGGCATCCCGGATGTGGGGAGGATAAATTTTGTTCAGCCAGTATTCTGCGGTAATATCCGAAGCAATATAGATATTCAGCCCTTGAAGGGAATAGCTCATATTGGAATTTTCCCGTACCTTCCAGTCCATACGGCTGATGTATGAATCCATGAGATCCAGATTCTGGCGGATACCGATCTGACGAACCTGATACCGCTGTTCCCGATACAGAATATATGCCTTTGCGGTTTTATAGAAAGGGGAATCCAGCAGCACACGCTCCACAATATCCTGGATGTCTTCCACCTCAGGAATGGGGCCGATCTGCAAATCCTTTGCCAGATTCAGCACCCTCATGGTCAGGCGTTTTGCTTCCCGTTCGTCAAATTCCTTGGTTACCTCTCCGGCTTTTCTCAAAGCCTTTGTAATTTTGTTTGCATCAAATTCCGATAGCCTTCCATCTCGTTTTTTTATCTGGGTAAACATGATTTTTTCGATTCCTTATTATCTTGAAGTTTGAACAATCTTATTGTATGTAATCCATTATACTGGGTGATATTTGTGCCACGCCTCCTCAAAAAATAGAAGCAGAACATGCATCATAAAAAAGGCACACATACAACCCAATGTGTCATGGAACAAATAACTATACTACATATAGTCTAATGTCAACACATAAATCAATATATAGTGTAACCATACCCAATGACTGAAAAATGGAAAGATCATCCCTTTTTTAGAAAAAATCTCATTCCCTGGTATGACAGTACAAAGGTCTGCTGGTTTCTTGTGGTGGTCATGCTGGGTATATTTTTCTTTGCCCTTGCAGGCATTGCACCGGCCCTGGAAATGGCCCCGGATTGCCTGTGGGTTCCCCTTATACTATCTGTTATGTCCTTTTTTTTGACCATCAAAATCCTGCTTCGGATCAAAAGACGCAGGGACGAATCTTCCAGATAGTATCTGACAAATCAAATCATAAAATAAAACAGGAGGTTTCATGAATATCATCATGATCGCAGGGGCAAGACCCAATTTCATGAAGATCGCCCCCATTGCCAGGGCATTTGATAATACCCCCGAGATCCAGTATCAAATTGTTCACACAGGACAGCATTATGATCAAAACATGAGCGATGTATTTTTTACGGAACTTGGCATTCGTAAGCCGGATTATCATCTTGGTGCAGGAGGCGGCAGCCATGCCGAACAGACAGCGAAAATCATGACGGCCTTTGAAAAAATCTGTGAGCAGGAGACTCCAGATCTGGTGGTGGTGGTGGGCGATGTAAACTCCACCCTGGCCTGCTCCATTGTGGCAAAAAAAATGCACATTCAGGTTGCCCACGTGGAAGCAGGATTACGCAGTTTTGACAGGGATATGCCTGAAGAGATCAACCGCATGGTAACAGATGCCATTTCCGACCTGTTTTTTGTTACCGAAGAACAGGGCATAATCAACCTGGAAAAGGAGGGGAAACCCCAAAATACAATCCACTTTGTGGGCCATGTGATGATTGATAACCTGTACTATCAATTGAAAAAATTGAATGAGATTCCTGCGGAATCATTTGCACACCATGTCTACAAATCAGAAAACAGGGAATATGGTATCATCACCCTGCACCGCCCCTCCAATGTGGACAATCCAGATACATTAACCCATATCTTCCAGTCTTTGGAAACCATTTCCAATTCCCTGCCCCTGATTTTTCCCATCCACCCCAGAACCCGGAGCCAGATGGAAAAATTCGACATCACCCCCCCGGCTAATATGACATTGACAGAACCTTTGTCCTACATGGAATTTCTGAACCTGTGGAAGGATGCCAAAATGGTGCTGACAGACTCCGGCGGTCTCCAGGAAGAAACCACAGCCCTTGGCGTTCCATGCCTGACCATCCGGGAAAACACAGAACGCCCCATCACCGTGGAACAGGGAACCAATGAACTTGTGGGACTCTCCAGGGAAAAGCTGTTTTCCTGCGTGGACACCATCATGAACGGCCAATGGAAAACCGGACAAAAGCCCAAATTCTGGGATGGGCGTGCAGCAGAACGGATTGCAGAAATTCTCATAAAGAAATAGGTAAGAATTTGACAATTCCCCACAGAAAAATTACAGTCACGCAATACAGAATGGAACGATTGACCCGTACAAAAAAATAAAAATAACCCATTATACAGAAAGGAAACCATACATGGCTGGATTAAATAAGGTGATGCTCATAGGACACTTGGGAAGAGATCCGGAAATTCGTTATACCCAGCAAGGGCTTGCTGTGGTGAATTTTTCCCTTGCCACAACCGAACAATGGACAGACAAAAATTCCGGCGAACGTCAGGAAAAAACCGAGTGGCACAGAATTGTTGTGTTCGGAAAACAGGCGGAGATCTGCGAAAAATACCTGGCCAAGGGAAGACAGGTTTACATTGAAGGACGCTTGCAGACGAGCACCTATGAAAAGGACGGCCAAACCCATTATGCCACGGATATTGTTGCCAGCAATTTCCAGTTTCTGGGCGGCAGGGGAGATGCCCCCGGCAACACTAGTGGTGGGGGAGGCTACCAGGGACGACAGCAAGACCAGCAGGGCCAAGGCAACTTCGGCGGCTCTGGAAATTTCCAGAGCAGTACCCAGCCGGGCATGAGTCCCAATGGCCCAGCAGGCTCGCCCCCCATCCCGGACGACGATATCCCATTCTAATTTATCCAATGGCTATAAGGGTCAAGACGATATAATAGTATTCTCGTCTTGGCCCTTATATAATTTTATGGGAATGACTTTTTGATAGGACAGAAAATCTTTATCATTTGTAAAGATTGGCACACCAATTCTATTGGCTACGGTTCTATTGGCTGCGGCACAGATCAAAAAATCAATATGTGAATCCTGAATCCCTTTTTTACACAAAATGTCATACAACACATTGTGTATCAAGTAATGTCTAAGAATAGGTTTTGATTCAAAAAGGCGCCCAAAAAATAATCCAGACAATGTATTCTGAACCCATTTGGGAGAAACTTGCTGATGAAATAAAGATTACCGTAATGGATATTTTTTCCTCCACGTTTTGGGGCTTACATAATTTTTTCCCTGCTTCCACATGCCGTTACGAAATCTTTGTGCCTGTTTCTGGGCCTGGTAATACAATTCAGATTTCAATTTTTCGGGCTTTTTGCCTTGATACACTTCTGCAAGGCCGGCCTTAATCATTACAAGGTTCAGGTTGGTTTTTCCCACAAATACCTCGGCAAGCACCCGATTAAAGCCCCCAACACCATAGGAAACCAGCCGAACGTTTTTTCCTTTTATCAGCGAAGCCAGATAGCTTTTTGCCTTTTGTCCGTAGGGTTGGGATTTCCCATGTTTGTCGTGTGAAATTTCAGGAGCATCAATGGCAACAAGTCTCACGGGGAAAGCGACATCATCTTTTTTTACCAGTATGGTATCGCCATCATAAATTTTGACCACCCGAAAAAGGGAATTTCCAGATGAGGATTGAATGGAATCGCTGACTTGCTCATGGAATTGCTTTACAGAGATGCCAAGCGGCGCATGGGTATTGGAAAAATGCTTCACACCATCTTCGTCTGTCCAGAAAAAAATCCTGGCAAAGCAAACCTCTGCCAGAAACAAAGAAAGGAAACTTCCAACCAACGCACATACAATGAATCGTCTCTGTTCCATGGGAAAGATTCTCCCTTGTTTTGAAATGACGTATGGCTCTGAAAATTTATTAAACCTATTTTCCGATGCAAAAACTGGAAAAAATGGTGTCCAGAATATCCAGGGATGCCGTTTCGCCCGTGATGGTTCCAAAGGCATCAATTGCCTGACGAAGATCCATTGCCAGCAAATCTTCTTCCTGGTGTTCCAGGCTTCCTTCTTTTGCTGACAAAAGGCAATTCACGGCTTCTTCCAGAGCGATTTTATGTCGTAAATTGGGAATAACAGAAATTGCATCCATGTCCATATCCCTGGTGAAAACTTCCAGAATGGCAGATTCCAGTTCCTTGATGCCCTCCCCTTTCAAGGCAGAGGTTTTGATAACGGGCAGGGATATTTTCAATTCCTCATCCAGCACCAAAGGCTTTTCCAGATCCGTCTCCCTTACCAAATCCATTTTGTTGACCACCAAAATGGCCTTTTTCCCGGAAGGCACAAAGCGAAGATATTCTTTTCTGGTCAGGGGATTGCCAGGCTCTTTCACGAGAAGAATCAAATCCGCCTTTCGGACATGCTCCCTTGCCTTTTCCACACCAATGATTTCCACAAGATCATTGGTTTCACGAATACCTGCCGTGTCTGTTATCAAAAGAGGAACCCCACTAATATTCAAATGCTCTTCCACGGGATCCCTTGTGGTGCCGGCAACGGGTGTAACAATGGATTTTTCCTTGCGGGTCAGGCAATTCATGATGCTGGATTTACCCACATTCACGGATCCGCAAATGGCAATGCGAATCCCATCCTGCAAAAATCCGGTATCACTATGCTGCCGGATCAACTCCTGACATCTGGCAATCACCTGGTCAATGATCTGAATATGGCTCGGAGAAATGCCCTCGGAAGAGACATCATCGGAAAAATCAATGGAAGCTTCAATATGGGACAACAGGGCAATCAATTTTTCCCGAAATTCGGTAATTTCCTGCCCCAGGACTCCAAGGCTCTGGGAAGTGGCAAATCGAAGGGAGCGTTCTGATCTGGCATTGATAATATCTGCCACAGCCTCGGCCTGGCTCAAATCAATTCGTCCATTCAGGAAAGCTCGTCTTGTAAATTCTCCGGGTTCCGGCAGTCTTGCCCCCTTGGAGAGGACAAGATCCAGGATGGATTTCAGCACAACCATCCCGGAATGTGCCTGAATCTCCACAACATCTTCGCCTGTATAGGAAGACGGCGCCTTCATTGGAATGAGAAGCACCTCGTCAAGCACCACATTATCCTGAAAAATATATCCGTGAAACACACGATGGGAAAAAAGGTCCTGGGAAGACAGAATTTTCCTGTTGCTATTCTTGGCTGTACGGGAAAACACCTTGCAGGCAATGGACAATGCGTCCGGCCCGGATATGCGTATAACCCCAATGCCACCGGAGCCGTAAGGTGTGGCAATGGCGGCAATGGTATTACTCATGATCTATTTTCCAGAGGTTTTGCTTCCCTTATTGAATTTCTTTTTGGAAAAAATCACCAAACGGCGGTAATAACCCTCTCCCACACTCTGGGTTCGAATCTGTGCGTCATTTTTCAATGCCATGTGTATAATCCGCCGATCCTGGGCGTTCATCTGATTGATACTGGCAGGACGGCCGGTTTTCTTTGCCCTGGCAGCCATCTTTTGTGCCAGATGACGCAAATTGGCCTTCCTGGTTTCCATATATCCTTCCACATCCATACGGACCCGAACCCGGTCTTCGCTTTTCCGGTTAATCATTTTATCAACCAGGAACTGCATGGCATCAAGGGTCTGTCCCTTCCTGCCAATGAGAATACCTGAGTTGCCGCCTTCAATTTTCAGGGTAAGTACGTCTGCCTCTGCCTGGGCAGTAACCACGGCATCATCGGTAATCAGATCTGCCATTTTCTGAACAGCTTCCTGTCCAAGAGCAATGGATTCCCGGGTAACCTCTGCGGCAGGCGGACGGGGAGCTTTGATTTCTTTTACAGGTTCTTCTGTATAAAGATCTTCCCTGGCATCCTCTATGTCAGGCTTTATTTCGGAAGCAGTACGGATATCTTCTTCTGTTTCTTTTCTGGACGAACGAGAAGGGTTGGAAGCAGATTTTTTAGACGGTTTACGACCGGATTCCCTTTTCTTGCCAAAGGCCTCATCAACAATGGATTGAACGCCTTCCATATTCTCATCTGAAACTGTTTCAGCGACATTGGAAGATGAATTTTTTACACGGATTTTTGCATCCCTGCGCCCCACGATTCCAAATATGCCAGAGGCACCCGTGGAAAGCACCTCGTATTGCAAATCCTTTCGGGAAATCTGTAAAGCAGAACAGGCAGCAATAATGGCAGAATCAAGGTCTTTTCCGGTAAATTCCTGTTTCATAATGGAATTCTCCTGCTATTTTGAAAATTTCTTTTGAATATAATATTGTTGTCCCATGGAAATAATATTGTTCACAAACATATACAACACCAATCCAGCAGGAAAATTGATGAACAGCACCGTCATCAAAATGGGCATGAGCATCATCATTTTTGCCTGGGCAGGATCTCCTGTGGTGGGAGTCATCTTCTGCTGGATCAAAAAGGAAAGCCCCATGATCAATGTCAACACAGGAATCCCGTAAGGAGGCTGCATCATGGGAATGGAAAATGAAAAGTGAAGCAGCCTGTCCGGGCCGGACAAGTCTGTAATCCATAACATGAACGGTGCATGACGAAGCTCAATGGCCTGATACAGCATGCGGTACAGGGCAAAAAAAATGGGCATCTGGACCAGCAGCGGCAGGCAACCCGACGCGGGGTTCACCTTATAGGTTTTATACAGATTCATCACCTCCTGATTCATCCGCTGCTTGTCATCCTTGTATTTTTGCCGAATTTCCATCATCAGGGGCTGCACTTTTTTCATCTGATTCATGGACTTGTAACTTTTGGTTCCCAATGGCCAAAAAATAATCTTGATGAGAATAGTCAGCAAAATAATGGCAACCCCATAATTGGGTATCACGGAATAAATGGCATTCATGGTGATGAGGAGGGGCTTTGCCAACACATCAAACCAACCGAAATCGATGGCTTTTTTCAGGCTGCTGTCATAGGCATTCAGCACCTTGTAGCTTTTTGGCCCCATGTACAGATTATAGGAAGTCTCAAAAGTATGTCCTGGATCAATGCGAACTATGGGGCTGACCATGCTGGTATTCACCACATTATTCCCATAGGAAAGGGAAAGCTGGTAGTTATCAGGATCAGCAGGGGCCGCACACAGCAGAAAATACCGATGGGAAAACCCTGCCCAGCCAAGGGTACCGGAATACAGATTTTTTTCTTCAATGTCATCTGGATCAATATTCAATACTTCCCCGTTCAAATAGGAAATGGGTCCCTGGAAAGCGAATCTGGATTTTTTCTTGATCTCATCGTTGAATTTCCCGGGTATGGACAATACCAGGGAATCATTTACAGGCATTGTTGATCCATTGGTAATGGACAACCGGCATTGAATCAAATAGGTGTCTGCGTGAAACTCATAGGTTTTCCGAACAATGATTCCATCTGGACTTGTCCATGAAAAGACAATCCGTTGTTCTCCCTGTGTCAGATTGGTTTCGGTAAAATCCGCATCTGCCTTGAACACGGCATTATGAAATCCCTGGATGGTGCCGCCCCTCATGGAGGAAATCATCACGCCATCCTGCAGGATATTGGGAATCAGCTGCTTTTTGAGAGAATCTGCCTCCATGGTTTCATTGTATTTTTCCAGGGTCAGGCTGACAACGGAACCCAGATATTCAGACAAAACAATATGATACAAAGGTGTTGACACAGAAATTTCCCGTGCGTTTTCCTTTAAT
>PDWI01007130.1_pt1 | contig 13746 bp, 11 predicted proteins | sample 1430891 | NCBI WGS metagenome assembly PDWI01 (sample SAMN01162508, study PRJNA174530) | Oral metagenome, whole genome shotgun sequencing project. | biome: Marine environment; feature: Marine mammal; material: Swab sample of the gingival sulcus; isolation source: swab sample of gingival sulcus...
GTCCCTGGCAGGAAAAAAAGACTTTCATGTGGAAAAATACCTTGATGCGCTTTCCCGTGCAAAAGCCTTTCCTGTAAAGAACCCCAGACTTGCAGGAGTTCTTTCCCTTGTTCCAGGAGCAGGTTTTTTATATACCCACAGGCTCCATGATGCCCTGGCTGCCCTGGTTGTCAACGGCGGGCTTATTGCAGCAGCCTGTACGGCCTGGGAACATGACAACAGAGTCTTGGCAGGACTGCTTGGTTTTTTGGAAACGGGATTTTATACTGGAAACATCTATGGTTCCATATCTGCTGCCCACAAATACAACCGCAAGGGATTGCTGGATCTGGTCAATGGACAGGTATCCTTATCCCCTGTCCTTGGCAAAGGGGAGTATGGGGTAGTTATGGCAGTACCTTTCCCTTTAATCGAAAATAAGTGAACTGACTATTATATAAGGTAAAATAACAGAATGGACAAATTGGAAATCAATGGTGGAAACCGTCTGGAAGGGGAGGTAAAGATCAGCGGAGCCAAAAACGCTGCTTTGCCTCTCATTGCAGCCGGGATTTTGGTGAATGGAGAATGCGAATTTCATAATGTGCCCAATCTCATGGACATCAAAACCCTTGGCCAGTTACTGACAGACCTGGGTGCAAGGTGCAGCTTTACCGATCGGGTGTTTACTGTGGACGGTTCTTCCATCCATAAACTGGAAGCAGATTATGATCTTGTCAGAAAAATGAGAGCTTCCATTCTGGTTCTTGGGCCTCTGGTGGCAAGATTTGGTTATGCCAAGGTCTCCATGCCAGGAGGATGTGCCATTGGAGCAAGGCCCGTGGATCGCCATCTTGCAGGTTTGGAAGCTCTGGGAGCAACCATTACCCTGGATCAGGGATATATTGAAGCAAGGGCAGACAGGCTTGTGGGAAACGAAATCTACTTTGACGAACCCACGGTGACGGGTACGGAAAATTTGATGATGGCAGCCTCCCTTGCAAAAGGAAAAAGCACCTTGAGAAATGCAGCACGGGAACCTGAGATTGTCTGCCTTGCCGATGCCCTGAATGCCATGGGCGGAAAGGTGGCTGGTGCCGGTTCCAATGTCATTGAAATTGAAGGCGTGGATTCCCTGTCTCCTGGCAGGATTCAGGTGATTCCTGATCGCATCGAAGCCGGAACCTTTCTTGTGGCAGGAGCTGCCACCAAAGGTGATGTCATGGTCACAGACTGTGTGCCCGATCATCTGGGGGGAATCGTCAGCAAACTCAAACAGGCCGGAGTTGTTGTTGAACTTGGTGAGCAGCAGATCCGGGTGCGATCTGATGGCTCGATCCAGTCCTTTGATATTCATTCCCGGCCCTATCCGGGATTTCCCACGGACATGCAGGCCCAATTCATGGCCTTGGCGACCATTGCCAATGGTGAATCCATGATCCATGAGACAATATTTGAAAATCGTTTTATCCATGCCAATGAACTCATGCGAATGGGCGCAGACATCACCATTTTTGAAGGCAGCCGGGCAAGGGTGAGGGGTGTTTCCCATCTTCAAGGGGCAAAGGTCATGGCATCTGATCTTCGGGCTTCGGCCTCCCTTGTAATCGCAGGACTCATGGCCGAAGGCACCACCATCATTTCCCGTGTCTATCACATGGACAGGGGCTATGAATCCATTGAAAAGAAGTTTTCAAACCTTGGTGCCGACATTACAAGGATTTCCTGAAATTTGTACAATGTGCTTATGTTTTCCGGGCTTGACACTTCTTTCCCAATTAATATATGTACACAATATAACGGCCACGGGCCGACTGGGTATGGAATCCTCCAGACCGGGACACAACGAACAATGAAGGTAATTTAGTAATTTATATAAATTTTTATATAACAGCCACAGGCCGATCTGGTCTATCCATGACCAGATATAGCTTACAATAAATAATAAAAGTAATTCAGCATGTTATAGAAACTTTCAAAAAAAAGAAATGAGAGCCTCCATATGAGAAAAATACACACACAGAAATTTATCAATGGAATGGGGTCTGTTCTGAATCTCTTACCGCAAAAAAGGTATTCTGATGCCTTTCCTCTGACCTTTTCTCTGGTCGATAGAACCCCTGTGGATACCATTGGGCAGGATTGGAAAAAAGTGGGGCAGGCAATTTCAAAAGCAATGGCAGGCAGCGTAGATGGAAACAGACGGTAAAAATACAGATCCCCGGAAGGATACGCCCGCCACAGCAGAGCAAGCAGAAGTTTTGCAGCATCAATTATTGGGGCAGATTTACCACGGCCCCATCCCTCCACCTGAAATCCTGAAAGAATACAACCAAATTACGCCGGGGGCCGCCGATAGAATTATCTCCATGGCAGAACAGGAAATTGCCCATCGTCATGAAATGGATCATAAAATTTTTGAAGTGGAAAAAGAAGGCTTAAAAGCAGAAGCCTTTGATTCTCGTATGGGGCAGGTCTTTGGACTCATTATCGGTATGGCTACTGTGTTTTGTGGTGCCTATACAGCGGTTCATGGGGCACAATGGGCAGGCGGATTCATCGGCACATCAGGGGTTGTGGGCCTTGTCTCTGTTTTTGTCCTTGGTCGGAAAGAGTACAAGAATAAAGACACCTCTCAATGAAAACATTCTTCATGGATTCTATCGGCAGGCTGGATTTGCTCTGCTGGTGTCTGGTGATTGTGTTTTTTTCCGGGTGTGCCTTTTTGTTTAAGGGGAATTTTTCGGCTTCCCTGCTTGCTGCCCTTGGGGTGGTGTTTGTGATGCTGCTCATTGGTCTGTCCATTGAAATCATCATTGAAGCCCTCAAAGGTGTCAGGGGGCTTGGCACCATCACAGGATTTATCACCAACGGCCCGGAGCTGATCTGTCTGATTGCAGGACTTGTGGCCGGAGACATTTTGTTTGCTTCCAGCACGCCCCTTGGTTCCAATTTCATGAACCCCTTGCTGCTGGCATCTGCGGCCCTTGTCACGGGTTCCTTTTGTGCTGTATTCCGTACAAACTGGCGTTATACCATTGTCTGTCTTTTGCTTACCGCAGGTTTTGCCGTGGTGTTTTATGTCCTGCCCCAGCGGTTTTTTTGGTTGTGGACGATCATCGGAGCAATCTCCATGCTGGTATTGTTCTTGAAACGCCCGGAAGAACTGGAACCCGGAGATGAATCCGGTCAGGGCGAACAAGAATCCATGAAAGTGGAATCCATGATGATACCGGGCTGGGCCATAGTCCCTGCCAGTATTCTTTTGATTTTGGCAGGATATTTTCTTGATCCTGTGGTAAGTTATGCTTCCCTGCAGAGCCACGCTCCCAAGGGAGTAATTGGTTTTTTTGTGCTGGCAACCCTTTCCAGCTGGCCGGAATTCAAGTGCTGTCTTGGGCTTTTACGCCGTGGTCGCTATCTTTCGGCCATATTGAACATCACCGTATCCAATATTACCAATATCTGGCTTGCCATTGCAGGGGTTGCTACCTGGTTAGTCGTTGCTTAATGGCTGTGTATTTGGTCAGCGTTATTCCGGCGTTTTGGGAATGGGCGTTTTCAGCAGTTCCAGCAGTTTTTCCGAAGAAATTTTTCCTGCCAGATCTGTTCCTGAGAGCAGATCCTCTGCCAGATTTCGTTTTTCCCTGTGCAGTTCAATGATCTGTTCCTCAATAGTTCCTTTGAGTACCAGGCGATATACGGTCACAGGCCGGGTTTGTCCAATGCGGTGGGCACGATCCGATGCCTGGTCTTCCACGGCAGGATTCCACCAGGGATCCATGTGGATCACATAATCGGCAGCGGTCAGGTTTAATCCGGTTCCTCCTGCCTTGAGGCTGATTAAAAACAGATTGCCCTGTCCCGTCTGAAAAGCCTCTATTCTTTGTCGTCTTTGTCTTGCCGGGGTGGAACCGTCAAGGTATTGGTAGACAATTCCCTGGGTGTCCAGAAAATCTCTTAGCAGATCAAGATGTTTTACAAATTGACTGAATACGAGAACCTTGTGATGACCGGGCAGTAATTCCCGGATAATATCAGAAAATACGGCAAGTTTTGAGCTGTTGATCCCGGAGTCGGGAACAATCATATCCGGGTGACAGCAAAGCTGGCGCAGACGGCTTAATTCTGCCAGAATTTCAAAACGTTGCTGTTCCACAGGTCTATGGGTCATTGTTTCAATCTTTTCAATGGATTGCAGCCTTTGGGCCTCATACAGAGCGGTTTCTTCCCTGCTCATTTCCACATGGATGGTAATGTCGGTTTTCTCGGGCAATTCCGTGAGAACCTGGGTTTTCAGTCTTCGTAACACAAAAGGCTGAATGAGTTTTTTCAGGCAGTTGGATGCAATTTTATTGTGATCCCGTTCAATGGGAATGGCAAAGTTTTTTCTGAATGTATTCCATGAGCCGAGAAGTCCGGGATTGATAAAATGAAACAGGGTCCACAATTCACCAAGATGATTTTCCAGAGGTGTTCCCGTTGTGATGAGACGAAATTTTGCATTCAGCCCCATGGCAGCCCTGGATCGTTTGGTGTTCATGTTTTTAATTGCCTGGGCTTCGTCCAGGATTACCGCCTGCCATTCAATGGATTGCAGGGTTTTTTCCTCTGTTTGCAGCAATCCGTAACTTGTGATGACAAGATCAAAGGCACCAATGCCTTGAATGACTTCCCTGCGGTTTTCCGCATGGAATAACTTGGGGGTAAGGGTGGGGGTAAATTTTTTGCATTCCTCTTCCCAGTTTGCCATGACCGATACCGGAGCCACCACAAGGCAAGGCCCCTTATCCGCACACAGCAGCAGGGCGGACAAAGCCTGTACGGTTTTTCCCAGCCCCATGTCATCGGCCAGGCAAGCGCCCATGTTCCAGTTCATGAGTTGCCCAAGCCAGTAAAAACCTTCCTTTTGATAGGAGCGCAATACCGCTTTCAGGGAGCCTGGAATCCGGGGTTTTTCCATTTGCTTCATGGCCTTGCAATGGGTTTGCCAGGCTTCATCTGTGGTCAGTTTTCCTGCATGGGAGATTACTTCTTCCACGATTCCATGGGCAAGGGGAGAAAACAGCAGGTCTTTTTTTCCAGAGGGGGTTGTCACAAGGGACAAGCTGAGTTTGAGTTCTTCCAGCCGATCTTTGAGTTGCTGGGTAAGCTCAATGAAACTGCCGTCATCCAGGGGGATAAATCTTCCCGTTGCCTGATCCATCAGGGATAATACCTCCTTGAGATCCAGGGTCAGGTCTTTATCAATGTCCAGTTGCCCCGTTGCCTTGAACCAGTTTCTGTGTTTTTCTATTCCCAGGGACAAGCCTTCAAATCCAATGGAATTTCGCAGGGAAAATGCCTTGTCATGGGACCATTCCAGAAGCATTGGTTCCTGGCAGTTCTTCAGTTCAAACAAAATTTCCAGAGCCGCATCGGGGTCCGGGATATTCCATTGATTTTCCGTAGATTCCCGCCGGGCAAGGGCAGGGCAGACATCCAGGATATTTCCCATGAGCCTTGTTTCTTCTTCCAGATTCCTTGAAATAGTCATGGGGACATCTGCCTCCTGCAAACAAACATGGCGACTGCCTGTACCTGGAAGATAATATGAGCCTTGCTTCTGTAATGGACGTACCCGGAATTCCAGAAAGATACCGTTTCCTGCCGGAGTAATCAGGGCATGGGGGCGAGGATCGGCCTCAATGGCCGGATTGTCATGATCCATGTTCATGGCAATATCAGAGCTGATCTGCATGACAGACAGCAGGGGGGAAAGAATGGTTTTTATGTCCCCAATTTTGTCTGCTGGTGCTTGTAAGCCTTCTTGTCCAATGATGTCAAATATCTTTTGGTGACGAGGGGTAATTTCGATGATCCGAACCCTACCAAGGCTTTCCCTGTGTAGCATCATGTTTGTACCCGGAGGCAGGGACGGGGGAAACGTGGTAAGAAAAATCCCGTCTTCATTGGTTTGGAGACGAATTTCCGGTTCGCTGGGAACAAGGGAAATGGGGAGCAATTCTCCTTGTTCTTCTACAAACACAAGGTCATGTTTCATGAGGGCTTTCAGGGCCGTTGTTTCGTCAAGAAAATACTCTGTTTGGCTGTTTTTGTAGTGGGCCTGGCTGGGCGAGGGTTTGTAGGTATATTCCCGGATAGCCGAGCAGATTTCCTGGTCGCATTTGGTGATGCCGGGCATGCTTGTCCGGTTGTGATACAAGGTTTTCAATGCCATGGGGCGTCCCTTTGTCCATCTGCCTTTTTTATTTTTCTTTTGCAGACGGGGAGAAATTCTGGGCAGCACCATTCGGGAAAGATTCGGGGCGTCCGGTGAGGTTTCTGTTCTGGGAAATATTGGCCATTGCAATACCCATATAATCCGCTGGGAGGCCTGGGAACGGATTGCCTGCACATCGCAGGATATTTCGTCTTCCATGTCCAGGCTTGCCAATGCCTGCAGCTGCTTTTCCCAGACAGGCTGGGGGCGGTATGCGTTCAGGATGGTTGTGGTGCCCATTTTTTGATGGATAGATCTTCCTTGTTCCAGGAATTTTTTTGGTGCAACGTCAAGGTAAGCCAGAAGCATGGAAGTTTCTGCGGCAATCCAGGTATATTGTGCGTCTGTCATTCGGTTGAAAAAATCTTCCAGAACCGGGCCAAACTCCTGTGCCATGGTTTTGTTTTTCCATGCCATGAACATGAGTTGAAACAGCCAGTACAAAGGTTTTTTCTCATAAATTCCAGAACAATAGTCCAAAAATTCTGCATCAAGACAGGTCTTTTCCGGGGCGGCTTCCTGGTTTTTGCCAGATTCAGAATTTGTTTCGGAAAAGGCCGCATGGCAAAGACCGATCAGGAGGGGATGCTCTGGTTCGCTTTCTGTGTCCTCTTCAATCAGGGCAACCAAATGGGCATTGCGTTTTTGATCCTCTGCTTTCAAAAGGGTGAACAGATAAAAGATCAGGGGCAATGGTTCCCAGTTTTCTGTTTTCAGAAGAGCAATTTCTTTTCTTTGGGAGAATCCTTGCCGGAAATGTTCCAAAGCAGTCCGGGTGTCATCCTGCAGGAACAAAAGGCTTCCCTGGTATATGGCGTGAAGTACAGGAGAATTTTTGGCAAGGGAATTGAGAATTCTTTGATACTGGTCAAACATACCCATCTGCAAAAACAGATTCATTGCCCCGGCTTTGTATGCAGACAGGATGTTTTGTCCGGTAAACACATCAGAGAGATGGGCAAGAAAGGCCTTGTCCGGGGATTGATATATGTCCATTTCTGACAAGACAAGGTTCAGAACCATGGGACGTTTTTCCTGGGAAACCGTTTCCAGAATCCGGGGCTGGAAAGGAGAATGGAAGATGGACAAAAACAGGTGAGCAGCATTTGTCTGTGGTGTTTGTCCGGCATGGGCATGGATCTGCTGCCATTCCTGATAAATTTTTTTCATGGTTTCCACGGAAAAATCCATGAAAAGGGCCATCTGCATACATCTGATGTAGGCTTTGGGATTTGCCTGGTGGATTTCTTCCATGGCATGGGAAAAAGGCAATATTTGTAAGGTTTGTTCTGCAAGGGGGAGAAAATTATCTGTGAGAACCATTTCCTTGACGGCAAGAAAGGCAATATCTTCACGGCAGAAGAGTTTTTCATTTTTTTCGACAATGAAATTTTGCTCTTGGAGATTCCTGATTTGGTTTTTTATGGATTGTATAGATTGTAGATGGGTATGAAGGTGGGAAAGCTCTAGCCCCATTGCGTGAATGGCAAGGAATCCCAGGATTTGTTTTTGTATGCGGGAAAGATCTTCGTATGCTTTCATGGAAAGGTTGTGGAGTCTCTTTGTGGTTGGGTTTATTTCAAGGACAATAGAATATCCTTTATTCCATGGAAATACAAGGCTGTACAAAGGGTTTTTACAAGATCTTTTTGGAATGATGGAAAGGAAAGAATACAGAGGAAAGAGAAAAAGAATCAATAAAAAACAAGGAGCCTGCGATATTTCGCAAGCTCCTTGAATTGGGAAGAAGATGGTTATGGCGTTCTAATTCAGTTGATTAGAATTTTACTACAAACTTTCCTTGGAGAGTTCCCCAATCTTCAGGATCTTTATATCCTGCATCAAGCTCTCCAGAAACAAATACATAGGTCAGGGAGACATTGGTGTTGGGACCAACATCATAACCAACCCATGCGTTGAAAGTTGTCATACTATCCGCAAGAGTCAGGTCATCATCTTCAGGGGTAAAATATCCCAGCTTTGCACCAAAAGCCAGAGCTTCCATGGGACGAACTTCACCGAACAGAGTCAGACCCATAACACCGCCTTTACCCATCATAAAGACACTATCAATGGCAACAACATCACCATCAATGGGTGTATTGCTGTCAAAGGGGTTAAAAGAAGAATCATCGCTCAAAGATGCGATTTGATCCTTATCTCCCAAGGCATAGAACAATTCACCACCAATGGAGATCATTTCATTTACATCGGCGGAAGCTTTCAGGTAAGCCTGGGTTCCAGCAGCATTGTCACCACCAAAGGTAGCAAGTTCCGCAACCAGATCTACCATGGCAAGTTTACCTGCAATGTTGAAACCAAGTCCCCACTGTGATGCATCAGTAGCTTTCCCATTATCATCAACAAGAGCAAAGAACAGGTTGGAATCAAATGGAGCAAGGGCAAAATTTACGTTGACGGCATAGAGGTTTCTATCATCGTTGGGGTCATCATCATTTAGGCTGCCGTTTTCGTTTTCTTTGGCAATAAAGATGGTGGGAGTAACACCGTCAAATTTCAGATCCAGTTTTGCACCTGTGTAAGAATAATCTACAACTTCTGCGATACCCAAGTCAAAATGTTGCAGACCAACAGTCAGGGTAAACATGTCACGGTCCAGAACCGCATAAGCACGATCTACTTCCAGTTCTTTGTTGTTCGCATTTGTATGGCGGTATGCAAAGTCATCTCCCCAAGCTCCTTCTGCAAAGTCGGTACGCAGAACAACATAGGTGTTGTCATTTGCTTTGAATTTGCTCTCTACACGAAGTCTTTGTTCAAAGAAAGAAGAGTCATTATCTTTTATCCCATTTTCGTTTGTAACATCCCAGCCTTTCAGGTAAAAGTCACCGCTCAGTTCCAGGTTGTCTGCCGCAAAGGCAGGAGCTGCAATCAGAAGTGCAGCCAGTAGTGCCAGTAGTTTTTTCATCTTTTTTTCCTTTTCTTTTTGATGGTTTTTGTCATCTTCTTCCAAAAGTCTTGATCCCCAAGGGATTGGGAGCCAAAACACACATAATTGTAACAGGCAATACCACATTATTTGCAGAAAAGTCAATCAATAAATATAAATTGTTTTAATTTTTATGAATAAAATTCAATTTCCCGGAAAATTCCCCCAGAATTTTCTTAAGGTCTTAAGGGGAGACTTCTTACGGCAACGCCGCAGGTAGTATTGTATGGTGGTTTTGGGCATTTTGCATCAGCTTGACTTTTTTTTTACGTATGTTATTCTCATAACTAATATTTTTACGTTACATGGTTCACCTGTCCAAATCATGGGGAATGTTAGTATGGCTTTTGCAAAGGAAGAGTTACAGGAAATAGAGTCTTTTTTATATGAGAATCTGCCCAGGATTCTTGCGGATCAGAGTCTTGCCAAGCCCCCTGTGGTGTATGAAATAGAACTGCGGGAAAGAATGGTTCGGGTGGAAGAAGAACTGAAAAATCAGCGGGAGCTGATGAAAGAACAATTCCTGTTGACGGAAAAGCGTTTTGAACAGATCGACAAACGTTTTGAGGATATGCAAAAATACATGAATCTTCGTTTTGAAGATATGAATACCAAATTCAAGATGATGTTTTCATTTATGACCTTGGGATTTACCATTCTTGCGGCAATGATGACACTATTCAAGTTCTTTAACTGAAAAAAAGAGTCAAACGGCTAAGGAAATCCCTTTGCTGCCCAATATATACGGCCATCCTTCGTAAGCTTCCATAAACCGCATTCTTCTTATCTCCTGTAATATCTGTGTCTTTTTCATCGGGGTCTCCTTTACCGGACCTTTTTACCAAACCGGACAGTTTATTTGTTTCTAATAAGGTGCTATCAGATATTTGCATATTTTTATAATTTGTGCGACTGTCCTGGAATAGATAACACGGAAATGAGCACCATGGAATTTTACCCCGGAGCAAAAGAAAAATTGTCTGGTGTAATTCAATTGGATGCCAGGAGCGCATACGAAAGGACATACGGAGAAGAATATGGTTAGAACTTTTACATTGGACTATTGGATTGATGATGGATGGTATGTAGGCAAGCTTCGTGAAGCTCCTGGAGTTTTCAGTCAGGGAGAAACTTTTGAGGAGTTAAAGCAAAACATTCAAGATGCTTTTATTCTTATGGCTCAAGAAATGCCAGCGATTCCTGTCCAGGATTTTCAGTCTGCTGAACTGCAAATGGAAGTGTTGTGAAGCGTAAAGATTTTATCAAATATCTTGTCTCTGAAGGATGTTATCTGAAACGACATGGAAACAAACATGATATTTACGCCAATCCTGCAACGGGAAAACAAACGCCTGTCCCAAGACACCCGGAGATTAAGGAAAGTTTATGCAGATTGGTAAAAGAACAGCTGGGAGTGTGATTTTTTAACAAGTCTTGCCATGGGATTCATCCCTTTGGTTCGTAATTCCTTTCGGTGCGATTTGTTGCCGAAAAAAGATATAAACAACCGGTTAAAATTATATAACGGCCATGGGCCGATCTGGTCTGTCAACGATCAGACTCAGCCCACAACGAGCAATGAAAGTAATTCAGTAGATTATAGAAATTTTCATATAAATGACAACTGGGAAGATTGTAAGGAGGGCAGATATGTTTGTTACATTTTATGGTGCGGTTCGTCAGGTAACAGGTTCCATGCACATGATTACAACGCCGGAGGATCGGGTGCTTCTGGACTGCGGGATGTTCCAGGGACGAAGAAGGGAATCTGCGGAACTCAACCGGGGGATGCCCATTGATCCTTCCATTTTGACCAATGTGGTCTTGTCCCATGCCCATATTGACCATTCCGGCAGGATTCCTCTGCTGGTGAAAAAGGGATTTCCCGGCAGGATTTTTTCCACACGGGCCACCCTTGGGGCCTGTGAATATCTGTTGGCAGATTCTGCCCATATCCAGGAATCCGATGCCAATTATCTGAACTACAAGGCTGCCCGGCTTGTGCTGGCAAAAATGCAGAACAGCGGAAAATCACCGGGTAAAAAGCAGATTTCCGAGGCAGGAAAGCAGCTCAAGAACGGGAAAAACAGATTGAACCCGGAAGCCATTGACCAGGTGATCCACGAATACGGCATTAACCGTGTGGAACCCTTGTATTCCATAGCCGATGCCAAACATGCCCTGGGAGTCTTTGAAGGCATTCCCTACCGCCATACTGTTACCCTTGCCAAAAATATGACCCTGACCTTTTATGAGGCCGGCCATATCCTGGGTTCTGCTGTGTCCATGATCAATTATCAAAAGGATGGCAAAAAATACACCATTGCCTTTACCGGGGATCTGGGAAGGTTTGACAAACCCATTTTGAAAGATCCTGCCCTGAATTTTGCTCCTGAGCATCGGGATGTGGACTTGCTCATCATGGAAAGTACCTATGGAAACCGGGTGCATGAAAAGACTTCGGATTTGTATGACCGCCTGAAAGAAGAACTGAACAAAACCTTTGAACAGGGCGGATCGGTTGTGATTCCTTCCTTTGCCTTTGGCCGTTCCCAGGAGCTTTTGTACGTGATCCATGAGCTGCGGATGAATCAGGATATTCCAAAGGTCCCGGTGTATGTGGACAGTCCTTTGGCCGTTTCCCTGACCAAGGTGTTTGGGGAACATCCGGAAATTTATGATGAGGACACCCATGAAACCTTTTTGAGAAACGGCAAAAATCCATTCTGGTTTGACGGGGTGCATTTTATTTCTTCTGTGGAAGAATCCATGGATGCCATGCGTCTGGAAACACCGCATATTGTGATTTCTGCTTCGGGCATGTGCGAAGTTGGGCGGATTCTGCACCATCTGCGTTACAAAATTCATAATCCGAAAAATACCATTCTTGTGGTGGGATATATGGCAGCCCACACCCTTGGCCGAAAGATTCTCACCGAGGGAGAGGCATATATGGAAAACGGCAGAAAAGGGCCGGCGCCTGTTGTGAAAATTCTGGGCAAGGAATATCCCCTGGAAGCAAAGGTTGTCCAGCTTGGCGGATTTAGTGCCCATGCAGACAAGAACGAAATGATGCGGTTTTTAACCAAGTCCAATCTGGATATTAAAAAGATCGCCGTGGTTCATGGGGAAGAGGATTCTGCTTTGGCTTTTGCAGATCTTTTACAAGAGAACAACTTCAAGGCTGTGGTGCCGCGCCCAGGCGAGAGTCTAATACTATAATTCAGATCAGGAAGGCGAGCTTGTTTTATCCTTATGGTAAAATGATTTTTGAATATGATAACGGCCACGAGCCGATGGGGTATGACCCCTTCAGACTGGGTATTGGCAACTCATGGAGATAATTTAATAACTTATTAGTTTCTTTATATAAAGGTAAGATGCAGGAGAATGATATGATGACTCAAAAGAAAAAAAGAATCAGCCCGCTTCCCTGGGCAGGAGAAAGTGTGAAAGCTGAACAGATGAAGTCAGACAGCCCACAATGCCAGTCCCCGGCCTATCGTGTGGCCTTTCTGGATCGGGATTTAATGCTCAGGGATGAATTGCGTCCGGTCAGGATGCAGATGGAAATGATCAAGCCCGCACTTGAAATGGATGAGCAGGGCATTGAGTCAACTGTGGTGATTTTTGGTAGTGCCAGAATTCCAAGCCCGGAAAAGGCAGGGGAAGTATTGCAGCAGGTGGAAGAAAAAGTGCAGGCCGGGGAATTTTCTGCCGGCGGCCCGGAGCTGAAACGGGCAAAAAAAGATGTGAAAATGAGTTATTACTATGAGCAGGCAAGAAAACTTGGACAGCTCGTGTCTGCCAATACTGGTGAACTGAAACATGTGGTCATGACAGGCGGTGGTGACGGCATCATGGGAGCAGGAAATCAGGGAGCACACGATGTGGGAGCCAAGAGCATTGGGCTGAATATTGTTCTGCCCTTTGAGCAAAAACCCAATCCCTATATTACTCCTGAATTGTGTTTTCAATTCCATTATTTTGCCACCCGGAAAATACATTTTCTCATGAGAGCCAGGGCATTGGTGGCATTTCCCGGCGGATTCGGTACCCTGGATGAGTTGTTTGAAGCGTTGACCCTGATGCAGACAAAGGTCATTGAAAGAATTCCCATGATTCTGTTTGGGAAAAAATTCTGGAAACGTCTTGTCAATTTTGAATTTCTCGTGGAAGAAGGCACCATCTCTGAATCTGATCTGGATTTGTTCCAGTTTGCAGATACTGCCGAAGAAGCATGGGAATTGATTGTAAAAGCCCATGCACTGGATGGGGAATAGGGAACGTTATGCGATCTTTTCCCACAGAAACCTACGCTGCCATTGATATTGGCTCCAATGCGGTGCGTTTGCTCATTTCCGGTGTTTCTTCTGATGAGCCGGGAGGGTACCCCAGGCAGATTTCCTGGATTCGTCTGCCCATTCGCCTTGGGGCGGACAGCTTTGACAGCGGAAAGATCAGCCAGGCAGGAATCCGGCGGTTTGAAAAGATCATGGAGGGATTTTCCCTGATTATGGAGGCGTACGAACCCTGTGCCGTCATGGCATGTGCC
>PDWI01008466.1_pt1 | contig 13746 bp, 14 predicted proteins | sample 1430891 | NCBI WGS metagenome assembly PDWI01 (sample SAMN01162508, study PRJNA174530) | Oral metagenome, whole genome shotgun sequencing project. | biome: Marine environment; feature: Marine mammal; material: Swab sample of the gingival sulcus; isolation source: swab sample of gingival sulcus...
TGTATTTTCTGATACGTCTAAACTTTGGAGTTGATTGTGGTCACACTGAATATAGTATAAAGCTGTAGCACCCGATACGTTTAAACTTTGGAGTTGATTGTCATTACAAACAAGTTCTGTTAAAGCTGTATTGTGTGAAACATCTATTCCTGTAATCTTATCTTCATTGTTCTCACAAACAAAACCGTTTATATTGCCGTAGACAATCATTGTACTGCCATCTGACCGGTAAGTTTTTAGTCCAGACCAGTTTGTTCCCACTGTTTCACTGTAAATTTTAGAACCGCTTATTATTTTTATTTCGGTATTGTTGGCATCGGCAGCCATATATAATTCTATATCTTCGCCGTCGGCTACTGTTAGGGTTATATAGCGCATATCTGTGGGCATTACTACCTCTACATTGCAGGTGGCAGTAAAATTGCCCTCGGCAGTAGTGGCTGTTATGGTGGCATTGCCTGCCGACAAGCCTGTTACAATACCATTTGCATCTACCAAGGCTATTGCAGGATTGCTGCTACTCCACGTTATTATGTCATTAGAGGCATTGCTTGGTGTAATAGTTACTGTTGATGCCAAATCAAGGCTTTCGCAAATATTTATTGTTTGATTGGTAGGATTAATTGTTATTCCTGTTACAGCATCTATTTCGTATATATAGTTAAAATCTTGCCATTGGGCAGTGTGGTCTGTAAGAGATAATTTTTCTTAAGTTTGTACATCCCGAAAAAGCAGACCTTCCAATATTGTCAACTGTAGCGGGAAGACTTATAGTGGTTAAATTTAAACAATACGAAACAGCAGCCGATTTAATGCTATAGACAGAGGCGGGAATACTATATGCAGTTGCCGGTTTAGCAGATGGGTATTTTATCAAAGTGTTTTTTGATTTATTAAACAAAATTCCGTTTTCGGAAATATATGCAGTATTATCCGTTGCTACATTAATGGCTGTTAAGTTTTTGCAGCTAGTAAAAACATCGTGTTCAATAGATGTAACCGAGCCGGGAATGTCAATAGATGTTAATGTGCTTCCGTAAAAAGCATATTCCTTAATATCTGTAACAGAATTAGGAATACCGTATGAGTTTCCTGATTTACTCTCAGGGTATCTCCATAATTCGGTTTTTGATTTATTGAATAATATGCCGTCTTGGGAACTATATGCAGTATTATCCGTTGCTACATTAATTGATGCTAAACTTGTGCAGGCATCAAAAACAGAGTATCCAATGGAAGTAACCGAGGCGGGAATATCAATAGACGGTAGGCTTTCACAATGATTAAAAGCTAATCGTTCAATAGATGTAACAGAGCCGGGAATGTTTACAGTGCTTAAGCTTGTACAATACATAAAAGTACCTTCTTTAATAATAGTAGGCGAGCCGGAAATATTTACAGATGTTAAATTTGTACAACGATTAAAAGCATATCTTCCAATTTCGGTAACTGAATTTGGAATATCTATAGATTTTAAGCTTGAGCATCTAGCAAAAGCAATTCTTCCAATAGACGTAATTGAGCCAAGGATGTTTACATATTGTATGCCTGAACATTCTAAAAAAGCGTTATCTCCAATTTTTGTAACCGAATAATCAGTTCCACTATGGCTTACAGTGGCAGGAATATTAACAGTGCCTGTGGGTTTTTCGTCATCGTCCCAGTAGGGGCTATTATCATTTTGAGAGGTTACTTTAACTTCGTTAGTGCCGGCGAGAACTTCGTAATATAGGTCTCCTACTTTAAATTTGTAAGCCCAAATAACAGCAATAGTAGTGCTATGCGGCTTAGTTTATATGCTTGTTTTGTAAATTGGGGGGGTAATTTACTGGTTTACATCTATTTAGCTTGTTTTGTTGTGTGCTTTTGTTGATTTTTTCCATAATATTAAATTTTAAAGATGTTTATAATTAAAGGTCAAATATACTTTTTTTTGTAAAATAAAAAAAATCCGGCGAAAAAATTTTGTCTGTTTTGAAGCGCTGTGGGAATGTTTTTTTATTTTAAAAGGTCTTCTCTGAAATGAAAGATTTCATTAATGCTAAGCTCTTTTTTCAATAATAAGTCTAAGGATATTTTATAATAGTCGGAAATTTTGATTAATGTTTCAATCTTTGGTTCGGCTCTGCCTTCTTCATAGGAACCTACGGCAGTCCTCTTTAAATTAAACAATTCGGCAAATTCTGTTTGTGTCAGCTTTTTGCTTATTCTTATTTTTCTGATATTTTTGCCGATGTATGACATATTTTGTCGTTTTTCTCGTTTTACGAAAAGTAAAGATATAAAAAAATATAAAAAATTAAAAATCAAAGAACTAAAATCCGAAAGACAAAAGTTAATTATGAATGGTACAAAAATTTGTTTGTTCGCGTAAAAGTACTTATATTTGTACTTCATTAAAAATGGAAATGGTATGTTGATAGCAAATTTTACAGAATTTAGAACAGGTCTAAAAAAATATTTAGATAATGTGGAAAATAACGATGAAACTCTTTTTATAAAAAGGCGTACGGGAAAAGGAGCCGTGTTATTATCATTAGATGAATATAATTCTATAATGGAAACATTACACTTACTGAGTTCTAAAAAGAATGCGAGTAGATTGTTTGAATCAATTAGTCAAATGAAAGAAGGAAAAGTTGTTGAGAAAGAATTAATTGAGGAATGAGAATAGTATTTACACGCAATTCTTGGGAGGATTATATCTATTGGCAAACAATGGATAAGAAAATATTAAAAAGAATAAACACTTTGATTAAAGATATATCAAGAGAAGCTTTTGCCGGTATTGGCAATCCGGAACCTTTGAAATATGATTTGTCAGGATATTGGTCAAGAAGAATAGACAGAGAGCATAGACTTGTTTATCAAGTTGAAGATGAAAGTATTTTGGTTTATAGTTGCAGATACCATTATGATAAATAATTAAGCCGCATTTCGAGACTTTTTCAAAAAGTAAAAACACGAATCTAACTTTACTTTGCAAAGAACACACCGGCAAAATTCCTCTTGGAGAAATTGATTATTGATTTGCTAAAAGCAAAAGGCTAAGGGCAAAGATTGTCCAAAGCTCAAAACTTAATACCTGAAAAATATAAATTATTGTATTGTAATGATATACGAAAAACATATGAAGCAATTTTTGATACTCTTATTGTTCGTTTTTTATTTTCTTAGTCCTGTTTTTTCTCAGCAAATTGCGGGAAATGATATTCGTTTGGCATTTCAATACTATCAAAACAAAGATTTTGACAAAGCGGAAGTCTTGTTTAAAAGAATTGCGGAAAAAACAAGCGCAAAAGTTTATTATACCTATTATGTCAATTGCTTGATTGAACAGGGAAAGTTTGATTTAGCGGAAAAATCGGTCAAAAAACAAATCAGAAAGCACCGAAACGAGGCTTCTTATTATATTGATTTAGGCTATATCTATAAAGCGCAAAACTTGTTTGAGGATGCTCGAAAATATTATCGAAAAGCCGTAAAAAAAGTTGGAGGCAATCCTGCTTTAATTCGTTCTGTCGCCACGGCTTTTATGCAAAGACGCGAGTATGAATATGCCGAAGAAATATATTTGAAAGGACGAAAAAATACTCGAAATGATTTTAGGAATGAATTGGCTAATTTGTATGCCGTTCAACGAAAGTATGATAAAATGATTAATGAGTATTTGGATTTGCTGCAAGAAAACAGTCGGAATTTGAATAGGGTGCAAAACAGAATGCAGAATTTTATCGATAAAGATATAAACGATGAATTTTCGGATATTTTGCGCAAAGAATTGTTAAAACGTATTCAAAAAACAAACTCTTCGATTGCTTTTAACAGAATGTTGGTATGGTACTTTATGCAAAGAAAAGAATTTGGGCAGGCGCTTATCCAAGCAAAAGCAATTGATAAACGTACCAATTCGTCGGGGAGTTCCATTATAAATTTGGCAGAAACGGCAAAAGCAAATCACGATTTTGAAACCGCGCTTGATGCCTATGAATATGTGATTTCAAAAGGAACTCGCAAACCCTTTTTTATCGAAGCCAATGTCGGAAAATTGAATTTATCTTATTTGAAGATAATTGAGGGAACCGACATTAAGGACGAAGATGTTGCAGCTCTGGAACAGGAATATATGCAAAGTTTGAACCGTTTGGGCATCGGGTTTAATACCATTCAAAGTGTGCTTGATTTGGCAGACCTAAAAACTTTTTACAGCAACAAAGCTGCCGAAGCGGAAAAATTGCTTAAAGATGCTTTGCAGCTGAAAGGTTTGGATGCTAAGTTGGTCGCAGAATGTCAAATTAAGTTGGGCGATGTGTATCTTTATCAAAACGAAACGGATTTGGCAGCCTTAACCTATGCAAAAGTAGAAATAGATAATAAAGGGGATGCTTTCGGAGACCGGGCAAAACTGAAAAAAGCAAAACTTGCCTATTATGTTCGGAATTTTCTTTGGGCAAAGGTGCAATTTGATGCCTTAAAAGAAAGTACCTCTAAACTTGTGGCAAACGATGCCATGTTTTATGCGCTGCTTATTGATGATAATTCAGAGGAGGATTCTTTGCAGAGCGCATTAAAAATTTATTCCGAAGCCGATTTGAATATGTTCCGAAGAAAATACAAGACAGCTTTGAGCCTTTTAGACAGCTTGCAGGCAAATTTTGCGGGGCATCAAATCATTGATGAAAGTTATTTGCTCAAAGCCGAAATATATCAAGAACTGAAAGAGTGGCAAGAAGCCGAAAAATGGTATAAAAAACTTATTGCCGAATATGCTTATGATATTCTGGCAGACCATGCCATGTTTCAATTGGCATTTATGTACGAGCATAAATTAAACGATAAAGAACAAGCCGCAGAATATTATAAAAAGTTGATGCTCGAACATGCGAACAGTATTTTTGTTACCGAAGCCCGGCGCAATTATCGAAAAATACGAGCAAGCCGCAGTTAAATAATAATAGCGACCAAACGATTGCTTTGAAATATACATACACAAAAATATCGAAAAATATTTATGATTGTTCTTCTTGTGCAACAAGGTGCGACGGTGTCAGCAAAGGCATATATACTTTTGAAAAAGATGCCGAGTTTTCCGAAAAATACGAAAACATAATCATAGAGCAAATCAATAAATTCGGAAAAAACAGTGCCTCAAAAACAAGCTTGCCCGGCTATCCGGATATTGAAATAAGAAATAGCAAGACAAAGGAAGTCGATTCATATCTTGAAATTAAAGTGCAAAGAAGAACTTTCATGTCCGTTCAAAAATATTTGAAAAGTTCCGGATTGTTTCCTTCGGAAACGGTTGCCTTAAATTTGAGTGATTTGTTGAGATATTTTGAAATTCGTAAAGCAAGCGGAAAGCCTGTTTTTATTTTATGGGTTTTGCTTAACAGACCCTGTATTCTCGATGCGGAGAAACACTTGTTTTTTTATCAAAATATTGATGTTTTGAAAGAAATATACGCAAAGCACAAAAATAAAAGGCGTTTTAGAAGACAAAGCGGCAAAGGCGATGTTGTGGCAGGTGTTCATAAGGGAGTTGTTGTAAACTATCATTTCAGCTTAAATGAATTAAAACGAAAAAACTCCATAGTCAGTTGACAAGATTTAACTTGCATTGCGAGACTTTTGCAAAAGTTGGAAGACCGAAGTCGGAAGAAAATAAAAGATAAAAATTAAAGGTTTTGGGGTAGCATCGAGCAACCGGCAAATTCCCTCTTGGAGAAGAGGGTGCAGGGAGATTGATTTTTTGGAAGACTTGATGACCACGAAGTAGCATCGAAGATAATAATGCGGGTTAATGAACCTTTGAACTTCATTTGGCTAAACAAAAAAAACCGACAAATTTTGTCGGTTTTTTTGTTTAAAATATTTTCGTATTTATTGAAAATCTTTTTTCGTTGTTTTGTCTGCAATATAAGTGATTTTTAAAGCTTTTGCTTTTCGAAGTTCTTGCTTAACATCAGTAACAATTCCCATTTCCGCATTTTTGTCAATTTTTAATGCGGTGGTCATTTTTGTTCTGTTTTCAGCATCCATATCACTTCTCACTGCATCCACCCAAGGTCCTATATCGCCAATTCCGGCAAAGCCGTCATTTAATTGAATGATAGGCTCTTTTCCGAATTTAGCTTGGTATTTCTTCTTGGGGACACCGATATTAATGTATTTAACCAGTGCTTTATTTTCTATTTTTTTTACTTCTGTTGCTCGGGCTTTCACAATATCCACTTTTAAGTCCACTTCTTTCATCGTTGTAACGGTCATGAAGAAGAATAAAAGCATAAAAACAATATCAGGCAGCGACGCTGTTGAAATTGGTGGTGTTCCGCCTTTTCCTTTTCTTGCAAATTTTGCCATTATTCGTTATTTTTTATATTAAAAAAACTCTGATTATTTTGTTATTCTTTTCGGTTCGGCTTCTGATATATTTAACGGATATACTTCACTCACTGCTTCTTGTTTTTCTTTGGGCAGTTCGTCAAACTTCATTCCGAATTTTTCCATTGCTTTTTCTTCTCTCAGTTCATTAACCGCACGCACAAGCTCATTATTCACTTGCAAATATTTTTCATAATTTGTTGCCCGGTCGGTTTGAAGCGAAACAACTCCCTTTGATACCGGATAATTGCCGAAAAACGGAATGTCTTTCATCTTTTTTTCCGGTAAATTTTCATCATTGTTCGGATTTTTGAAGAATGTTTTTGTTCGTTCACAAATATCGCTCAGATTAATAGGCATTCCTTTTATCGCAATGTTGTTATCCATATTAATCATAACAACCATAACATTTCTTTCTTTAACGTCAATTTTTGTATTGTCCACTTTCTCCGGAGGAGGCGGCAATTTACGCTGCATTCCCGTGTTTGTACTCATTGTGGTTGTAACCAAAAAGAATATTAACAATAAGAACGCAATGTCAGCCATTGAACCTGCATTTATTTCTGGTATGGGTCTTTTTGCCATTAGTCTTATTTTTAGAAAATGAACAGTATGCAGCAACTGCCGCATACTGTTCGTTTAATGATTATTTAAATAGTTTTGCAATTTCTACAAATAGAATAGAAGCAATTGCAAGACCGAAAAATATGTAGGCTGTAATTAAACCTGCACCTGACCATTTTAAAATATCCGGCACATTATCCTGCCCTTCGTATGTCGGCATATTTAGAACTGCATCTGAAGCAGATGAATATGCAAATAAAAATACGAGGCCTAATACTACTAAAGGTATTAATGAACGCAAGGCTTTTTTCGGTGTTGAAAGTAAATTTAAAATAAAGTTTACAATCGAGAATACAATTACCGAAGCTGCGGCAATGAAAAGCAATACGCCTGTATATGTCAGAGAGTTTGCAATCCATTTTTGACTTTCTTCACTTGCGTTAATGAAAAGCATTACTCCGTAAAATGCAGACAATGCGATTAAAACCCAAAGTAATATTTTAGTAATTTTTGCTATCTTATCAGTCATAGCTGTAAAATTTTAAATTTTAAATAGATTCTTATTATTTATTTTGATATTTTACTAAAATATCAACTAAGGAGATAGAGGCATCTTCCATGCTGCTCACTAAAGAGTCGATTTTTGACGCTAAATAGTTGTAGAATACTTGAAGTATCATGGCAACAATCAAACCGGATACGGTTGTAATCAAGGCTATTTTAATACCGCCGGCAACCAATCCTGCGTTTACGTCTCCTGCTACTTGAATTTTGTCGAATGCGTCAATCATACCGATTACCGTACCCATAAATCCTAACATCGGAGCAAGTGCAATAAATAATGAAATCCACGTTAAACCTCTTTCGAGTAATCCCATTTGAACACTTCCGTATGATTCTACGGATTTTTCAACAACATCAATACCTTGGTCGGCTCTGCTAAGTCCTTGATAGAAAATGCTGGCTACGGGACCTCTTGTGTTTCGACAAACTTCTTTAGCTGCTTCAACACCGCCTGTTTCTAAGGCATCTTCTACTTTTCTAAGTAGTTTTTCTGTGTTTGTTGTTGCTAAATTTAAGTAAATAATTCTTTCAATAGAAAGTGCTAAACCTAAAATTAAAGCAATTAATACAAAACTCATAAAAAAGGCACCCCCCTCAATGAATTTTTCTTTAATTTTTTTGTGAAACTCTCCGCCGTTTTCGGCTGCTTCTGCATTTTCTTCAGTTACATCCGCTGCTGCGTCTGCTGTTGCGTTTGCATCATCTCCTTGGACAACTTCTGTAGAGTCTCCTTCTGATTGTTGTGCATAGGTTTGTTGGTTTAAACCAAACATGAACATTCCCAAAATAGCTGCTACTGCAAATAACTTTTTCATTTTTTTTAAATTAATTTTTTAATTAGTTATAAAAATTCCCGTTTGCTTGCGGAGAGAGAGGGATTCGAACCCTCGATACACGTTGTTGTGTATACACGCTTTCCAGGCGTGCTCCTTAAGCCGCTCGGACACCTCTCCATTCGAAGCTTTGCCGGAAACGGTTTTATTTCAGTTGCCGAAATTAAACATTTTATTTAAACAAGCAAAAAAATATCTCTTTATAAAATTATTTTTTTTTGAATTTGTCTTATTTCGTTAGTTCTCCGGCAATGGATACTTGTAAATATTTTTTTATTTCTCTGTTGGAAATATTCAGCCCCAAAAGATACATCAACTTGGTAACGGCAGCTTCGGTGCTTATGTCATACCCGCTGATTGCGCCTGCCTCTATAAGTCTTCTGCTGGTTTCGTATTTGCCCATGCTGACACTTCCGCCTACGCATTGAGATATGTTCAGAATAATAATGCCTTTTTCATCGGCTTCTTTTAATAAATTGATAAACCAGTCGTCAATGGGAGCGTTTCCGGAGCCGTAAGTTTCTAGAATTAAGGCTTTCAGATTTTGCGTGGACAAGATTTGTTTGAGATAGGCTTCGGAAATGCCCGGAAAAAGTTTCAGTAAGGCAATATTGGTATCTAAATTGGTATGTATGGTCGGGATTTTATTATATTCCGGATACATAATATTTTTTGTGTTGTATTTGATATGTATCCCGGCTTCTGCCAAAGGCGGATAGTTGGGCGAATCAAAAGCATCAAAATATTCTGCATTTTTTTTGGTTGTTCTGTTTCCTCTGTAGAGTTTATTGTCAAAATATATGCAAACTTCCGGAACCATGGGAAACTTGTCGTTTTTTGCAGCGGCAATTTCTATGGCTGTTATTAAGTTCTCCTTTCCGTCGGTACGCAGCATTTCAACCGGTAATTGCGAGCCGGTCAAAATAACGGGTTTATAAAAATCTTGCAGCATAAAACTGAGTGCCGAGGCGGTATAAGACATTGTATCCGTACCGTGTAATATCACAAACCCGTCAAATTCCGAATGGTTCTCTTTAAGAATGTTTGCAAGTTTTATCCATATTTCCGGCTTTAAAGACGCAGAATCAATAGGGTTTTCAAAAGATATGGTTTTTAGATGATAGCCAAATCTTTGCAAGGCGGGAATTTTCTTTGAAATGCTTTTAAAATCAAAAGGTTTAAAAGAACCTGTTTCCGGATTAACAATCATACCAATGGTGCCGCCGGTGTATATTATTAAAATTTTTTCTTGTGAATTTTGCATTGCTTATTAATTGGATGTTAATTTGCTTCAAAATTAGTATTTCTTTTTTGAATAAGGAAGAAGTTTTTTTGCCCGGCACCATTTTTTTGATACACCTTATATATATTGCGCCGTTTAGCTGTGATTTATGTTTGTTAAAATTTGAAATATTTTTTTATATTTACAGTCCGGTAAAACAGATAGTTGCAAAAACAATATTGAAAATCCTTGTATAAAAAACAGACATGCAGCGGAATGAATAATTGATTGAATGAACGATAAATTATGAATGTCAACGATTTCATGCAAGGGCAACCGGCACCTCCTATTGAAAAAGAGAGTGCAGGGTGTTTGATTTTTTATTGATTATTGCTTTGCCAAAAGCCAAAGATATAAAAGCCATTTAAGGCGGAAGAGTGAAAATATTTAAATTATACTTAGTTAATCTTTATCAATGTAATAAAATACATACAGATGAAAAATATATTTTACACCTTATTAATCTTATTAAGCATTAGTGCTTGTAAGCAAGAAAATAATGAAGAGCCGAAACCGATAAGTTGGGAAAGTAAAAAGACTGCTATAACAAATTTTGATTCTCTTCATAAAGGACGGACTTATTTGCCTGCTTATTCCCATATTTATCATATTCAGGAACATCGGGCTTTTGCTCTTACGATAACGGCAAGTATTCGGAATATTTCAATGGCAGATACTGTTTATATTTTGGCTGCAGACTATTATAATACAGAAGGAGTCAAAATTAGAGGATATGTGAAAAAGCCGATATATTTGAAACCGCTTGAAACATTGGAAATAATTATTGCCGAGCAGGATGTTGAGGGCGGCTCGGGGGCAAATTTTGTTTTTGATTGGGCAAGTCCCAATGAAAAACATCCGCCTTTATTTGAAGCGGTTATGATTTCAACCTACGGACAGCAAGGAATTTCATTTACAACAAGAGGGGTGGAAGTATTTGATTAGTATTTGTCAGACAATTTTATTTTATTTCATCTAACTAAATCCGCAAGTTGGTAATGTGCTGTATTTGAAACGTTCTAAAAAATCAATCTCCCCCCTGGCCCTCTTCTCCAAGAGGGAATTTGCCGGTTGCGCCTTTTGTTTAATCGGCTTTTGGCTCTTGGTCTTTGGCTTTTAGCAATAAAAAATAAGGTAATAAGGTTTATTTTTTTTGATTATCTTTTTCTACTAAGGTTTGAACCGACAATAAGGTTTTACTTTGATTGTAGGCTTCAAGTTGTTGTTTGTTAGTGTTTTGCGCTTTGTTTTTTTGTGTTTAATTTGTAATTCATAATTCACCATTAATAACTTCCGGCTTCGGTCTTCCGACTTTTGAATCTTCGATAAAGAATAAAGTTAGCTATTTGGGTCAGCTTAAACATAGTTCTTTATATACTTGAATGTGAAAATCGATAATACAAAATAAACGACACATTGCACAAGCATTGCATAAAATTCAACGGATACATGATGTAATTCTGCGCCCATAGTTCGTATTCTTAAATAAGCCGGCACCATGAAATTGCTGGGGAATACGGAAAATAAGGTGTGCAGCCAATTAGGAATAGCTTCAACAGGCCATGTTGCGCCCGTGAAAAACATTATGGGTACGGACAAAAATACCATAAAGAGCAAGGCATTTTCTCGACGTTTGAAAAAAACGGATATGCTCATTCCGAGAAATATATTGGCAATAATATATGGAATGTATAGTGTGAATATCTCAAAATAGCTTGCTTTATGAGGGTATTGAAACCAATGAGGTATCATAACAAGACTAAAAATGCCTATTATCATAAACACAATAAAATAAGCCAAGGCTTTTCCCGATATAAATGTTATAATGCCTTTATCGTCTTTATTTGTTTCTTCGGATAAATTATAACGTTTTATTTCTTTTCTTGTTCCGCCGAGAATGCCTAATCCGATTAATAATGTTTGTTGTATTATAACCAAAAGCATCGGCGTCATAACAAAAGGTCCGTATGAGGCATTGGGGTTGTAAAGCTCCGATGTCTCAAAATGCACCGAATTTACGGATTGTACGGCTGATTGATAGTTGCTGCCTTTCTCCGTTTGTTTTTTTATGCTGACCTCTTCGTTCAGTGCACGGTAGGCAAATACGGCTGATGAGTAAACTTGTTTGTAAAGCAAAAAATAACTTGCGTCTGAATAAATGTTGACGGATGTTTGAATACCGGATAAGATGTTTTTCTCCAAGTTCTCCGGAATTACAATTATTCCGTGTACTTCCGATTTGTAAAAAAGTTCCTTCGCTTTTTCCATATTTGCCGGTTCGCAACTAATGTTTATGCCTTCGCTTGCATCCAACATGCGTTGTAATCGCCGACTGGTCGGTGTTTTGTCATTATCTATAAGTGCAACGGCTACATCTTTTACCTGGTCGGGCGAATAAGCTGCCGAATAAATTAAAGGATAAATGATATTTGCAATAATAAATACTAACAGTATGGCAGGATCTTTTACAATTGTAATCAGCTCTTCTTTTGCGTAGTTTCCTGTATTTAATATGCTTCTTATAATATTCACAATTTTTGTTTAAAGAGTTATTATGTTAAAAAAGTTTGATAAAGAAAAGTTAACACTTTAAATTATATATTCTGTCAGAGTTTGTACCAGAATTTTTCGTTTGAATATCTTTGTTTCAGCCAATATAAACTGACAAGTCCCGCTAATATGAATACAAAAAAGTACCAGACTTGCGGCAAATTAATGGCGAGCGGGTCATTTCGCATGGTTTGTCCCAAGAATATATCCAACCAGTATGTCAAGGGAAATATTCTGCCGAATAAAACAGCGCCGGTGGGCATTGCTATTTCGGGAAATGTTAATCCGGAGAACGTTACTGCCATCATGCTGTAGGCACTTGCCAAGGATACGGCAAGTCGCAAACTTCCCAGTACTCCCATAAACAAAGCAGATAGTGCTTGGTACGAAACAATAAGTAAAAATTCGGATAACAAGATGATGAAGTAATTGCCGTTTATGGGCAGTCCCATTAAATGGAAAATAATATAATTGTAGAGTATCATGTGTCCCATAAACAAAAAAGTGTAAGGCAGCATTTTTCCCGTGAAAAGTACGAGTATGCTGTTGTTTGCTTTTTTCAGTGCTTTTTCGGCTGTTCCGTTTTTTAGTTCGTTGCCCAAACTGTATATGGAACCCACAAGGGTAAAAACGATTAGAATAACAGGCATAAGTACCGCTGCCAAAAAATAGAAATAATTTGTGTAGGGGTTAAACAAGGCATGCGCACCATTGACAATCGGAACGGTTGCTACTAAGGCTTGCTTGTAATTGGCGCCTTGTTTCATTGCAAGTTGTATTTGTACACCGGCATTGAATGTGGCAACTGTTTTTAATATCCCCGATTTAAGCAAACTGCCTTTTAAAATATTGGCATTGTTGAGATAGATAACAACTTTTGCTTTGTCCGATTTTTTCAGTAAGTATTTTTCTAAATCTTTATTTACATTGATAATTGCATTTACTTTGCCTTTTAATAAAAGTTCTTCCGCTTCAACAAGGTTATTGCAATGATAGCTTATGCGCGCAATGGGTGTGGCGTCAATCATTCTGAGTATTTTCCTTGACATGGCTGTATTGTCATTGTCAATAACGGCAATGTCCAAATCTCGAACAACTCCTTTGTAGAATATGCCGAAAACAAGCAAAAATCCTACTAAGGGTCCAAAGACGCTTAAGAACCAATATTCTTTGTTCTTGTTCATCCATTTTAGCTCTCGGCGAAATATTGTTATAAAAGGTTTTAGCATTTTAATCTTTTTTTGTATCGGGTATTGTGTTCGTTCGTTTTTATTTCTACGGAATATCGTTCCAATTAACCAAGGCACTCATGCCGGGGCGCAAATCTTTCACTTTTTTTGTAGGAACAGCATGTATCTCAAAAGTTTGCATGTCAAAGTCTCCGGATGTTTTTGTGGCGTGCCATGCCGCATAGCTGCCTAAGGGGTTTATATAACTGACTTTCAGCTCTATTTCTTTATTGTCCAAAGCCGGGAATTTTGCTTTTAAAACAGTGCCCATTTTTATTTTGCTAAGCAAATCTTCTCGCACGTTAAAGACAATCCAAACATCTTCTAAATCAACGATTGTAAG
>PDWI01007131.1_pt1 | contig 13745 bp, 10 predicted proteins | sample 1430891 | NCBI WGS metagenome assembly PDWI01 (sample SAMN01162508, study PRJNA174530) | Oral metagenome, whole genome shotgun sequencing project. | biome: Marine environment; feature: Marine mammal; material: Swab sample of the gingival sulcus; isolation source: swab sample of gingival sulcus...
AAAGCTTAAAGCTTAGTAATAATAAGGTTTATACATATAACATAAGATTTACTTTATTTTTTTGAGAAATTTTTTCCTACAATTACTTGACGCTATCAAAAGCTTGAAATCAATAGCTTATTTTTATAAAACATGCTATAATTACTTTTAGTAATATTTTGAGGTAAACAATGGAAAAAAAGATACAAAAAAAGAAAAATTATATTGTAATTGCTGTAATTTTTATCATTATGCTGTCAATTTCAATGTCTGAAAACGCAAAAGGGGTTTTTGTACCCCTTTTTAAAACTAATTTTTTAATTAGCGATAAAGACATTGGTTTGATATTTTTCACATCATCTTGCGCCTACATGCTGGCAAGTTTAATGGGTGGATATTTAATTGACATCATCAATAGAAAAAAAACGTTAATTTTAGGTGCCAGTTTATTATTATTAGGAACCTACATACTTGCGACAACACAAGTGCTCACTTTGTTTTACATAAGTTTTGTACTTAGTAATATGGGTATGGCATTTATGGCACTTTGCGTTAATACTTTAATACCTAAAATAAAGGTAAAAAACGCAGCTGTACTAATGAATTTAGTCCATTTTGTCTATGGTGTAGGTGCCGCTGTAACCCATAAAAGCTGTGGTATTCTTTTAGATAAAGGCATGACTTACGGGCAAATATACTACATTCTTTTATTCGTAACAAGCCTTGTTTTTATTGCAATTGTATGTAGTAATTTTAATCAAAAGGAAGAACACAAAGAAACAAAAGCAAAAGATAAAGTACAATTTCATTCAGGAGAAAAAATTCTTATAGTAATTATTGCACTTGGTTTGGGTTTATACATTGCTGCTGAAATACAAACTGGTAATTGGCTGGTTGACTACATCAAAAATAGTTTTGGCTATTCAGAAAATTCAGCTACTAATTACTCATTCTTATTCTTTTTATTTTTTGCCTTAGGTAGATTATTTGGCGGTATTGTAGCAGAAAAAATCGGTTACTTAAAAAGCGTCATTATGTCTACCTCTTTGGCGACAATAATTTATCTTGCAGGACTTATATTAGAAGTAAAAGGATTAATACTAATATCAATATCAGGTATCTTTTTCTCTATTGTATTTCCAGTAATTATGCTCTCTATCCATGATTATTATAAAGAAAAGTTAAATAAAGCATCTGGCATCATAATAACAATAGCTTCTGGCACCAATATGCTAATGGGCTATGTAATTGGTTCTACTTCCGATATCATTGGCATTCAAAAAACAATGTATATCATTCCTATTCTGTTATTCATCAGTACTATTTTAGTTGTAATAGTAAGTAAAAAGGGATATAATTTAGTTGAGAGAAATAACTCTTTTAATGAGTAACAGCATGACTTTTTGGCTCCTATGATCGCTAGAAAACTAAACGAGTCAGATGCGTTCGACTCACTATCGTTCGCTCAGCATTACTAACTTAGTAAGATCCGTTCGATTCCGCTACGCTCCACTCAGGATGACAGCTACTGGTAATTAGTTTCGCTCAGGATGACAGTATCTAGTATTCGGAATAAGAAAGAAATTGCCTATAAAGACAAGTAGAGGATAAATTTAATGAATATAAAGCAAGCCAAAGAACAAATACAAAATGCCATAATAGCCTATTTTTCAAAACATGAAGATGGTACGTTTATCATTCCGCCTGAAAAACAGCGTCCTGTTTTTTTAATGGGGCCGCCAGGCATTGGCAAAACAGCAATAATGGAGCAAATTGCAGAGGATATGCAAGTTGGTCTATTATCATATTCTATGACACACCACACCAGGCAATCTGCCTTAGGACTGCCTTTTATAGAGCGTAAAAATTATGGTGGTAAGGAATACGCTGTCTCTGAATATACCATGAGTGAAATAATTGCTTCAATATATGATTTAATGGAAGAAACCGGTATAAAAGAAGGCATCTTATTTTTAGATGAAATTAACTGTGTATCTGAAACCTTATCCCCTATTATGCTTCAATTTTTGCAATATAAAGTTTTTGGTAAGCACAAAGTCCCTGACGGTTGGATTGTGGTAACTGCAGGAAACCCACCTGAATATAATGATTCTGTCAGAGAATTTGACATGGTTACATGGGATAGACTAAAGAGAATCGATGTAGAGGCAAGCTTTGATGTATGGAAAGACTATGCTTACAAAATCGGTATTCACCCGGCTATCATGACCTACCTTGAAATCAAAAAAGAACATTTTTATGTAGTGGAAAATTCAATTAAAGGAAAAAGTTTTGTAACAGCTAGGGCTTGGGATGATTTAAGCCAAATGATTTATCTTTATGAAAAAAACAATATTAAAGTCGATAAAATGCTAATTTCTCAATACTTACAAAATAATAATATTGCCCAAGATTTTGATATTTACTATGACTTATTTAACAAATACAAAAGTGACTACCAAGTGGATAAAATCATCAATGGCGAGGCTGATAAGGAGCTTATAGCAAGAGCTAGTAGTGCTACATTTGATGAAAGATTGTCCTTAATTGGGTTGCTGCTAGATAGTCTTACCTACAAAATAAGAGACGTCATCGAACAAGAAGAAATCATAGAAGAATACAAAAAAATTCTAATTAATTTGAAGTCAAAAATTAAAAGTGAACAGGATGATATTAATACGTTATGGCAGGATATTATTCAAGAAAAAAATAGCGAACTTACAAAAAGAAAAAAGAGCAACAGTATCAGTATCCAAGAAGAACGTAAATTTATTAAATTGATCAATATATTAGAAGGCTATGCCTTTAAGATAAATGAAATTAAACCTCTTAAAGAAGCTTTCAACCACTTAAAAACAATGTATGAAGACTTGCAAGTAAGATACCAAGAAGATGGTAAAATACTAAGTCAAAAATTGAATAACACCTTTCAGTTTTTAATTGATAGTTATGATAAAAACAATGAGATTTTGATTTTTATTAGCGAACTTACCCTCAATTCATACACCGCTAAGTTTATCAATAGATTTGGTTGCAAAGAATTTTTTGAGTACAATAAAGAGCTTATGTTGTATGAAAGAGGACAAGAACTAAAAGCAATAATTGATTCAGTAATTTAGGTAAAATGTATGCACGATTTAAACAAAATAAATAGTTTAGCAGCTCAAATAGTAGAATGGGCTAAAAGCACACTGATAGTCAATTTACGATTTATTGATTCTGCCATAAATACTTTAGAATTAAAACAATATGAGGGTAAAATGGCTACAAATGCTGTAAGCCTTTTTTACGACCCTCTTTTTATTTTAAAAAATTATAAGCTGGATGAAAATAGTGTTAATGCGAACTATATGCATATTATTTTACACTGTGTTTTTAGGCATTACAGAGTTGAAAATATTAAAGATCCTACGTTGTGGGACTTGGCTTGTGATATAACAGTTGAACATCTTATTTCAGAACTTAATATTCCGTGCTTAGAAGTAAAAAGACAATACAATCAAAAACATATCATTGATGAGCTGAAAGCAAGCTTAGGTAAACTAAACGCCAATAAAATATACAAGTACTACCAAAGTCAGTATTTAAGTGAAACAGAACTAGCAAAAATCCATCACTATTTTTATGTTGATAATCACGATTTGTGGTACCAAACAAGCAAACTAAGTGGAAAAAAAATCAAATCAGAAAGTAAAAATATAGAAACAAAAGAGTCCAGAACAATCAGTGCAAACACTTTAGAGGGTGCCAGTCAAACTAGGCATGGTATTGATAATAATTCAGAAAACACAGAAAAAATTGATCAAAAATGGGAAGAAATTGCTAAAAAAATGCAAGTTGACTTAGAAACCTTTTCAAAATCTAAAGGCTCAGATTCTGGTTCTATGATTCAAAATTTAAGAGTCTTAAATAGACAAAAATATAACTACTCTGATTTTTTAAAAAAGTTTGCTGTTCTGGGCGAATCCTTAACATTAAATGATGAAGAATTTGATTACATTTTTTATTCTTATGGCTTGAATTTATATGGCAACGTGCCTTTAGTTGAGCCTTTAGAATACAAAGAAGACTATGCCATTAAAGAATTTGTTATCGCCATTGATACATCAGCATCTGTTTCAGGTGAACTAGTAGAAAAGTTTTTAGAAAAAACCTATAACATCCTAAAACAAGAGGAAAGTTTTCATAAAAAAATCAATGTAAGAATTTTGCAATGTGATGCTAGTATTACTGAAGATGTTAAAATAACTTCAAGAGCAGAGTTTGATAATTACCTAAGAACAATGACTTTAAAAGGCTTTGGCTGTACAGACTTTAGACCTGTATTTCATCATATTGATAATTTACAAAAAGACAAAGAACTCCAAAATTTAAAAGGTCTGATCTATTTCACAGACGGTTATGGCACTTTCCCTGAAAATAAACCTGACTATAAAACGGCTTTTATTTTTGTAGATAATGAAGCAGACAATAACACCAAACTTCCGGTTTGGGCAATGAAACTAATATTAAATGAACATGACATATAGGTAATCAACATGACGAATAAATTTATAATAGAAAATGATACCTTAATAAAATTTATTGCTTCAGATGATGATAAGATTATCAAAATTCCTGACAATGTTGTGGAAATAGGTGAAGAAGCTTTTGTAAATTGTAGAAACATTAAAGAGATTATATTACATAAAAATATTAAAAAAATTGGTAGTGCGGCATTTTATGGATGTTTAGGCTTAGAACAAATAGAACTACCAAATGGTATAGAAAGTATTGATAGATGGGCATTTGTAGATTGTGAATTATTAAAAGAAATTAAGATCCCTAATTCAGTAAAAAACATTGGTTACAGTGCGTTTTGCAGGTGTTCATCATTAACACAATTAAGTATTCCCGAAAGTGTTTTAGAAATTGACCATGTATTTGCTTCCTGCGAATCATTAGTAGAAATCAAACTACCTAAGAATTTAACCAAAATTGGCAAAGGTGCTTTCAGTGGCTGTAAATCACTTAAAAAGCTTGATATTCCAGAAGGTGTAACGCAAATTGCTTATAGTGCATTTAGTAATTGTTCATCCTTAGAAGAAATTAGTATTCCTGCAAATGTTAATAGCATAGAAGAGTTTGCCTTTTCTTCTTGCACCCGCTTAAAAGAAATAAAGCTACCAAACGCTGTTAAAAGTATTGCAGAAGGCACCTTCAAAAATTGCTCAGCTTTAATTCGTATTGATTTACCAAATAGCATAGAAATAATTGACGATGAAGCATTTTATGCCTGCACATCTTTATTTGATATAGAATTAACCGATTCACTCCAAAAAATTGGTGAACATGCTTTTTTTAACTGCGTATCATTAAAGACAATAAACTTACCAAAAAGTTTGGCTTCACTAGGTATTAAAGCTTTTGCGGGTTGTTCTAACTTAAAAAAGATATTTATGTTAAACAATATAAAAAAACTTAATAAAAAGGTTTTTGACAACTGTGATAACTTGAAATTTATAAATATAAGCTTTGATTTTATTAAAGCACTCAATAACAGTCATCAAGTTAAAGCTATATTATCTTATGCAAGTAATCCTAAACTATATAATGCACAAGATATCAATCGTTTTGATCAACACATCATAGAAAATAAAAAAACAATTATAGAAGAACTTATTAAAATGGACTACATAGAAGCATTAGCCTACTTTACATCCCGTAAATTTATCAATGTAAAGGAAATTGACGACTATGTAGAACTCGCAAACAACAAAAAATCGACGCAAGTTTTATTATCACTCCTAGACTATCAGCATAATGAGTTTTCCATTGATGAACTAATGGCAGAAAGAGATAAACAATTCAAAAAAGAATTAGAGCTAGACTTAGAACTAGACTTTTAAATCCTCACTTTTCATACCAAAAACCTTATGAATAAGCTTTTCTTCTCCAATTACAACAATAGAATCTCCCTTTTCAAATCTTGTATCACTGGATGGTAAAAATTCACCCTCTTTATTACTTTTTAAAATGATATTTAAACCGTGTTTGCTTTTTATATTACTTTCGCTCAGTTTTTTATCAGCAATTTCCTGAGGCACTTGGTTTAATATAACCCTCGCCATAATCAATTTGCCATAATCATCAACCAAAATAATTGGATTTTTATTTTTTTCATACTCTAGTTTAGAGGATACTTTTTTTATTATTTTATCAACCAACATCTTTGTCCACTTACTCTTTTTAACTACCCATGCAAGTATAATAAGTGCTATAAATATTGGGATAAAAGCAACGGCACCACCTATATAAGTTTTTCTAAATTGAATGAATATATTTACAACAGTAGATACAATGGTAACGGTAAAGGCATAACCAAACATCATTACAAAACGAGCTAGCTTGCGTCTTTTTCGATTATTGACAATAAGTTCGGCTTCTTTTGTGGTATAACCACTGTTTGTTAGCATTGAAATCACTTGAAATCTTGCTTTTTCATCGGTTAATCCAGTGATTCTAAATAACATAACAAATACTTCAACTATCATCATATAAACAAACATAAATAAGATGAATAAGATTAACGCACCAACTATTTCCATTGTATTTCAACTCCTTAATTATTTTTATTTTATTATACCAAAAATCATGAATTAAACAATACACTAATTTAACAATTAAGTAATATATTGCGTAAATATAAAATTAGTGAGGCTATTTATAGCTAGAAATATGACGATAATATACTGTAAAATAATTTACAAACAATATAATTATACAGTAGGATAACAAAATCTATTATCTGTTATGGGGGGCACATACTATGATTAAAAAGAAACTAATTTTATTTTCATCCATTATGGCTATAATAATAGCTTCAACAATGTTTTTTCACTATTATAAGACTGAAAACAGAACAATAGAAGCTAAAGAAGCACTGAAGGTAGAATTAAAAAAATCATCACTAGAAGACGTTGAAGATTCTATCAATTCCTTGTCAGAAAATTTTAAAAACTATATTATCAATTTAGAAAGTAAAATTGATGACACCATGTTAAACCAAGCAATTGTTGCTATGGAAGTGGATAGAGATTTAGAAAAAGGTAAAACACCAAGTGACGCTGTATTAAAAAGATTGACAAAATCAACGGGAGCAACTGACTTATACTACACTGACCTAACAGGTGATTTTATCCAAACTACCGAAAAAGCAGCAATTGGTGTAAACCTTTTTGAAATTTGGGATGGATATAAAATGTTAGTGGAAGGTAAAGCTACTGTTTTACATTCTCCACTTAAAGTAAAAGTAGAAACTGGGGAAATTTTTAAATTTACAGCTATACCTAGAGCAAACAACAAAGGTATTGCTCAAAGTGCCTTAAATGCCAGCTACTTCGAAGATTTAATTCAAGATTTTGTAGTAGCTAACCCAAACATAAATTATGTTACTATAATTGGCACCGACGGCATGGTTTTAACATCAAATCAAAATGAAAATGCTGAGTCTAAATCACCAGTCAAAAAAGGGGAAAAAATTGCTGATGATAGTCCTCTTAAAGCAGGCTTTGATGCTGCAATAAAAGATAACAAAAAATCGTTAAACTTAACTGAAACTACTTCAATGGTTTATATGCCAGTTGAAAAAGACGGCTTTTTAAGTTATATAGTATGTTTAGAACTTAACTCAGCACCATATTTTGAACAGACAGAATACACCTTAAAAAATGTAGATGAATTAAATGAAGGTTTTTTAAAACAATACTTTATAAGTTTTATTCTTGCATTTGCTACAATTTTTGTGATAATAGTTGTGTTTATTATCTTTGTTAGCAAACAAATCTTAAAACCTATCAATAATGTAACAGACAGGCTTACTAATATAGCAGAAGGTGATGGTGACTTAACGCAAAGAATCCCAGTTCGAAGAAATAACGAAATTGGTAAACTAGCAGAAGCCTTTAACTTGTTTATCAGTAAAATTCATGCAACAATCAAGAGTGTTCATAACGTTACAGGTGTTGTCTATGATTCTTCGCACGAGGTTTCGAAACACTTGTCAAATAACAAAGAAACTGTCGGACAGGTGTCAATTGCCATTGAATCTGTTGCTAATAATTTATCCAAGCAAGCCGCAGACATAGAGCAGGAACTGCATAATACAACTACTCTAGCAAATGAAATTGAAGATATGCGTAATAAAATTGATATTACAAAACAACAAACTACCAAAGTGTTAGAATCTCAAAAAGAAGGGAAAATTGAACTTGAAGAACTAAGAAAAAAGAATGACTTAGCTAATGGGGCTACTGAAAGAATAGCTAACTTAGTAAATTCTCTTGGCTTAAAAATTACGGACATTGCTTCTTCATTAGAAGGTATCAATGGTATTGCTGAACAAACAAACTTACTTGCTCTTAATGCTAGTATTGAAGCTGCACGAGCTGGTGAAAATGGTAAAGGTTTTGCTGTTGTTGCAGAAGAAATTAGAAAACTTGCCGAAGAATCAGCTGGTTTAACTAAGGAAATAAATGAGATTATTATTGGCATTACACAAGAAAACAAACAAAATGAAAGTGCCATGGCAAATCTAAAAGAAATATCAACTCAGCAATTTGAAGCCCTCCAAAATATGGGTAAAGCCTTTGACATAATTGCCAGTGAAATAGATGAAGTTTCTGATAATATGGATACTATCAATAAGTCTATTGAAATAATTGATGAAATTAAATCGACAACAGTTTATTCACTAGAAGGCATTTCTGATATTTCTAGAGATAACGCAAGTACATCACAAGAAGTTACTGCACTTACATCAGAACAAGAAAACTCTATTCATAATATAGACCTATTAGCTAAGGAGCTTAGTTATACATCTGATGAACTTAAAAAAGGTATTGAAAGCTTTAAGATTTAACTTGTAAATAACAAAAATATAAAAACACCGAACGTTTTGTTCGGTGTTTTTTGATGTCAATAAACCCTATTTAATTATCAAACAACAGAGTGTAAATAACAAAGGATGCTTCTGCTTTATTGATTGATCTAAGAGGTGAAAATTCGTCTTTGATGTATATATTATAAGCTCCGATGGAATCAAGGTAAGCAACCGAATTTTCTATCCAACCAAAAACACTAGCACGGTCTTTAAATCTACTATTTTTTAGGCTATATTCCAATATGTCATCTTCTGTCACTTTACCTGTCTTTATTGCAATTTCCGTACATATAGTCGCAAATTCTTGTCTATTAATTTGGCTATTATAACCAAAGGTTCCATCAGTATAACCATACATTATTCCCTCATTAACAACACTAGCTATGTAAGGAGCGTAATAATCGGTACTACTTACATCACTATATCTATTATCATAAGAAAGCTTATTTAATTTAAGTGTATCAACTATAATCTTTGCAAGTTCAGCTCTGGTAAGTTCATATTCAGGAGAAAATTCCGTTTCACTTATTCCAGTAATCATATCCATTTTTGCTAATTCTGATATTGCATTTTTGGCATATTCATATTCGCCATCTAAATCTTTAAATTCAGGTGCCGTTTTTGGTAGTTCTTTTACATTTAATTCAGTATGTATTTTTATGTTATCAACATATAATATATTGGCTGTTTTTGTTGATAATAGCCCACTATTATTTAATAAAATAAAACCACTTTTGTTCATACTATCTTTATTTGTGAACTGATAAATCAATGAGTATCCATTTTTTTTATCTTCTAAATCACTTAAACTTATTATAATTGAATGCTTGTTTTTGGAATCAATAAATAAAACATCTGCATCTTTTACGTTTATACCACAAAAATCATTCAAAAGATAAGATAAATTGATACTCTTACATTTGACTTTTTCGTTTGTATTATTTGGTAAAATAATTACATTATCTAAAATAGCCCTCATTGGCATAGAATCAATTTCTTTAGCACTAAGTTCAGCTATATTTTCAGCACTAATCCCCTCTATTCTTAACGTTGAATTGACATTAATAGTGGTGGAGTCAGTATATAGAGATTCTGAATGAGTTACTACCATAAAATTAATACAAAGTGATAAAATTATTGCAACTATATATTTTTTCTTTATAACCATATTTAACCTCTCTATTAGGTAAAAAGAGTCTAACTCTTAGTACAAAATTAAATATACCACAAAATATATTTTTATTGCAATTTTCTATTGCTTATATTACAAGAACTACCATAAATGGTTAATTTTTCATCTATCTTCATATCAACTATGACAGCTTCAACTTTGGCATAATCTTTGATTAGTTTTATTGATAAAACTACATATGCTACCGCTACTATTTCTGAAGCAACACCAATATAAACGCCAGTAAACAAAGTATCCATAGACTGAGGATCTTTAAGAATAACATCCGATATTTTAGATGAGAATGCTGATATTAAATACAATGCCCACCACCAAGCTATTACTCTTGTTGATATCGAATCCTTATGATAGGATTCCTTATAATTTAATATTCCTTGTGCTTTTAAATACATATCTTGCATAATTTTATAAGGCTTGTAAAGATTTACAATTGGCACAAACCAGGCACCTATTATCCACCCCTTCTTGTGTTCCAAATTATCAACAACATTTTCTAAATTGGCATATGATTTGTAAAACCATATGGTAAATAAAATGAAAGATATGATAGAAATTACAATGTGCGACATACTTAGAATGTCGGCTAGTCTATCAATATCAGCAAAAGCTGAAGCAGAATATTCCACGCCATCTGCAATTGAGTATAAAAAGTCTATAAAAAAATAAGCTACTATTAAAATCACTATTAATGTAACAAGTACTACATATTTAGACCATATGGTATATTTAGCTATCTTCATATTTGATGTCATAACATATCACTCCTTCATAAACTCTCTTATTCCGTTAGGTCTATTCTACTATTTTTTTGTTATAAAAACAACAAATTTTTATGATAATTCAACATAGTTCAATTTTCGCTTGATGTAACCAAAAATTTCATATTCTGTTAACTTGGATATTACTTCAACTTTGCTTAATGTTGATTTTTCAATTATTTCATCAATATCTACCCTGCCCCTTTTTTTGATAAATTCTAATATTTCAGATTCAGGTAATTTATTTTCTTTGTCATCAAAATCGTTATTTTCATCATCAATAACATCGTAAAAATCCTTGGCGTAAACAAGCGGTTTTGCTCCCTGACTAATCAAATAATTACAACCCTCTGCCACAGGATTACTAATAGAACCTACCATTGCGTACAAATCTCTATTTTGTTCTATGGCAAATTTGGCAGTTGTCATCGAACCACTTTTTATTGCCGCTTCAACCAGCAACGTTCTGTCGGAAACGCCACTAATAATTCTGTTCCTTTCAACATATGATTCTGGTCTTACATTAAAATTTGGTGAATTTTCACTAATAAGTAGTCCGCCCGCTTCCAGTATTTTATTTGCAATATTCCTATTACTCACTGGAATGGGGTTATCAACGCAAGATGGTAAAACCGAAATCGTTGTTACCCCATGCCTTAAACAAGCTTTATGAATTAGACTATCGACCCCAAATGCCAAACCGCTAACCACGCTTACAGCTTTGTTTTTAAGATGTAAAGCCAGTTTATCACACATTTTATCAGCATCATAAGTCGCTTTTCTACTACCAACCACCGACACACAAGGCTTTTGTAATAAACTAATATCACCTTTATAAAATAAGCCAAAGGGATAGCCCTTAATTTGTCTTAGTAAACTTGGGTATTCATCATCTAATACGCTAATAAATTTGATGCTCTTATTTTGTAAAATTTTTTGTAAATTTTGGTACTCTGCATCTAATATCGTAGAATCCAATTTATATTCACTAAATATTATCTTTATTATTTCTTCTGGTGAAGCTAAGTATTTACTATTAAGGTCTGTCTTATCTTCTTTTTTTTCATTGTCAGACTGTTCACATATAATCTCAAAAAATTCAGCCATCAACCTGCGTTCCTTTATCTTGCCATAAAATGCCATGTACAAAAGTAATTTTTCTATATCTAAAAGCAGATGTTCTATACTCTCATAACTATATTGCTTCATTACCAAGCTCCTTATCAATTCTTCTGTATGACAGTGCTTCCATCACGTGCTTTTTTTCAATGTTTGCTTTGCCGTCAATATCTGCTATTGTTCTTGATATTTTTAGGATGCTGTTTAAACCCCTTGCAGATAAACCCAACGAATTATAAGCAGTTTTCAGTAAATCTTCGCTATCTTGATTAAGTTTACTAAATTTCTTAATTTCTTGATTAGTCATATCGCTATTTAATTTTAGTTGACTCTTGTACCTATCTTCTTGTATTTGTCTTGCCTTTGTTACTCTATTCTTAACTTCAGCACTTTTTTCTGATTTAGCATTTTTTCTCAGTTCGTCATACTGAACCTGCTGTACGATAATTTGAATATCAAATCTGTCTAGTATTGGCCCCGAAATTTTTGCCTGATACCGCTTGATTTCTATGGCTGAACAGGAACAAATCTTACCTTCCACGCCATAAAAACCACAAGGACAAGGATTAAAAGCGGCTAGCAAAATAAAAAACGCTGGGTACTGCACGCTACCACTTGCTCTAGATACGTTAACATACTTATCTTCCAAGGGTTGCCTTAAACTTTCTATCACCGTTCTATTGTATTCAGGTAATTCATCTAAAAATAATATCCCCCTATGGGCTAAGGTGATTTCACCAGGTAATAGTTTTTGACTGCCACCACACAAGGCAACCCGTGATGTGCTATGATGGGGCGAACGAAACGGTCGTGAACTGACAACTTCTTCTACTATTGGTGAATTTGACACGCTATATATCTTGGTAAGTTCTAAAACTTCTTGATATTTTAAATCTGGCATAATGCTCGGCATTCTTTTGGCTAGCATGGATTTACCACTACCAGGTGGCCCCATAACGAGTACATTATGGCCGCCAGCTGCGGCTATTTCTAAGGCTCTTTTAGCCTCGAATTGCCCCGAAACTTCTGAAAAATCACCTGCCTTGGTATTTTTTGTATCATAAATCCCCTTGCAGATTAGTCCTTTTTTATTAGAGCCCATTACAATGTAATAAGCTTCTGCCAAGCTTTCAACTGGATATACTTCTAAGTCTTCCAAAAGCATCGCCTGCTTTAAATTAGATTTTGGAATGATGACTTTTTGATAACCCTTTTCTTGTAGTGCTATCAAAAGTGGAATTATCCCCTTTACCCCCAACACTTGTGCACCTAAACCTAGTTCACCAATAGCAGCAAATTCGGTTTGTAAACCTGTCCGCTCTTCTGCTAATAAAATGGCTAGAGCTATGGCTAAATCGAGCTGACTACCGTCTTTTTTAATATCAGCAGGTGTAAAGTTTACCGTTACCCTCGCCTTTGGGAAGTTTAACTTGGAATTTCTGATTGCCGTCCTTGTTCTATCCTTGGCTTCCTTGACAACGGTATCTGCTAAACCTATAATATTAAAACCTGGCATGCCTCTTGATAAGTCGACTTCCACCGAAACCACTAGTCCGTTCACGCCACTTATCACAGCAGAGCTTATGTGTGTTACCATATCTTTCCTCCAATCTCAAAAAAACTGCGTAAAAATAAAACCATAATCTATAAATTATTTTCAAGTTCTTCTATACTTGGCAATGTACTTTTATATTCTTTAGGTAATAAATTAGATAAATTATATTCTGAAATTCCTATAGGTTGACTACTAGATTCTAGTGCGTACTCTGCAACAATA
>PDWI01011370.1_pt1 | contig 13744 bp, 10 predicted proteins | sample 1430891 | NCBI WGS metagenome assembly PDWI01 (sample SAMN01162508, study PRJNA174530) | Oral metagenome, whole genome shotgun sequencing project. | biome: Marine environment; feature: Marine mammal; material: Swab sample of the gingival sulcus; isolation source: swab sample of gingival sulcus...
AATCCGGCATGTCCACACTACCGCTGCCATCAAAATCCGCGTCTGGGTCTGTGGTATTCCAGGCCTCCCTGAAAAGTGAAAAATCAGAGAACCGTACAAAATTGTCGTTATCCAGATCACAGTCGCACATATTGCCAAAACCATCATTATCCGTATCCCGCTGATCGGTATTGGGGGTTAATGAGCAGTTGTCAAGATAGTCAGGTATGGTGTCGTTATCCGAATCAAGGGAGAGGTCGGACAGTGCGCCGAACAGGTTCAGGTGGCGGCCGGTAAGGGTTTTGCCCGCAAGAACGTCAACAGGCACCGCACCGTCAAGGATCCGGGTTTTGATGTCATCTGCACTGATCCCCCCAAAGGCTGCGGCAACCAGGGCGGCAGCGCCGGTCACCTGGGGTGTGGCCATGGAGGTGCCGCTCATGTATTTATACCCATAGATCTTTTCGGGCAGACCAATACCGATGTCGTCAATATAGACCCCGTCCATCTGGTTACCGCTGTCCGAATGCATAACAAATTTAAATCTGAATCCGTCCCAGAAATATTTTTCAGGGATCTCATAGGCGTATGATTTAAAACAGCCCTCGGAACTGCCGGAAAATTCTCCGGCCGCTTCCCATTTGCTCGGGACAGGAAACACCGCGCCACTGCGGGGTTCCCGCCACAGACCAACACCGTTTTCAACATCATCATAGAAAAGAACCTCATCGCCTGAAGCAATTTTAATGTCATCCAGGTAATATCCGTCCTTGTTAACGGAGTCATCAGAGGCCAGCACAAATATGGCCCGGAACGTATCTGTCCGGTAGGCTTCCGGAATGACTGCTGAAAATTCCTGCCAGCCGCTTGAATAGTCTCCGTCAATGGAGAATACAGGTTCTGACCGGGTCACACCGTTGTCGCCACTGAAATATACCGTAAACGAATCGTGAAGCCCTTCGATCTCACCGGTGAGCTTAAAACTGAACTGGATGTTATCAGGGGCCGATGACAGGTCCACCACCGGGGAGAGCAGCCATTGATTTGTATTGCTGCTGTAGTTGCCGCCCGGGCTGTCTGTCCAGGAAGAGTTCCCTGACGCGGCGTTCTCCTGGGTAATGCGCCAGGCTTGGGGAATAATGGCGTCCTGTGCGATGTCTCCCAATATTGGCGGGGCAAGGTACCACACCTGCAGCTTGTCCCACGCAAGTTCAATCTCATGCATGGCCTTTAACCCCAGAGCCAATTCTGTGGTCTCACCTGAAAGGCCGATGATACGGCTGGTGGCTGCAACATCAGAAGAAACGCCATAGTCGGTGCCGGGGCTGTCCGACAAGGCGTGGGACGGGGTGGATGCGTTTTCTTCGGTGATGGCCCAGGGCCCTTCCAGGGTGAAATTAACAGCCCCAGATTCAAGATCATCATAGAATACCGCCGTTTCCGGATTTACGTCATAGCTTATGGTCTCGACGGTATGCAGCATGGTGCTCAGAATTTCATCCCCCGGGGCGCCTAAATCAACGCTGGTGGCCCCGTAATTGGAAAATGAGGCCAGCCCGCCCAACTCAGTGGTGGCTGCTACGGCAATGATATTGTCCAGGTCATAGGAACTTGGATAGTGGACGAACTGAGGGTCTCCATCATTATCTTCGCCTTCGTTGCCTGCGGCGGCAATAAAGAGAATGCCGGCCTGGCCAAGGGCGTCAATTGCATCCCGCTCATTGGTGTCCGGTGCCCCTGAATACCCAAATGAGGCATTGACCGCCACAATATTGCAGTTGGCTTCTGTTTTCATATAAAGGATGTAGTTCAGGGCCTCAAGTTCCATCTCCATGGACATGGGGCCCTCCAGGGGAAACCCTTTGACGGCCATGAGTTTCACCTGCCAGTTGATCCCTGCAACGCCCAGGTCGTTGTTGCCCACAGCGCCGATGATACCTGCGCAATGGGTGCCGTGTCCGTGAAAATCCATGGGGTCGGTATCGTTACAGCCCGTATCAATGCCGTAGATGTCGTCCACATATCCGTTGCCGTCATCATCAATATTGTTACCGGCAATCTCATTTTCATTAATCCACATATTGGGCGCAAGCTCAGGATGGAGATAATCCACGCCGGAATCCAGCACAGCCACAATGACATCACTGGACCCTGTGGTGATCTCCCAGGCCCCGTCAGACGCCATGTCAAACCCTTTGGTCACCAGGTTGACATGACACCATTGCCTGGCAAATTCGGGATCATTGGGAAGGGTGTTGTCAAAATAGCGGTAAGCAGGTGGGGACAAGGTAACACCGGGGGCATCTTCACTGATTTTTAATAATTGTTTTTTTAAGCGCTGTTCTGTGTCTTTGATGTTTACCACATAGTAATCGCGGCCCGTGTACTTGGAAAGCGTGGTAAACCGTTTAGGGCCAATCTCTTTCTGGGTTTTTAAAATGGTGTTCAGTGCAGATTTGGCCTTGGTCTGATCAATGCTCAGAATATACGCTTTGGGGCTCATTTTTTTAGCGGTCTTGCCCGCAAGCGCCTGACCCGGTATGAGAAGGGAAATCGACAGCAGCAGCGTGATCCCTGAAATGACATAAGCTCTCATTTTCTCTCCTTAAATACTAAAAGCCCGGCCAGTCAGGCCGGGCTTGTTTAACTCGGAATGGGAGTCAGATCATGACGATGATCTGTTCTTTTCCATTATCTTTCTTTTCTTCTGAGCAGTCCTGTCAGTCCAGTCAAGCCTGCACCAAAGAGAATAATGGAAACGGGGTTGGGAACCTCGTTGATGCGCATATTGTCTAATTTAGCTACGAAATCATTTGGTACAACGGATAGTTTGTCCACACCTGCAAGGCCAGCAGTTACGTCAACCCAAGCACCGCTCAGATCTACATCTATGGTCCAGAGCTCGTTATAGTCAAAGCTAGTGCCTATTCTGCTATAAGCCGTAACCGTTGCGATACCATCACCGCCGCCCATTTGGAACTCATTGAGATATACTGTATCGTTAAAGAACAGGTCTGCTGAAGGCTCGGTGTTGATGTCAGTATAAAGATATCCGTCTTCCCACTCCATGTCTGTGCCAAGCACTACAGCACCGCCGCCATCAGGCATCGTATCAAACGTCAGTAATTCTGCACTTGCAGAGCCAGCCATTCCAAGCAAAAATAATCCAGTTACCAATACCGCAAAAATACTCTTTTTCATGTCGTTCTCCATAGTTAATGGTTTAATTATTGCTAACTTTGCTGAACATTACCGGTCAGGTAAACGATCCTTGCCTAAGTGTTGTCAACCGCCTTTGAACAGATAATCTAAGGCCCGGGCATATCACTGTTGAGAGGGGTTGAAGTTTTCAATTCCGGCCTTGGTATGAATCTGTTGATCATAGTACCAGTGCGTCCGGAGCATAAAGTTCTTTCGACAGTTAGATGTTAGTTTTTCCAGTATGCCGCATCAAGTTGGTTTTCTATAACAATTTTAGCTGCGCCTTGTCAATACTTTTTTTGTTTTTTTGCATGCTCGAAAAAACATCGGCCCTGGATCGAAATATTGTTAAAAATCAAAAAGATATGAACTCCTACCCGGAAAGTTCGAAAACCAGCGCGCCAAGGGGTGTCTCCACAATCTGTGGTTTATGATAATATGCCGGGCTTGGGAGCTTGTTTGGTAAGTGATGAATCGGCGGCAATTCCATGAAAATGAGATTTCGCTTCGATCCCCTGATTATCAAACAGGCTCTAAGGCCCATGATCAAAATAAAATCGCCCATCTACTTGTCTTTTAAGCCACCCTCGGCGTTACGCCAGCAGACGCATATAACCAGCATGCGTCCGTTGGCGTGCCTTGATGGTGACTTAAAATCCGGCGTATCTGTGGCAGATTTACTTCTGATCATGGGCCTAAAATCCGGTATCGTGTGCATTGATTATAAAAGGGATAGTTGATCCGATCTGCCAAACGGATCCTACTTTCCATTCCACCCGGCTGTATTCACCAATAACGGCAAAGGCAGGTCCGTTTTCCAGGGGTGGATATAATCGATATGGCCTGAGAGCTTGTGATCACGATTTTGAACCAGATACCGTTCTGAAGCTTTTTGGTATATTAATTTTGAGTTAGCCGGGAAGGCCAATGGATAATTTCTATTGGAATCCATGCAGATCTCCAAAAGGTTTCATGTGGACAGGGCTGGGTTAATATCACCCATTTGACAGAAATTATGTGCTTAATATCTGGGCATGAACCTGATCTTTATCCAGGGTGTCAACCCTTTCAATGGAAAAAGAGAGCCCAGGGTATGTTTGGGCCAGTCTGTCAAGATTCATTTTCCGGTCGCCCTGGAGCCTGGATAGAGATCTCGGGTTCACCTGGAGTACGATAGTCGCTTTCTCCCCTTGGGTTCCAATGCCTTTCAGGGCAGACTGCCCTTTCAGTATCGTATCAATTTGTTTACAGGCCTGGTCAAACATAAGAGCGGATAAAACCAAATGACCAAAGGCCGGATGCCATGGGCCTGAAATCATTTGACCGGCATCATCCATCATCTGCGTCGCCTGCAGTCCTATACGTGCCACTGATACACCGGAAGACTTGAAAATAGTGACTATTTTTTTTGTCTGGCCAACAGCCTGATCAAGACTTAACGGTACATATCGTCCTGAGCGATACCATTGGGCAAGCTTGGAGCCATCCAGCACTAGCAGCGGGTAAATTCTGGCAAGATCAGGCTTAAGTTCTGCCAATTTTTCAGCTGTTCGTACTACACCGAAATCGTTATCGCCAGGCAGCCCCACCATCACCTGCACTCCGGTTTTAAGACCGTTTTCTTTAAGAAGCGCAAGGGCTTTTTGGGTATCTTCACTGGTGTGCCCTCTTTGGGCTAGGGCAAGAACACGGTCATCCATGGACTGGACCCCTATTTCTACAGTTTTAAGCCCAAAGGGCCGGGCCAGATCCAGGGTTTGGGCGGTGACGGTATCCGGCCGTGTAGAGCAGCGGATACTATGGATTTGATCCTGCCGGATCCATGGTTGTACCGCCTTAAGCAGTGCAAGTATTCTGGACGTTTTCAGCCCTAGAAAATTACCGCCAAAAAAGGCCAATTCCACCTGGGAACGCTTTTTTTTATATTTAAGATAGGTATGAATCACATGAGACAGACGTTCTGCCTCATTGTCAAATGCGTGACCTATTGACTTTTGTTCTGCGATCAGGCGCTGGTTACAGAATATGCATAAATGGGGGCATCCCTGGTGGGGAATAAAGAAAGGAATAACCAGAGGCGGGGACATGGCCTAATCAAATTTTGGGGTCAAAATAGCCAGCGCTTTTCGGGCGGCATCCTGTTCAGCGGCTTTTTTGGTTTTCCCTGTACCAGTGGTGGAAACCGTGTCAAGATTCAGGCAGATCTCAAAGGTTTTGTCATGGTCAGGGCCTTTTTCCTTTGCAAGGATGTAATCCGGGGTTATGCCAAAATGCTCTTGGGAAAATTCCTGAAGACCGCTTTTATAATCAATGAAATCCGCTGAGGCCAAAATCTGCTGCATGGGTTTTTTAAAAAGCCGGTTTACCATGGCTTGCACCCTGTCAAATCCGGCATCCAAATACACCGCTGCAACCACAGCTTCAAAGGTATCGGATAGAATCGAGTTTTTGTCACGGCCGCCTGAAAGCGCTTCCCCCTTACCAAGTTTAATAAACCGGCCCAAATCAATCTTGCGGGCAATATGAGCCAACCCTGTTTCACTGACAAGACTTGAGCGCAGCCGGGAAAGATCTCCTTCATTTTTCAAAGGATCATTTTCCATGAGAAGATGCCCCACACATAATCCCAGCACCGCATCGCCCAGAAACTCAAGACGCTCATTATCCGTATCACAGGTATTCTGATTTTCATTAAGATAGGAGCGATGACACAAGGCATTGGTTAAAAAGGAGCGGGACTGAAATCGGTAATCAAGATGTTGTTCAAGAATATCAAGGCAGGGGGTGGGATGGATTTCCAGCAGCCGGTCGTTGAGTTTTTTGAACACGGAAATGGCCACATTCAAATCGCCCCGGCCCCGGCCGAGATCTACGCCTTTATTAAAGCTGCCATGAAAATCAGAGCCCCCTGTCGCCACCAGTCCTTTACTGTGTACAATTTCAGACAGATGTTTTCTCAGGGCTGAATCATGTTCTGGATAATAGACTTCAATGCCTGCAAGCCCGGCATCGGCCAGCATATTTATAAAGGTATCCAGATCATGGGGATGTTGAAACTCAATGATACCTGGGTGGGCAAGCACCGGCAGACCACCGGCATCAAGAATAATCCGGATGGCATCCCTGCAGGATATTTTAAATTTATCAACATAGGCGGGTTTATTTTTACCCAGATAAAGATCAAAGGCCTTGCGGAAATCAGAGACATAGCCTTTTTCCACAAGCAGTTCAGCAATATGGGGACGGCCTGTCTGACGGGTGCCGAAGCGGCGTTCAACTTCATCCAGGGAAATATCAAATCCCAGCCCATTGAGTTTTTCTATAATCTGGGGATTCCGGGTGGTCCTAGCTTTAGCGGCACGGGCCAAGGCATCGTTTAATCCACAGTCATAAACGGAAAACCCATATCCAAGCATATGGATGCTTCCCAGAGATTTAAACTCAGGCGGTGGTGCGCACGAAATTTCAACACCGGTGATAAATTCAAAAGGATAAGAATGGATAATGTCTTTTATTTCCAGAATCCCGGCAATGGTATCATGGTCAGTCAGTGCAACGGCTTCAATGCCGGTATCTCTGGCTAAATCAAGGATCTGCTTAGGTGTCAGGGATCCGTCCGAGGCAGTGGAGTGTGTGTGAAGATCAATCAAAACCTGCTGTAAAGCCTGTACCCGGGAATTAAAATCCCAGAGCCTTCTCCATGTTTTCTTCCCGGGTTTTGCAGGTGATGCACTGGGTCGTCACTGGCCGGGCTTTAAGCCTTTCAATGGAAATCTTTTCCTCGCAGCTTTCACACAGGCCGAAAGTTCCACTTTCAATTCGTTCCAATGCTTTTTTAACTTTTTTAATCAGTTTGTGCTCCCGGTCCCGAATGCGCAGTTCAAAACTTCTCACCGCCTCATGGGAGGCCCGATCAGTGGGATCAGCAAAGTTCTCCTTGGGCTGGGTCATGCCTGTAACCGTTGTGTCGGCATGGGAAAGCAACTCATTGAGCCGTTCAGTTAACAACTCTTTAAAAAAATCTAAATCTTCTTGTTTCATCGTGTTGTCCTTCTCTTTAGATAAAATTTGCGCGACACTTAAAAATTTTTAAATTATATTCTAAAGAGTTCGTTATTGTAAAGTTTTTTTGTCACTTTCCGGTTTTGTTATAGACTACCAGACCGACAAACCGTGTTTGAACCCAAAGGCAAAGCCGGATGACTTTTCTTCAACACAATGTAATCAACAAATCCGTGGCAACTGTTCGCTGGTCAGCATATCCACAATCCGTGTGCCGCCGATAATAGTCTCCAGAACAACCCGGCCTGGATCCTGGTCTGTGACCTCTCCTACAATCACAGCATCTTTGCCGAATTCATCCTGGCGAATTATATCAAGCATCTTGTCGGCATCTGTGCCAGGCACAATGGCGATGAGCTTGCCTTCATTGGCCAAATACAGGGGGTCAAATCCCAAAAGCTCGCAAATACCCCTGACCGGTCCGTGCACAGGCAGCCGGTGCTCAAAAATTCGTATGCCAACCATTGACTGGACGGCAATTTCGTTAAGTGTTGTACCAAGTCCGCCACGGGTGGGATCCCGCAGGACATGAACCGGGCATCCTGATTCCAGGACTGCACTGACCATGTGGTTTAAAGGCGCAGAATCGCTTTTTACATCAGAAGCAAATTTTAACCCTTCACGTTCGCTCAATATGGTGACCCCATGATCGGCAATGGTGCCTGAAACAATCACTTTATCGCCGGGTTGGGCCCGGTCACCCGACACAGTGATGCCCTTGGGAACAAGTCCGACCCCGGAGGTATTGATGAATATTTTGTCGACCTTTCCCCGGGGGACCACCTTGGTATCTCCGGTGGCAATCCTGACCCCTGCCCTTTTGGCTGCCCAGGCCATGGATTGGAGGATGCGTTTCAGGTCAACAACTTTCATGCCTTCTTCAATAATCAGTGCCACTGAGATATATAAGGGAGTTGCCCCGCACATGGCCACATCATTGACGGTGCCGTTCACAGCAAGCTGCCCGATATCTCCACCAGGGAAAAAAATGGGATCCACAGTATAGGAGTCCGTTGAAAAAGCCATTTGGCCTGGGGGAACTTCAAAAACGGCGCCATCGTTCTGTTTTGCCAATAGCCCGTTGTTAAACAAGGGCAAAATCAATTCTGAAAACATGGCATGGGAAGCCTTGCCCCCTGCACCGTGATCCAGAAGAATTCTATCATTATTATTCATGGTCTTTTCCTTGCCCCGAAACCGGTTTTAAGGTCCATGGGTTCAGGACCAATTCTCCTTGTACCTTAACGGCTGTATTTATAAAACGCTGCACAAGCACCTTCACTGGAAACCATGCAGGGTCCAACCGGCTGCATGGGGGTGCAGGCTTTTTTATACAGCCGGCACTGGTCCGGCTGCTTGAGCCCCATTAAAATCCGGCCGCAGTCGCACCCGGCCGGCTTGCGGGTATTCACAAACGGTATTTCAAATTTCCTGGCAGCGTTAAATTGATAAAAGGATTCCCTGAACACCATGCCTGAATCCGGAATATTACCAATCCCCCGCCAGCAGGCGTCAGCCTTTTCAAACACCTGATCCATGATTTCACGTGCCTTGGGATTCCCGGCATCAGCCACAGCCCGGGGATAGGCATTAACTAATCTGGGCACCTTAGATTCATTCTGCTCTACCAGTCCAAGCACAGCTTTAAGGATATCCACAGGCTCAAATCCTGTAACCACCGAAGGTATCAGGTATCTTTCGAAGATCGGGGCAAAGGCATCAAGTCCTGTGATAGCCGATACGTGTCCGGGCAAAATAAATCCATCTATCTCCACGCCATCTGTCTCCATAAGCGCAGCTAATACCGGTGGTGTCAGCTTGTTTGCACTGTAAATGCTGAAATTATTTATTCCCTGGGTTTTGGCCGTGAGCACAGCTCCTGCAATGGTCGGGGTGGTGGTTTCAAACCCCACTGCGCAAAAGACCACCTCTTTGTTTTGATTTTCCTTTGCAATCTCCAGAGTATCAAAAATGGAATAGACCATACGGACATCCGCACCATTGAGCTTTTCCACAGCAAGGCTGGACTCGGACCCCGGCACCTTCATCAGGTCGCCAAAGGTGGTCAGAATCACATCAGGCCTGCGTGCCAGCATCACATAGGCGTTAATGTCCTGTTGTGCCGTCACACACACAGGGCAGCCGGGTCCCGACAACAGGGTAATGGTGTCAGGCAGCACAGACCGGATACCGTAACGAAAAATGCTCATGGTGTGGGTGCCGCATACTTCCATTAACCGCAATGGCTGAATACTTTTTTCACGAATTTGGGCCACCAGGGCCTTTGAAATTTCAGGATTTTTGAATTTCTGGGTGTATGTTAAATTCATTTAATGACTTATTGTCTTGTTACTTTATTGTGTGTTGAAGGGCTTGAGCCGCCATGACCTGTCCCAGGGCGATGCCGCCATCCCCGCAGGGGACCATGCTGTGGGTATACACCTTAAACCCCCTTGCTTCAAGCATACGGGTGATATGGAAAAAAACCGTATCATTATTAAATACCCCACCGGATAAAACAATCCGGTCAAGACCGGTTTCCCGCCCTACCTTTACGGCGGCATCCACCATCATACGGGACAAAGTCAGATGAAACCGGGCCGTAATCCCGCCCTGGGGCACACCACCTTTGATCTCCGCCACCATTTGCCGTACCCAGAGATCGGCGTCCATAATCCAGCAGCCGTCAGCCCCTGTTTTAATGTTAAAGGGGTAAGCTGAGTGTGACCAGTCTTCAAAACCTGCAGCCGCCTCCAGAGCAATGGCAGCCTGGCTTTCATAGGAAATTTCATGGCAGATCATCAATATTGCGGATACGGCATCAAACAGACGGCCTGTGCTGGATGTCTTGGGGCTGTTCACTTGCCGGTCCATCATCCGAATTAAAAATGTAAGCCTGGATTTATCCAAAGACCGGACAAAGGGGATACCCAGATCCATCATCTCAGGTCCATACACCTTATACAATAGAGACACCGCCATGCGCCAGGGTTCCATCACCGCGGCATCTCCCCCGGGCATGGGGAGGTAAGTCAGACGGGCCCGGCGTTCAAATCCCCCATAGGTACAGATCAGGATTTCACCGCCCCATATATGTCCGTCCGTGCCCAGGCCCGTACCGTCAAGGATCAGGGCAAGCACCTTTCCGTCCAGATGATTTTCCGCCATACAGGAAAGGGCATGTGCATGGTGGTGCTGAACCCCTATCAAAGGCAGACCCTGATCCCCGAGAATTTTGGCGAATTTTGTGGAAAAAAACCCTGGATGCAGGTCATGGGCCACACACACGGGCCGGATATCCAGGATTTGTTGCATATGTTCAATGGTGGCTTGGTAGAAATTATGGGCCTGCACAGATTCCAGATCCCCGATATGGGGACTTAAAAAGGCGTAGCGGTCCCTGGCCAAACAGATGGTGGACTTCATACCGGCCCCGCAGCCAAGGATAGAAGCAAGTCCGCCATCTCCAGGCGGCATTATATCCACAGGCAGGGGGGCATATCCCCTGGAGCGGCGCAGAAACCGCAGTTTTTTCTGCTGGATCCTGGCAACGGAATCATCAACCCTGAAATAGATATCCCGATTGTGAAGCAAAAAATAGTCGGCAATATGGGAAAAGGCATTCAGAGCATCGGTATTATCAATGGAGAGGGGTTCGCCGATCCGGTTCCCCGAAGTCATAACCAGAATATCGGGCCCCTTGTCCAGAAGCAGGTGATGTAGCGGTGTATATGCCAGCATGATACCAAGACAAGGACTGTCCGGGGCCAGATTTGGTGGCAGGCCTTCACCTGGGGGTGGGGAAAAAACCTTTTTTTTCAGCAACAGAATGGGCCGCTGACAGGCGCAAAGCACCTTTTTTTCATCATTATCCATATAAACATGGTTAAACAGGGACGAATCCAGGGCTGTCATCAGGGCAAAGGGTTTATGGGGGCGGTTTTTTCTCTGCCGCAGCAGTTCAACAGCCGTTGCATTGGCTGCATCCACAGCCAGGTGAAATCCACCCAACCCTTTGACCGCAACGATTTTTCCCTGCTTGAGAAATTTGACCGTAAGGGCTAGGGCCTGTCCCGGATCATTCCCGTCCACCTGTTTTCCCTTATTGTCGAGCAAAAAAATCTGGGGGCCGCAAACAGGGCAGGTATTGGGTTGGGCATGAAACCGCCGGTTCAAAGGGTCTTCGTATTCCTTCCGGCAATCCGGACACATGACAAAGGATTTCATGGAAGTTTTTGACCGGTCATAGGGAATATCCTGGATAATGGTGTACCTTGGTCCGCAATTGGTACAATTGATAAAAGGATATTCAAACCGACGGTCAGCCGGATCCTGCATCTCTTTGAGGCAATCGGGGCACACTCCCACATCCGGAGAGACCAGCGCTGATTTGACCAGGGTCTCCCGGCTTTTAATAATTTTGAAATCAGTCAGGTCTAAAGGGTGTGTATCCGTTGAGATTATACGTGAAATCCGTGAGATCACCGGTTTTTTTTCAGGAATATCCAAAAGAAATGCATCCAGATCCTTTGGAGCGCCCTGGACAAAAAGCGCCACACCATAGGCGGTATTGGACACATGGCCGCAAAGATGATGCGAGCAGGCTAAGCCAAATAAAAAAGGGCGGAATCCAACACCCTGGACCACCCCTGAAATTTCTATTTTTTTTGCTGCTAGACCCGAAAAACGCATTTAAAAACAGTCATGCCGGGTCACTGCCCAGCTCAAGTATCCTGCGCATATCTGAAATGGTTTGCAAGGCAGCCTGTTCATCCAACTTTGAAATAGCAAATCCGGCATGTACAATAACATAATCCCCCATACGGGCATCCTCAAGCAGCATCAGGCTGGCCTCCCGGACCACCCCGTCCACTTCCACCTTTGCCAATCCATCGTTTATTTCAATAATTTTTGACGGTACAGCCAAACACATCTGTTTTAAAATTCTATTCTGTTGTTTTAATCCTGAATCCGCGGCACAAATTTTTAGGGATGTTGAAATTATTGGGGAATCTTGATTTACATTTTCACCTATTGGGCCATATCGCTATTACCTGTTCCACCATAAAATGAAACTGTCTATTTGCGCGGTACATGGAATTTTATCGCGATTAACCGTTTTTGTGATGTTATCCCACCACCCTTCCTGTAATGCTGTTTTGGGTATACTGAAACTGGCGTTTATCTCATCTACAACCAACACAATATGCTTTATATCAGGCATAATTTCAGTGATCGTGTAGGCATTTTTGATATCCTGATATGTTGAGTTCATATGTATGCCCTTTGCTGTTTTGAAAAAAGGACTTTTAATGAATACCCGATCTATTTTCTGCCGGATGTCTCCTGTCACCCTGGGTGTCAGGGTAAAAAGATGCTGATTATGGCGTGTACATACTTCATAATCATCGTACACATCGTCTGCAAACTCTCCTGTGTCATGTTTTTTATTCACTTGCGTTAAAGGCAGTGTTTGCAACACATCTTCAATGGTGGTTGAGGTATTAAAAACGCCCACACTGTCGGCTGTAATCGTATTTTTAATATATTCACCCGAAAGAGAGGCACCCCCCCTGCAATACCGCATTAGGTGAAAACGGTCTTCAAAATCAGGGGTAAACACGTCCACGCCCAGATTATCGTGGGTTGGGACGATATACATCAATATTTCCTGGGTCTCATCCGTGCTGATATTCGCCCAGAGGGTACCATTTTCCAACCACGCTGTTCCCGAGAAATGACAATTTTCTACGCCCCCTACCTTTGACGCAGAAAACTCAACTTGATATTCTTTCCCTTTCGGTGAAATAAAAAGTATTTGTTTATACGCACCTTCACCTTTAGAAAACGTTTCATATCTGCCCGGATAGGTAAACTTTCCCTGTTTTTTTAGTGTGTAGTAAGGTGCAAGCACGCCCTGGGCCGGTTTTAAATCGTTGTTTAAAAGAAGAAGATCACGCTCCCCTATAAAAAAATGTACCGGCGTATTGTTCTCCTGTATGGTCAATATCTTTTCGTTAACCGTATAACGTCCGGTATCCGTAAACCGCCCATCTTTACCGATATATGTCCTTTCGTATATAAACCTTTGATCTTTATTCAACGTAAGCTTGCTTTCAATGCCGCCACAATCAGCACAGGGCAGTGTCCCCTTGTAAACCCCTGCATAATCTACTGTTACAGCGGTGTTATTGAATTGACATGCAGAGAATACGAACAACAAGCACAATGATAGATAAGTTATTGTTTTCATCTTTACTTTGGATTAAATCAATCGTGGGTGAACGGAAAACCTATTTTGTCGTAAAAGACGATAGAATATTTTACCACATCTTTTATTGAGCAGAGGATAACAATATAGAAAAAAAATGTCAACAGGGTGAAACCCCGGATCCAGGGCTACCGCATGTAAACATTCTGAGTGTGGTCTTGTTATGACAGTTATCATCTCCTGTCCGAACACGACATCCTCCAAATATTTTTTATTCATTGCGGCATTCAA
>PDWI01007133.1_pt1 | contig 13742 bp, 23 predicted proteins | sample 1430891 | NCBI WGS metagenome assembly PDWI01 (sample SAMN01162508, study PRJNA174530) | Oral metagenome, whole genome shotgun sequencing project. | biome: Marine environment; feature: Marine mammal; material: Swab sample of the gingival sulcus; isolation source: swab sample of gingival sulcus...
CGCCAATTTTTTTAGCCCTGTTCCAAATTGGCTCGACGTTTACTCCAAAAATAAAAAACTGTTTAATCGCTTACAAAATACGTTTGTAGACAATTAAACAGTTTTTTACTTTATCCGCTATTTCGACTGGTGCACACGATGGGATTTTATTTTGCTTTGCAAAATCCATCTCGACTACACTTCGTTTCGTCTCGAAGCATTCGCTAAAAAAGTGCCATCGGCACTTTTTTTAACGCTTATGACTACATTCAAATCCTTTGGTGCACACGATGGGGCAAAAACCACGATTTATCAATTTCTTTAAAACCCTTGTTTTTTCAAAGGTTGCAGGTTTTTACATTTTTCAAAAATACCCCTATTTACCCCTATTTCCCCCTAAGTAGTGGCACGATTTGTGCCACTAAAATTTTGTAACATTTTATTGTGCAAGAAACTCGGTTAGTTTATTTACTGTTTCTGCTTTTTGTTCTGGCGACAAGTGGGTATAGATATTCATAGTGGTCGTATAATCTTTATGCCCTACTCTTTCTTGAACTTCTTTTACACTTACACCAGCGGCGAATAGTAAGCTACAATGTGTATGCCTAAAGCCATGAAGGGATATAAGTGGTAAATCGTGCTTTTTTAAAATTCTATATAACACTTTCGCTGGGTACGAATCGCAAAAATAATCATTTTTATCGTTTGTAAATACTATTTTTGTAACTCGATTCTGCTTCTTTCTCCACTTTTTTAAGATCAATAATGTTTTATCGTCAACATCAACTACCCTTACGCCCGCTTCAGTTTTTGAACCGTCATCAACATTTTTTCGGTTGTTTTCCGTAACTGATATGATTTTATTAACTGTGATTCTTTTGTTATCAAAATCAATATCTTTCCATTCTAGCGGTATTAACTCACCTCTACGCATTCCGCTTAGAGCAATTAGTCTAAAAAAAGCACACCATCTTTCGCCAATACTTTTATCAGTATCTAATATTTGTAAAAACTTTTGAGCATCTTGAGCAGTCCAGAACTTTTGTTTTTTTCGCTTAATGGGTGCGGTCGACTTTCTAGGCAAAATGACAAAATAACAAGGGTTTGAATCTATTATTTTCATTTTTTCAGCATACTCAAAAACATTATTTGTATAATTAAATGTCTTTTTAAAACTAGAATTTCTAGTTGACAAATCTAAAAATATTTTCTGCAAATCATAAGAACCAATTTTTGTAATGTCAATTTCTCCTATTATGGAAGCAACATGATTAGTTAATTGACCTTTAACATTCAAATAACTTGACTCTTTATTGGATGCCTTATATAAATTTAACCATTCGTTACATATATCATTAAATGTAAAAGTTGGTGCTATCTTACCCGTTTTCAAAAGTTCTAGCTTATAAATCTCCGCTTCTTTTTTAGTTTTAAACCCACTTTCTTGCTTTCTTATAGGCTCTTTTGTTATTGGATCTTTGCCTAAATATACCCTTACTTTATATAGGACATTCCCGTTTCTGTCCTTATATTTTTTTATACTCATAACTTACTCCTTTTCTGTTGCCACACCTCGAAGGATAAGTTAAGTATGTAAAAGGCTATATGTACTATATAGCCATAAAAATTATATGTGATTATTTTGTAATTTTTTTAAATATATCAAATACAGAAAAAGAAGTTTTATTATATACTTTATTGTAAGCTGCTTTTTTCGGGTTTCTTACCCATCCTGCACCCTTTTTGCCATAAAATGGATTAACTGATTTTTTAACTTTTCTTTTTACTTTTCCTGTGGTTCTAGCTTTAAAAGATTTTTTAAGGCTAGGTTTTCTTAATCCAATCTTCATAAATTACCTCTTTTCTTCGCTAACGGATATATTTATAAAGCGAAATTTGAAATCATCCTACAAATTCCAGCTATATCAGCTTTACTTTTGAATTCAAATCTAACCCTACCTAAGCCAGAAAACCATAGATCAAGTTCACTATCAAGGTCAAAAGTTCCTGCTGTTTCGATTGAATACGCTTGTATTCTTTTATATGGTAAAGAAGAAAAATCTTTCTTTTTGCCAGTAACCCCTTGAATGTTTATAGCGATGATCCTTTTGTTAGTGAAAACAACACCGTCTCTAAGAGTTTTAAAAGATGCGACAATTTCTTCTGAAGGTATAAGTAGAGGTGATATTATTTTTTCAAATTCTGTGTTTGGTACATCGTGTAACTTCATAAATTTTGCGTTTTTAAAATCAATCATTGTAAACTCCTTTCAAACTAATTTTCCTTGCTTATCTTATAAGCTAACTTACCGACAATTCTAAAATTGTTGTTTGTTACAAAAATAGGGTCAAAGTTATGATTTGCAGGCATAAGTATAATACCATTTTCTGTATGTCTAAAAATTTTACAAGTAGCTTCATTTTGGTAACAGAAAGAACCTATATCACCATTTTCTAGCTGCTCAGTTTTTTCAAACACAAGCAAATCCCCCTCTTTAATTCCTCTATCAATCATACTATCGCCCTTTGCATAGTTAGAAAAATACTCTTTATTAGGGCTTACCATAGTAGATGGTAGAGTTATGTAATCAATAATGTCATCTTCTAAGAAAGTCATTTCGCCACAAGCTATACAGTCATATAGTGGTATAGTAACTATCTCTATTTGGTGATGACTAGGAATAAATTCTTTTGTGACGTTAGAGTTATCCCTGCCCATTAAGAAGTCAATGCTTACATTGTGATAATCTGCAATAAGTTCTAAAGTTTCATAATCAGGGGTTCTATTCCCATTTTCATACATACTTATTGTACTTTTTGATAAGTTCAAATCTTCGCCTATTTTACTTTGTGTAATTCCTTTTCGCTCTCTTAAATATTTAAAGACAGCTGCAAAAGTGTTCATAAAGCACCTCCTTTCTTAATAATGTAATTATATAATACACAAAACGTGAATAATTTTCAAGTTTTTTTTCACAGAAAGTAAACTTTTTTATTTTTTCTATTGACATATGTTTACATTTCGTGTATATTATGTTTGTACACAAAAAGTGAACAGAAAGGAGGTGTAAAATGACGATAGGACAAAAGCTTACTGAAGCCAGAGGAACTGAACGACAATCAGTTGTTGCTGATGCTGTTGGTATAAGTGTATCAGCGCTATCAAATTATGAAAATGACACGAGAGTCCCTAGGGATGAAATTAAAATCAAGCTGGCTAATTATTATGGGAAATCTGTGCAGGAACTTTTTTTTTGCAAGCTAGGTACACAAATAGTAAACAGTTAAAGGAGCGTTCAAATGGGAATTGAAAATGTAATTGACAAAATTATTGAAAGCCAAATAGATCAAGGTAATGTTATAAGCCAAGTAATTAAATTGGTAAATACTCAAACGGAAATAATAGATAATCAACGCAAACAACTCAATTTTTTATCAGTTTTCTTAATTGTAGTTAGCATAACATCAACTGTATTGTCAATTGCGTTAATGGCTAAGTGAAACAGCATATATTGAAACAAGTAAAGATAGGAAAGAAATGATAATAGCAATATAACTGAAAATACTCGAAGATTTAGAGGATTTTTTTAGAACTTTAACAGCTTCCTTAGCTTCAATAAGTTCTTTAGATTGAACGTCAAGTTGTTTAACTAAAACATCAATTTGTTTCGCTGTATTTTCAGATACATTTTCCTTAATATCTTCAGCCATATCTTTAAAAACTGTATTTTCGTAGCTAGGAGGTTTAATTTCAAAGTTTGGCAATTTAGCAGGCTCTACGGTATTGGTTTTATTTGTTAACGCTATAAAATTTTCGTGGAGTTTATGTTTTTGAGCTTGCATAGCTAATTTACCTAATTTTGTGAAAATATTATTATCATTTTTATTCATTAAAAACCTCCTAAATGTGATTATAACAAAAAATAAAAAATTAAACAACAAACAGTAAAAGAACAAAAAGAGACTGCCACACCTCGAAGGAAGGAGTAAGTAAATGAGTCATAGGAAAGGAGATATATTTTGCAGTATTGGAGAAAAGGACTATTTGAACATACGTGAAACGATGGCTTACCTAGACGCATCGGAAAATAGCCTTAAAAAAATGGTAGATGATGGATTGAAAAGGATTCAACTAGGAAATAAGATACTTTTCAGCAAAAAGGAAATAGCACGCTATTTAGATTCTAAATTAGCATAAAAAAAGATAACCAACTAGAAGCGGGTTATCAAATTGAAAAAAGGAGTAAGTTAAATGCGAGAGTATATAAGATTAGAGAATGATAATGATTTGAGTCTAGCTTTACAAATGGGTTACGACATTATGAAATTAGATCGCAAATTGGTCGCTTATAAGGAAGTGAGAAAAACAAGTTTTATAAAAAAAATACTTAGAACAGTAGGATTATAGAATAGAGGTAGAGATGAAGATAGAATTATTTAATGACAATTTCCAAAACTTCAAACGCTATGCGATACCGAGAGCGAATCTTGTAATAGCTGATATACCTTATAATTTAGGCGTTAACGCTTATGCAAGTAGTAATCAATGGTATGTTGACGGAGATAATAAAAAAGGAGAAAGTGATAAGGCTGGCAAAGCGTTTTTTAACACAGATAATAACTTTAATCTCGCTGAATATATGCACTTTTGCAGTAAGCTTTTAATTAAAGAGCCTAAAGCAAAAGGTAAAGCACCAGCGATGATAGTATTCTGCAGTTTTGAACAAATCCCAACCATTATACACTATGGCAAAAAGCACGGATTTAAAAATAATTATCCTCTAGTTTTCATTAAAAATTATTCTAGCCAGGTATTAAAAGCAAATATGAAGATAGTAGGAGCAACTGAATATGCGGTAGTTTTATATAGAGATAAATTACCTAAATTCAACAATGGCAGAAAAATAGATGAAAACGGCAAGAATGTTAGAGGCACGGGCAAGATGATATTTAACTGGTTCAAATATGAAAAAGACAGCAAAGATATACCAAAGGTTCATCCAACGCAAAAGCCAGTAAATTTATTAAAACAACTAATAGAAATATTTACAGATGAAGGAGATATCGTCATTGATCCAGTTGCAGGAAGCGGGACAACATTAAGAGCGTGTAAAGAGTTGAATAGGAGTTGCTACGGCTTTGAAGTAGATAAGAATTTTTATAGAAAAGCACAAGAAAAGATGCTTGTATTTAAAGAAGAAAAACAAATAAGCATAGCAAATATTTTAGAAGAAGGAGCGTAATTATGAGTAAATTTATAGAAAATCTAGGGTTTATGGTGTATGACAAGCGTTTACAAGTCCTTAGACCAGCAAATTACATCTACTTTAATAAAAAAAATGATAAAGGTGAGGTTGGTTTTGATTTAACAGATGAAGCTTGTAGCGATATGGTAAGAAATTTTAATGAAGTGGAATTACTACCATGCACAGGTCATAAGGATATAAAAGGCAAACCTCTATATGTAGGAGCAATAATCAAGTTTAATGATGAACTTTATGAGGTTTGTTATAACGATAATCAAGGCTTTTGTATAGCAAATACTGTAACGTGGCAGAGTGCTGTTTTCGCAGATAAATGCTCAGAAATAGTAGGTAATATTTTTGAAAACGAAGATTTAAAGAAAGAAGTGCGAGGTGAGTGATGAGAAAAATAACAAAAGATGAATTACAAGAAATTTTAGATAAACACCAAAAATGGCTAAAAGATGAAAGAGAAGGTATAAGAGCTGACTTGAGTAACCTTAACTTGTGGAACGCTGACTTGAGTAACTCTGACTTGAGTAACGCTGACTTGAGGAACGCTGACTTGAGGAACGCTAACTTGTGGAACGCTGACTTGAGAGACGCTGACTTGAGTAACGCTAACTTGAGGAACGCTAACTTGTGGAACGCTGACTTGAGTAACGCTGACTTGAGTAACTCTGACTTGAGAGACGCTAACTTGAGGAACGCTAACTTGAGGAACGCTGACTTGAGAGACGCTACTAATGAATTTTCGAATTGTCCAGAAGTAGGCTCTTTTATAGGATTTAAAAAATGTAGGGGCAATAAAATTGTTAAGCTACTTATTACGGCGGACTCTAAAAGGTTATCTGCTACTGGCAGAAAATGCAGAGCTTCAAAAGTAAGGGTTTTAGATATTTATGATATAGATGATAAAACTAAAAAATATCTACAAGCAATATCAAATTATGATTGTGATTTTATCTACACATTAGGCGAAGTTATTGAAATCAAAGATTTTGATAATAACAGATGGAATGAGTGTAGTGCAGGTATACATTTCTTTTTAACGGAAATAGAAGCTAAAAGATGGTAAAAAAAGGACTCACAAAAGTGAGCCTAAGTAATTAAATAAGTAGGAACATTATAACAAATTTAAAAGGAGAAAACAAATGAAAAATAAAACGCCGTCAGCAAATAAAGTAAGTTTGCTTTTAAAAAACGAAAACGTGCAAAGTAGGTTGAAATCAATGCTTGATAAAAATGCTGAAAGTTTCGCAACTAGCGTTATTAACGCTGTATCAAGTAATTCAATGTTAAACGAAGCAGAACCAATGTCAATAATAAAATCAGCTATGGTTGCAGCAAGTTTAAAATTAGCGGTAGACCCTAATTTAGGATTCTCTGCAATAGTTCCTTATAATTCTCAAAAAGGCAAGCAAGCTCAATTTCAAATGATGTATAAAGGTTATATCCAATTAGCAATTAGAAGCGGACAGTATAAGACTATAAACGTTACTGAAGTATATAAAGATGAGTTAAAAGAACATAATCCTTTTACTGGTGAAACGACATTCACAGATGCTAGCGAATGGAAAATGAGATATGAAGAAGCGGGCGAAGTAGCTGGATTTTATGCTTATTTTGAACTTCTGACAGGATTTAAAAAGTCATTATTTATGACTATGGCAGAAGTTGAAAATCACGCTAAAACCTACTCTCAATCTTATAGAAGAGATATTGAAAAAGGTAGAAAAAACTCAAGATGGACTGTTGATTTTAATGCTATGGGGAAAAAGACTGTTTTAAAATTATTGCTATCAAAGTTTGGGATATTATCAGTAGAGTTAGAAAGAGCTGTAACATTCGACCAAGCAAAGATAGGCGGAAGTATTGAAGAACCACAAGCAGAGTATATAGATAATCCAGAATATAAAGAAAAAGAAGCTGCTGAAAATCCATTTGATGAAGTTGTAGATGCTGAGTATGAAGAAGTAAAAGAAGGAGAATAAAAAAATGAATAAAGATACAAAGAAAAATACAGAATTAACCGCTGAAAATTACTTCAGCAACGACATGAATTTAAAATATTGTGGTTCATCTCAATTTAAGGATTTTATAGGCATAAGAGGTGTTGTCGGTTGCGAAGCTAAAGCAACCGCAACATTAGCAGGAGCTTGGCAAGAAGAACCAAGTACAGCAATGTTAGTAGGTTCTTATGTTGATGCTTATTTTGAGGGAACGCTTGATAAATTTAAAGAGGATAACCCTAAAATATTTAAGAAGAATGGCGAGTTGAAATCAGATTATATCCAAGCTGAAAAAATTATCGAAAGAGCAGAAAAAGATGATTTATTCATGCAGTTTATGAGCGGAGATAAGCAAGTGATAATGACAGGAAATTTCTTTGGTACAGACTGGAAAATTAAAATAGACAGTTACCATAAAGATACCGCCATTGTTGATTTAAAGGTTATGAAGTCAATTACTGATACATTCTATTTACCAGACCAAGGCAGAGTGAATTTTATTGAAAATTGGGGTTATGATTATCAAGCTGCGATTTATCAAAAAGTTGTAGAAATTAACACAGGAAAAAAACTACCTTTCTACATCGCCGCTTTATCAAAAGAGAAAGAAACAGACCTTGAAATTATACAAATTGAGCAAACTAAGATTGATGAAGCTCTAAATTTTATTGAAATGTATATAGGTAGAGTAAATGAATTAAAACAAGGTAAGACAAAAGCTGACAGATGCGAAAAATGCGATTATTGTAGAGCTACAAAAGTATTGACTAAACCAATTTTATCAAGCGAATTATAGAGGTTAATATGACTAATGGCTGGATAAAGCAACATAGGAAGATTCTAGATAATCCAATAGTATGTAAAGATAGCGATCACTTTGCTGTATGGAATTATCTATTGTTAAATGCAAATCATAAGGAAAAAGATTTTTTATTTGGTGGAAAAAAAATAAATTTAAAGCCTGGTCAATTAATCACTTCGTCAGTTGCTATAGGTAAAAAATTTGGTATCAGCAGGCAAAAAGTTGATAGAATTTTAAAAATGTTCAAAAGTGAACAACAAATTGAGCAACAAGCCAAACGTTACGGACGAGTAATAACAATCATTGCGTGGGATAAATATCAAATTTTGAGCAACGATTTGAGCAATGAGTGTGCAACCAGTGAGCAACCAGTGAGCATAAACAAGAATGTAAATAAAGATAATAATATAAATAATAAGCGTGTTAATAATAATATAAATAATAATATAAATAACGCACGCACACGCTATGTAAGTAAGAACACGAACGAAAATAAAGTTATCCACAACGATAAAGAAGAAAATAACAACGATAAAAAGAGTTATCCACAAGTGCAAATTGGTGTAAAAAGTCATGAATTTTACAAGAAAGTCAATGCGAGGCTACTCGGTAAAAATAGTCTCCCGACCCAAGCACAAATAAACTTGATACATGGAATCGTTGAAAAATTAGAGAATAACAGGGATTTTGTAAAGATTGTGGACTATGTAACATTAGCTTTTAAATACCCGTCCTACAAGAATTTAGGCATCATAGCAAGCGAGATAGAACAAAGCTATGGTTTGACATCAAGTGGGGTCAATGCGTTTTTAGAAGCTAAGAATAAGCCAAAAAATAACGCTAAGCAAAGTGTGAAAAACACGCAAAATTTTAAGCAAGATAAATATTCAAAAATGAGTGAAAAAGACGGAATTAATGCAATGAGATTAAACAATCCAGCATTAAGTTTTAACTCTAAGAAAAACAAAGAAAGTGAGGAATAGCAATGAATAACGTAATACTTATCGGTCGCCTTGTTGCAGACCCAAAAATGAGACATTTACAGACAAGTAATAGGTCTGTATGTGATTTTAGGCTGGCGATTGATAAGCAACTATCGAGAGAGAAAAAAGAGCAATTTGAAGCACAAGGAAAGCCAACCGCTGATTTTATAAGAGTTATAACTTGGGATAAACAAGCAGAAATCTGCAACGCTTATCTCAAAAAAGGTGTAAAAGTGGCTGTTGTAGGCTCAATAGCAACATCAAAGATGACTGATGATAGCGGAAATACTAAGTATTTTACAGACGTTGTTGCAAGAAATATTGAATTTTTAGAAAGGGTTGAAGCTGAAAAGACTGCAACTCAGCCAACAGAAGATGATTATATACCTTATGATGACCCAGCAGGCATGCCGTTCTAAAAGCGTATAGCGTTTAAAAGCTTAAAAATATACCTAGAACAAGTTTTAAGTTTAAGTGGTAAAAAGTATAGACTAAGTGATTGGAATAAGAAATAGAATAGGTTTTGAATGAATAAGAGGTATGTTAGATGAAGAATGATAGTGTGATTAAGTGTAAGCATTGTGGGAATGTCCAGTTAAAACAGACGAAGCAAAAGAAGTGTAACGCTTGCGGTAAGTTGCTTAGAAGCAAATACAACAGCAGTAAAATAATAATCGACAATATAAAATTCGACAGCAAACGTGAAGCTGTAAGATACAAAGAACTGAAAATACTTGAACAGAAAGGTTTAGTGAAAGACCTAGAACTACAAAAGAGGTTTATCTTACAGGATAAGTACCAAAATGGAACAGGTAAGAAAATACGCAAACTAGAATATATATGCGATTTTTATTACTTTGATGTAAAAAATGGCAAGTGGATAATTGAAGATGTCAAGGGATATAAAACAGAAATCTATAAACTTAAAAAGAAACTCTTTGAACATCAATTTTATCCGCTGGTGATAACGGAGATATAGTAGATGAATTTTTTAGATTTATTTAGTGGGATTGGCGGTTTTAGACGAGGTTTAGAAAATGCAGGGATGACTTGTATAGGGCATTGTGAAATTGATAAATACGCTAATAAAAGCTATAACGTTATCCACGATGTAAAAGAAAATGAGGTTTATTTTGATGATATTACAAGGATTACAGATAATGAATGGGCTAGGATTGGAAAAGAATGGACAATTGACCTTATTGCCGCTGGTTTTCCCTGCCAAGCTTTCAGTATCGCAGGAAAAAGAGAAGGATTTGAAGACGCTAGAGGAACTTTGTTCTTTGACCTTGCAAGGGCGATTAAACAAATCCAACCACCGTATTTATTGCTTGAGAACGTCAAAGGGTTACTATCTCACGACAAAGGGCGAACATTCGGTAGAATACTCAGAATCTTGGATGAACTGGGGTACAACCTTGAATGGCAGGTGCTTAACAGCAAAGATTTCGGAGTTCCCCAAAATCGCCAAAGAGTGTTTATTATCGGATATCTTAGAGGACGAGGTGGACGAAAAATACTACCTATCAGACAAGATGGTAAACCTTTTAGTGAGGAGACAGAAAGATCCAAAAATACCCAACGCCAAATTTGTGGAACGATAACAACAAAGTTTGGTTCACGAGGAACGGACATCTATTTAAAAGAGATTATAGGCGGTTCTCAAGGCAATAGAGTTTATGACCCTAGTGGTTTATCAGTTACTTTAAGTGCAAATGGTGGCGGTCAAGGTGCTAAGACTGGTTTATATGCTATGCCAGTTACTACACCAGACAGAGTAGACAAAAGACAGAATGGCAGAAGATTTAAAGAAAATAATGAGCCTATGTTTACTTTAACAACACAAGATAGGCACGGAGTTATGATTGATGATTATAGAATTCGTAAGTTAACACCTAAAGAATGTTGGCGATTGCAAGGCTTTAAAGATGAAGATGTAGACAAAGCAAAAGCAATAGGTATGAGCGACACTCAATTATATAAACAAGCAGGTAATAGTGTTACAGTCAACGTGATTGAGTATTTGGGAAAATTGATTATGGAAAGTAGTAAGGAGCAAAACAATGAAAAGAATGTTTATGAAACTTTAATATCTTTTTATAGCTTAAAAGATATTGCACAAGCAGACTTTGAGCCAGTAGTCGACTGGTCTAAGGTTGAGGTGGATACTAAGGTTGTTGTTAGAAATTTGGTTTGTTCTAATAATAGTGGTGATATTTATGGCGAAAAGAATATGCACTTTGCACGTTATATTGAACGAACAGATAAGATTGGCGTATATGTCGGTGGACGGACTAGCTGGTCTGGAATTTCTATCGCATATTATAACCCAAGCCAAGTAAGACTAGCAGAGGTGGAGTGATGAGAATACCAAAGTTTAGAGCGTGGTTAAAGAATGATAAAAAATTAGTTGATGTGGTTGCAATAAATTTTAACTTAAAAACCGTTTTTATAAAAGTAGATGATGCAATGAACTATGATGTTGAAGCTTATGATTTTAATGATATAGAACTAATGCAATCAACAGGGTTATTTGATAAGAACGGTGTAGAGACTTTTGAAGGGGATATTGTTAAAACACCTGACTTATTTTTTGAGAAAAATCTACAAATAAAAGGCAAGGTATATAGAGTGTTTAAAGATAAATCAATGTTTGGACTAGTAACTAAAGAAAATGATGTCGGATATATAGAAAATAAAGACGGAGTGTTTGAAGTCATCGGCAACATATTCGAAAATCCCGAACTACTGGAAAGTGAGGTAAGTAATGGAGATGCTAAAATATATTTCACTTAATTATTTAACGCCTGAACAGTACGTAAAGCAACATGAATCTATAAATTATTGCGAAGCTTTAATTAGACCTAACGGAACTATTTCGAATGTTCATACAAGTCATCAAAACTGTTTAGTGAAAGAATGGTGCGATAAAAATAAAGTTGAGTATGTGAATGCTTATGATATGTTGCCAGTTAATGATTTTGAAGAAAAAATAATCAATGACACAGGCATTATCCAAATTTGGTATGATTTTTGTAAAGTTCCTAAAGTCATTACTCCGCAACAAAATAAAACATTAGAAATTTTAAAAAAAAACGCACCTAGAGTAATTGCTTCAAACTTTAAAATTGTTAATTGTTAAAAAGGAGAAAGTAAATGAAAAGACTAATAGATAACATTAAAAAATGGGCGATTGTGAGAGGACTCGACAACGCAGACCCAACAAAACAGATTATGAAACTTATGGAAGAAGTAGGCGAACTAGCACAAGGTATGTGCAAAAACAATATGGAGCAGGTTAAGGATAGCATAGGCGATATAACAGTTGTTTTAGTCATACTATCTATGCAACTGGATTTAGATTATGAAGAGTGTGTGAGACTTGCTTATGATGAGATTAAGGATAGAAAAGGAAAAATGGTTGACGGAGTATTTGTTAAAGAGAGTGATTTGAAATAAAGTTAGTTATTTTAGACTATTAAAAAAAGGAGTAGCAATGTTAACTAAAGAAGAACTGAACAACCTTAGATATATGGCTAAGGATATAAAAGCATTAGAAGATGAACTAGCTGTACTTTATACCAAAGTCGAAGGTTTATCATCGCCTATATTTACAGACGAGCCTAGAGGTGGACAGAAGCCAGATGTATTAGTTGTGTATGAAAAAATAATTAGGTTACAAAAGAACATTGATAAGCTCAGACAAGAATATACTAAAGAACGAGAACGGATTCAAAAGATTATTAGTAAGTTAGATGACAATAGTTATAGGATAATAGAACTGCGCTATTTTGAAAATGTAACATGGGAAAGGATAGCTGACACTCTTCATTATTCCGTACAACACTTGCACCGTCTACATTCTGCGGTTTTAACTATGTTGGGGAATTTGTAAAATCATGTGATAGTTATGTTACTATGGTTCGTGGTATTATGGTAGTATGAAAAAAGTGTAGATAGCGATGCTACTAACTATGCAAGTGTTTTCATTTATACCTACTATTTATTGACTTACTCCGCTAAGAAGCCCAATAGGGCTTTTTAGTTTGTGGAAAAAGAAAGGATATTACATTGGCTAAGGATTGGGCTAAACCTTTTTATAACAGCAAGAAATGGAAAGGATGCAGGCAAGCATATATATCAACAAGAATAGGTATAGATGGTGGGATGTGTGAGCATTGTAAGAATAGCTTAGGATATATAGTAGACCATATAGAAGAACTTACACCAGAGAACATAAATGATGTATATATTAGTTTGAGCTTCGAGAATTTTCAGTATTTATGTCTTAACTGTCATAATAAGAAAACATTTAAGAAAAATAATATATGTAGGTTTGATGATAGCGGACAACCTATGCCCCCTATCAAAGCAAGTAATAACAACGTGTAAAGACCGAAGGGCAAACTGAAATTTTGCTGAGTGAAGAAAATTCCATAAGGGGGTTATTTTAGAAAGGGGGTTGAACCAGATGGCAAAAACTAAAAAAACAACTAAAAAAACAAAGAAAGATAAAGCGATAGAAACCACTTTATCCAAGTATAAAAAGATATTTAAAAATGTTGATGAAGATACTAAAACATTTATTGATAAATTATGTTTTGAAGTTGCATTCATGGAACAAACCCTTTTAGAACTCCAAGAAAAGATAAAAAAAGACGGGGCTGTAATTACAGGCACAAATGGTAATGGATTTGAAGTAACGCAAGAGCATCCAGCATCTA
>PDWI01008688.1_pt1 | contig 13741 bp, 12 predicted proteins | sample 1430891 | NCBI WGS metagenome assembly PDWI01 (sample SAMN01162508, study PRJNA174530) | Oral metagenome, whole genome shotgun sequencing project. | biome: Marine environment; feature: Marine mammal; material: Swab sample of the gingival sulcus; isolation source: swab sample of gingival sulcus...
GAATGCAAAAAGCGATAAATATCACACCGCTTGAAATATTCGTTAAGGCAATAATCACATTTTCATAATTCATTTTGGTATTCCTGTCGTTACCGAACGGGGAGCTCAGCCGACCGGGGCGAGAACCGATAACTTCCCAAAAATTAAATTCATGTCGAAAACCAAGCACTTTCAAAAAGCCGCTAGCCCCCCCCGGGTCGGCTGAAGCGTTTGGTTCGGTGATCATAAGGTTACAGGTTTTGTAGGGACATAATACTTGTATTTCAAATTGGGTAACATGTCCTCAGAATCTTAAAATTTCCTTTTTATTCCTGAAATGAACCATTTAAGCCTGTTTTGACGGTATTTTAAAAGACAATTTGTTCCTATTTCAGCTTATTAGCTCGGTCCAACCCCAAACTCGGTATTGCTATTCAAATGAAACCAATAGCGGCGCTTTTGTTTCTCTAGTTCTGGGCAATTTGTAATCCCTTCAAATATTCCACCACACTTTTCTATAACTTTTATCGATGCTATGTTATCCTCATCACAAGTTAACAGTACCTTGAGGATTCCCAAATTATTACAGACTTCAAGAGACTGTCTTAACATCTCCGTGGCATACCCTTTGTTTTCTTCACTGGGAATAACACAGTATCCTATATGCCCTCCTATTCTCTCTAAAAAGTCATTTAATTTGTGTCTTAATGATATTCTACCAACTACCTTTCCATCTACAACGCCAACAAAATAGGATGCTGGAACAAATCCCTCTGTTAGATTCTTTCCATGCGACCATCCTTCTACTAATTTAATATACTCTTCGAAGTCGCAATTGTCATCCCAATGAAATGCAAAGATGTGTCCATCATTCGAATCGAGGAATTCTTTTATAGCACTTTTGAAGGATGGTTCATCCTCCATCCTTAAATTTCTAAGAAATAGTTTTCCAGCTTTCATAATTCACCGAACGGTGAGTTCACCGGCGAGTGAAACGAGTCCGGTGAAACGACTTGTTATGCACTTCCCTTCGTTACTTACTGGAAAATTAATAAATTTTACCTGCTTTGTAACACAGTATCGTCGTTCTGCCAGCAAAGGCTTAGGTCTCTCATATATTTTTTCAGGAAAGAATTTCCTTTCGAATCGACAAGAACATGATTGCAATCAGGATACAATACTACTTTTAGGTTTGGCATCATATCGTCTTTTTCACCTGCACTATAAAATATTGGTACATCAATTTTAATTAAATAGTTCATTGGGTCAGAATCGAGTACCGATAACCACCATTTATATGTGTACTGACCCAATATTTTTTTGTCTGTCTTATTTGGATCATTTTTCATCTCGTGGTATTTTTTGTCAAAATTAATACCATTCTTCTTACCCCAAATTCGGAAAGATTCAATACCTTTCATTCCACCGTCACCTAATACTGCCAAGTGTGTACATTGTGGTATATTATAAGCAACTTCTGGTGCGACTCGACCTCCTGAAGACACACCTAAAATAACGATATTAATTCCTCCTTGGATGTGTTCATGTCTTAGGATATGATTTATAAAATCTATGTTATCATTTACTCGTTTATTGATCGTGTTGGTCTCATCATAATCTTTCTTTGTCTTAAATATACCGGTACTTCTATTGGAAACATATCGTTTTTGAAGAGCAAATATTTTGACATTTCCAACAAGTCCTTGAAAATAACTGCTCAAATAGTATTGTAAGCTTGAATGTCCAGAACCTGTTATAAAAAAAAGAATAGTATCAATTTTTTCTTTATCACCAATTGTATGCTTATAATAAATCGATTTATAACCATCTCTTAACTCCACATGGTTTACAGGGAATCTCTTAATGCCACATGGTTTACAGGGCTTGGATTAACAATACTTTTGTAGAAATATTTTATCTTAGTTGATGAGCAACCAGTCAATAAAGATAAAATGAAAAAACAATAAAATGCTAATCTAATATTTTTCATAGTTGATTTCCCTTTGCATTCCACTTTTTGAAACTATTCTGGAATTCATTGTGGATTCATTCTCTGAAAAATTCATCAAAAGTGTCATGCGATGGAATTCCATAGGGCAGTTCCAAGAATTTAGAAAGCCATTGTTTTCGGTTTTTTCCAACATTTTCAATTTGTTCGTATGTATCGGCCCCAGCAACAACGCCACAGACAGCAATAGTGATAACGTCTATCAATTTATGAAGCTTGTTGTGGTGTCTATGATCCTTAATTGTTGTAAAATATTTATCTATTGTATTTTTATTCATTGGCAACTCCTTGTTTTGTTGCCAATAGCTACACTATATTTAATAAATTCAAATAGTTATAGCATTAAATCTGTCCATAGCTAACAAGATAAGGTTTAAAATTGCAAAGCTGTTGCATTTTATAATTTTTCCGGAACAAGGCCTTTTTTTTACATGCGATGACCCTGACCCCGGATCCAGGGCAATCGCATAAAAACTTGGAAAAGACCATACTTCTTATTGTATCAATATGTTGTGTTCGTGTTCCGCTTTTTTGGGAGTGGGAGAAAACGGAGATTGATTTTGCCACACCAATCTTCTTTATGTCACTTTTCAATTCCAATCCTTGCCATAACACCTTGTTGATAATAGTGTTTAATCGCTGTCATTTCCGTTACAAGATCTGCTTTCCCAATAACCGACGCAGGAGCACCGCGTCCGGTAATTACAAGCTCAATATGTTCAGGTTTTATATCGATGAGGTGTAATAGATCTTCTTCGGAAAGCAGGCCGCAAAAAAAGGCAATATTCGCTTCTTCAGCGATAACCAGGTGATGTGTTCCTGCTTCAATGATTTGACATAACCGTTCATACCCCTGCCGACACTTAGCTTTCTCTGCATCAGAAGGCTTTCCCCTAACAAATTTACCTGCCCCATATTGTTCAACAATGATAGTTTCAAATTTTTTAAGTGCTTTTATTTCGGAATACTCACCCTGTTTCATAAACTGGAGAATAAATACACGTAACCCTGCACCGGCGGCTCTTATTGCAAGACCTAAACTTGCGGTTGTTTTTCCCTTACCATTACCTGTGTAGACCTGAACGTAGCCTTTCACGAAACCATTCCTTTCCCGGCTTGCATTTATTCAACGTTTCATGTGAAACAATCTCTAAAACAAAAAAACTGAGCAAGTTCGTGAGAACTTAACTCAGTTTTTTTGCATACTCCAAGAAATTTAAAAAATTAAATTTCTGTTAGAAGCAATGGGCTCTATCCGACAAATTCAACCTGGCTTGCAGGCGTACGGCAATCCATGATGTTACCACGGGCTTTGTGGTCAGCAATTTCAGCAGAGCAACCCACCATACGACCAAGCAGGAACATAATAAACGCGATATCCTGCATCGCTTTGGCATCAATTTTTCCGCTGTTTACATCTTTCCAGAGCAGGTCAAGGGAGATGGTTGCAATAACACCATCAATATTAACGCAGAATACATTTTTGGTTGCGCCTACGTCAAACATTGCCTGTACCAGGTAATGATAGAATACCTGGAAGTGGTTGATCTCGTTTCTTTCAGTGAACAATTTGTCCATGAATACTTCACGCGGATCGTAGTTAACAGGTTTGCCTTTGAATACCGGATGGTTTACGCACGGTACCTTGAAGTAGTTCATGATACCTTCGCGTTTAGCTGTGGTTTTGGTTTCCAGGTATTTTTCAGCAGTCGCCTGAGCCAGCTCTTTCATTTTGGCATTACGTTTGTCGTCATCGGGTTCCAGGTACGGATCATAGTCGCCAAAGGAGTCTTTGAGGAACTTGATGGCTTCAAAACCGTTGCCGCCATGGTCACGACCCGTGTTGTTCATCCAGCCGGAGTAGCATGTAGCGATGAAGTTACCGCCACTGACAGACTCCTTGGCACCCTTGGCACTGATGGTACCCGGTCCGTTGGACATCAGCAGGTTGAGCAGGCCGTTGATGGCGAACTGCTCTCTGACATCGCAGTCACGGTTGAACAGCAGTTTAAAGCAGGTTGTTGCAAAGTCAGTATTCAGCAGGGACAGATCGTTCAATTCCGCCAATGATTTGTAGAAATCATTGATTTCATACTGGGGTGCGCAACAGCCCACAAGAACGCCGTTGCATGCCAGATATGTGGCAACTTCATGAGCGGTTTCACGGGTCATCTGTCTGTCAACCAGAGGTGTCCATGTAACGCTTAGGGTCATTGCAGCAAGAAGCAGGGCAAGTTTATTCACATCGCTGTTGGCGTCTGCATATTTCTGGGCATACTTGGTAAAGATGGTCTCCAGACCCTCTTTGGCCAGCAGTTCAGTGAAGAATGCAAAGACTTCTGCTTCTTTGGCCGTTGTTTCACCCTGGGGCATCTTTACCTGTGACAGTTTCTGATCAACAAGCGCCTCATTTACGGAAGCGTCGCCATAGATATCGACATAGAAGAGATCAATCATCTTTTCGGTCATCTCTGTCATGTCTTGATACAGTTTGCAGTTACCGGATGTCAACACTGCAGCGCCAAGATAAGCGTTGGGCAGAGCGCCGTTGGCCCGGGCGCGGGCAGTAATATCCATATACTGGGTACCCAGGGCTGTGAAATAGTTCAACAGCGCATTGGCCAGCGGCAGATATTTCTCATCGGGTTGTACGGAAGTGACGGCAAAGAAGTTGGAAAGCGCAAAATGCTTTACAACAAGATCAAGAACCGGAACGCCATGTACTTCGGTAACGTCGGTTTTGGGGTTCATGCGGCTTGCCCCGGACTTGTTGCGCATGCTTTCCCTGGTCAGCTGGGCGCCTACCTGATTACCCATTTTTGCGATGGCATCATTGTAGGGTTCCATGGCTTCAACAGCTTCCATGTGCAGTTTTTCAGGATAGCCGGCATCTTGCTCATTTACAAACCAGGGTTTCAGGCTCAGGTCGCCAAAGGCTTCAAAATCGGGTTCCTCTCCGATCTCTTTATACAGTGCAGCCATGGCAAGGGGCGCATCCTGGATAGATTCGATTCTGACACCCTTCTTGGAGGCTTTGGGGTTTTCAGGATCAAACATATCAATGCCGAAATATTCATCAAACCATTTCTCTTTTGCAATGGCATCATCACCACCACCGGCAATGGCGCCTGCATGGCCAACCGCGCGGCTCAAGTTGGCTTTCCAACGGCCGATTACACACGCAACAATCGGTTTGGTCAGCTTAATGGTGCCGTCATTGACCCAATCCAGTGCCTGTTTTTCATAATATCCACCAGGCTCAATGTAGCAGAAGATCGCTTTGGTTCTCGGATCGTTTTCTGCGCAGTACAGGAATTCTGCAAAAGCGAAGTGAATATAAAGGTCTTTACCGGAGCTCAATACGGTGGATGTACCGAAGCCGGCTGTTTTCAGATATTCAGGGATGGTTGTACTGAAGTTGCCGGAGTTACTGAAAACAGCAACACTGCCTTTTACAAGGGATTCACCCGGCGCACCACCACCTAAAGCACCACCCACACGGACCTGATCCCAGGAGTTACCAATACCCAGGCAGTTTCCGCCAAATACGTCAATTTTATTTTCCTGTGCAATGGCACGGATAAACGCAGAATCTTTGACAGATACTTTTTCCGTCAGAATGACGATTTTTTTCAGTTTGGGATTCTGTGCGATCAGTTCAGCCGCAGCAGCGCCAACCGCTGTGGGGGGCAGATAGATAACACCTGTATCAAATTCGATACCGGCATCAATAATTTCTTTAATACTGCCATATGCAGGGATATCACCAATTTTGGTTTCCAGTTTTGCACCGGATTTTCCGTACTGAACACCAGCGACAATGTTGCCACCACTGAATTCGTGTGATGTGGGGGTTACGCCTCTACTTTCACCACCCAGAAGATTCATCACCACGCAACGGGTATCTTTATTTGCTATTTCTTCTAGACTATTTACTCCCACATAGTAGGGGAACGGATTAGTTTGGCTCATAGCTTCTCCAATAAATATGATTTATTTTCTGGTTATTGTTATCAATTGCTTCGATTTATTATAAAATCGTCAGATTATCTTTGACCTTAGTGTTATAGATCAGCACTTATTTTTTCTTATTTGCTGTGATCCATGCATCCAGTTCCAGAGTGTAATTCAATACACCAATCATACTACTGTCGAAACCGAACATTTTGTAAGGAATTTTCATGCTGTCAAGAAGGTCGCGGGCATAAATCATTCCCTGCACCACGTTTGGTCCACCACGACCGATTACAACGTGGATATCCGGATTCAGATGGATGTTTTCCCTCAGGGCATCCAACATCGCTTTGATCGTAACAAAAATGTCAGTGTTGTTTGCTTTGCCGCCAATGATCTGAACAATGTTCGCATTCTTCAGAAAATGTTTATAGGAGATGTTTGCAATCTCTTTCATCTTTGCATAAGGCGGATTTCCACCAAAGTCTGATGAGAAAATCGCTTTGTCGCCCAGCACCTCAGTGGCCGCACTGTTGGCACCCCCGCCAAACATGAAGGGCAGGATGGTTCCGTTGGGGTTAAGCTCCACAACGTCACTTTGTCCCTGATAGGTTCTCAGCTGGTTGATCTCCGTTTCAAATTCGGTCAATTCTGTCGCAAATACTTCTTTCGGGAATTTGATACGGGTATGTGCGGGATCGTCCTGGTCAAAGGCGGCTTTAACGTCGCACGCCACGGGAAGGGGACGTTTTCCTTTTTTCATGCGGATGGGGTTGAGCTCAATCATGGTCAGACCATAATTGTTATAAAGATCCCACAGCTTGGGAAGCTGCTGTACCAGCGGGCTGATGTAGGCTTTGGGACATCCCAGTTTGATCAATGCGTCATTGATATGATATCCTTTAAGGCCTTCATTGGGATTAAACGGAACGATCGCTTTTTTGTCGTCCGGAAGTTCTTCAACTTCAACCCCACCTTCAACAATCAGAAGCATGGTAGGCGTTCTGGTGATTGTTGATGTTGTAATGCTTACATAAAGCTCTGCATCTGAGGCGACAAACTCTTCAAATGTGACGCCATTTGCCTTGTGTGTCGTCGGACCTTGCTGATATTCAGCATAGAAAAGATCTTTTTTGGCCTGGATCGCATCGGCATAGTTGTCGACTATTTTTACCAGGCCGGCTTTCCCTTTTTTACCGGCACTGCCCATGAAAGACGGTTTTACTACAACTTTTCCGCCTTTTTTAATCAGCGCTTCCAGCTGTTCTTTGGTAGCATTTTCTGTCAGGGTCTCTGCTACGGGGAAATCAACGATATCCATCAATTGCTTTCCGTATTTTAATCCAGTTAGTTGCATTTTTCCTCCCTGATAATTGTTGTGAATTTAATTAAATAAAACGTCTCAATTCATTCGGTATTACCGACAGACCTTAATCCTAACACCTTGCTCTCTTTACGAAAACAAAACATCACTTTTAAAGCCCCTAACTTAACCTTGCTGCAATGTCATTGTTTCGAACATTGCTTTAAGGGATTGTTTTTCGCTTTTCCTCGTCGCAAGAAGGTTTAAAGTCTTCCCCTAAACTGTTTCCCGCACCGAGCCCTCCTTTCTGTTTGGGATTGGAATAAATTTAAACAGCCGTTTCAAAGTTAATGACCTCTTATCAAGTTACGTCTATATAGGATAGGAACTTCCCGTTTGTCAATAGGAGAGTACAGGCAAAATTCACCGCCGAAACTTTGTATGCTTTTATAAAAAACCAACAGGTATCAGACATACTTTTTGCCCCCATTTAAAACACGTCAACATGTTAGTCTTTCAAAACTTTTTATGGCATAATTACTTTTCAAAGCTGCATTCAGCATTGCTATACCGACAATAGTAGTGGAATGGGTTTGCCTGAATCAGGCAGGTTGCAAAGTCAAGATATAGAGACAGATCAGCCAAGGAGGTAGGGTTTGTTAATACTTTTTCTTTTTTAAGTGATAACATGCCTTGTGACATATTTTAGTTGCTCCCCTTGATGGTCGCATTTTATATTTAAGATACAATAGCAACTAAGTTCACCTAACGCAACATTTTTTTTATTTTTTTGATTGTGAATTGTTTATTGACTAACACACTGATTTTAAAATATATAAAGCGGCTGTATATTTTGTGATAATAAACAGCATAACGATAAAGATATAAAAAACATGCAGGCGATACGCGGATTCAGAGATATTTTACCAGAGCAAATTGCGGTGTGGCAAAAGGTGGAACAAGAAGCAGCAGCCCTGTTTGAATCCTTTGGATACAGGCAGATCCGCATACCAATTTTAGAAAAGACAGGGCTGTTTGCCCGGAGCATCGGTGAAACAACCGATATTGTTGAAAAGGAGATGTACACCTTTGAAGACAGGAAAGGGGCAATGCTCACATTGCGGCCCGAGGCCACAGCATCCATTTGCAGGGCCTATATCCAGCATAAAATGTATGCTGCTGAACCGGTGCGCAAGTTTTATCTGACAGGCCCCATGTTTCGCAGGGAGCGGCCCCAAAAGGGGCGTTACCGTCAATTTTACCAGATTGATGCAGAGGTGTTCGGGGTCGCCTCCCCTTATATGGACAGTGAACTGATTTTTATTTTGCACATATTGCTGCACCGCCTTGGGCTTAAGGGCCTTTCGGCGCATATCAACAGCCTTGGCTGCCCGGTCTGCCGTCCTGATTTTCAAAAAGCCCTGCTGGGTTTTTTAGGCGAACGAAAAGACAATCTGTGTGAGAACTGTCAACGCAGGCTGGTTAAAAATCCGTTGCGGATACTGGATTGTAAAGTCCAGACATGCAGACAAGCCCTTGGCGGATCCCCGGCCACAGCAGATCACTTATGTCCGGACTGCCGTACACATTTTAACGCTGTAAAAACCAGCCTTAAAAATCTCGGCGTGGATTTCATGGTCGATAACACCCTGGTCCGGGGGCTTGACTACTATACCCGTACGGCATGGGAGATTCAGACCACAACCCTTGGGGCCCAGTCCGCAGTGGCCGGCGGCGGCCGGTACGATCGCCTGGTTGAAGAGCTTGGCGGCCCCCCAACACCGGCCATCGGGTTTGCCATCGGGTTTGACCGGCTGGTGGAAATTATGGAACAATGCGACACTCAGGTGCATGAAAAAGGACTTGACCTTTTTATTGTCAGCCTGGGTGCAGATGCCCAGGAATATGCCTTTCAATGGTCTTGCAGGCTCAATACCATGGGCATAAGGACAGATTCAGATTTTCGCGGAAAAAGCATGAAAGCATTGATGAAGCGGGCAAACAAGCTCAATGCCGCTTTTGTTCTCATTGTCGGGGATAATGAACTTGCCCGGAAAACGCTTGTGTTGCGCAACATGGCAACCAAAGAACAAACCGAAATCGGTATGGAAACGGTAGTGAAAGATCTGGAAAAATTAATTAAATGTTAAATATATTGATGGAGTTATAAATAAAAGTGATTGATTTACTTGGAAATATGAAACGCACACACACCTGCATTGAGTTGGGAGAACGCCACATTGGCCACGACGTCGTACTCATGGGGTGGGTTCAGCACCGCCGGGACCATGGCGGGGTTATTTTTGTGGATCTTCGGGACCGGGAAGGTATTACCCAGGTTGTATTTGATCCGTCGGTCTCTGAAGCTGTCCATGAGAAAGCCCAGGAGATCAGAAACGAATTTGTCCTGGGCATCAAAGGAAAGGTATCGGCAAGGCCTGGGGAGATGGTAAATCCCAGGATGACCACCGGCGCCATAGAGATCCTTGTGGACGAACTGCGGATTTTTTCCAGGGCGAAAACACCTGCCTTCCAGATTGAAGACCGGGTGGATGCATCTGAAACCATACGCCTTCAGTATCGTTATCTGGACTTAAGGCGCACCCAGCTGAAGAACAATATGCAGATCCGGCACAAAACCACCATGACGGTTCGAAATTTTCTGGATGCCAACGGGTTTATGGATATTGAAACCCCGTTTCTGACCAGAAGCACGCCCGAAGGGGCCAGGGATTATCTGGTTCCCTCCCGGGTCAATCAGGGGGATTTTTATGCTCTGCCCCAGTCCCCCCAGCTGTTCAAACAGCTTTTGATGATTGCCGGCTTTGACCGGTATTACCAGATTGTCAAATGTTTCAGGGATGAGGATCTGCGCGCGGATCGCCAGCCCGAGTTCACCCAGATCGATATGGAGCTCTCCTTTGTGGATGAGCACCAGGTGATGGAGATTACCGAAGGGTTGATCAAGGCCATATTCAAAAATGTGCTGGATGTGGATTTTCCAGAGCCCTTTCCCCGCATGACCTGGGCCGAAGCCATGGACCGTTATGGCTTAGACCGTCCGGATCTAAGGTTTGGCCTGGAATTAAAAAATGTATCTGATATTGTGGCCAATACGGATTTCAAAGTGTTTGCTTCTGTGGTTAAAAACGGCGGACTGGTCAAGGCCGTCAATGCCAAGGGGTGTGCCGATTTTACCCGGAAACAGATTGATGAACTCACCGAATTTGCAGCCGTTTACAGAGCCAGGGGCCTGGCTTGGATAAAGATAAAGGAAGACCAGTGGCAGTCCCCCATTGCCAAATTCTTCTCTGATGATGAAAAAGAGGCGTTAAAGCAGCGCCTGGATCTTGAACCCGGTGATATTGTCTTTTTTGTGGCGGACCAGCCTAAAATCACCAATGAAGCCCTGGGTCAGTTGAGAAACGAGTTGGCGCGCAGGCTTGGGCTCATTGATGACACTGAGTTTAAATTTACCTGGATTACCCATTTTCCCATGTTTGAATATGATGAAACGGAAAAACGCTACCAGGCGCTTCATCATCCGTTTACCGCACCCATGGAATCGGATCTGGACAAACTGGAGAACAATCCTTTGGAAGTCAACTCCCGGGCCTATGACCTGGTTCTCAATGGTGTTGAGATCGGCGGCGGCAGTATCCGTATCCACGACAGCGAACTGCAGCAACGGGTACTCAAATGCTTGGGAATCGGTGAAGAAGAAGCAAATGAGAAGTTCGGATTCCTGCTGGAAGCCCTGACTTTTGGCGCACCTCCCCACGGCGGCCTGGCATTTGGTCTGGATCGCCTGGTCATGCTGCTTTGCCGTGAGGATTCCATCCGTAATGTCATTGCCTTTCCCAAAACTCAAAAAGCCACCTGCCTGATGACCCAGGCCCCCTCAAAACCTGCAACCGCACAACTTCAGGAGCTATCCATTAAAACGGTTAAGCCCATAGAGTAACTCCAATTATCAAACAAGCTCTAAAAAAACCGCCGGGAAACAACAATGTGTTTCCCGGCGGTTTTGTTGGAAATATGCCTTCGTGCTCTTAATCCTGTTCTTAGTCCCATGGTCAAAATAAAATCACCCCTCTGCTTCTCTTTTAAGCCGCCCCCGGCATTACGTCAACGGAGAGACATACCTAATATGAGTTCATTGGCGTACCTTGATGGCGACTTAAAATCCGGCGCATTTGTGGCTGATTTCATTCTGACCATGGGCCTAAGCGCACGAGCAAAAAAAGGCAACCTGCTATGGACTATACCCGTTTTCTTTTTACATGGAGAATAGGGGTGTTAAACACCAGTGCAGAAACCTGATTGTCTTTTTTGACCTTAAGCTCCAATGCATCTTTATCAATTTCAAAATATTTTGATATCACATTAACGATATCCGTCTGAAGATCTGTCAGTGTGGTGTCATTGACTTCCAGCTTGTCATAAACTAAAGAAAATTGAAGGCGTTTTTTTGCTTCATCGCTACTTCTTTTCTGGCCTGAGAACCGTTTAAAAAATTCTTGCAGCATTCAACGCTCCTTATCTTAACCCCAAGGTTTTACTCAGTTTGCTCCACACACTGGTTTTCCGGTTGGGTGTCTCAATGGGAATGTTTTCTCCATTCAGACGTTTGGCAATCCTGCGAAAGGCCTGTCCTGCGCTGGAATCGTTCTGGAGCACCAAAGGCGTACCGATGTTGGAAGAGATGAGCACCTTTTCATCCATGGGAACAAGACCTGCCAAGTCAATGGACAATATATCCAGCACATCTTCATGGCTGAGCATTTCACCACGTTCCACACGGGCCGGCTCAATACGGTTGACAATAAGCTTGGGGTCAATGGAGCGGGCGTACAAAAGGCCGATAACCCGATCCGCATCCCTGACGGCGGAAACATCCGGAGTGCAGACAACAACCGCTTCATTGGCCGCTACAGTGGAGTTTTCAAACCCTCTTTCAATGCCGGCCGGAGAATCCATGATCACATAATCAAATTTTTTGCGCAACTTCTTGGCTATCCGTTCAACCCCTGACGTCGTCAACACGTCTTTATTATCACTTTGGGAGGCCGGGATCAGGAAAAGATTGTCAATCCGTCTGTCCCGGATGGCTGCCTGGTCGATCTTGCACCTGCCCTGGACCACATCTACAATATTAAAAACAATCCGGTTTTCCAGACCCATAACCACATCAAGGTTACGCAGCCCGATATCCATATCTACAATGGCAACCCTTTTTCCTTCAAGTGCCAGTGCAGCGCCAATGGAAGAGGTCGCTGTTGTTTTTCCTACGCCGCCCTTTCCAGATGTTACAACAATAATTTTTCCTTCCAAATTACACCTCATATAGTTATGATTATTTTTTATTTAAATTACTTCCGGCCAGGGCATGCGTTTGAACGGATTTTCATTCATATAGTTTTTAACCACAATAACGCCCTGCTCCACACAGGCAAATTCAGGCCCTTGGGTTTCTGGGTCACCGGCTCCGGCGGCTGTTATCAGCCCGATCTTCACCAGACTTGGGTTAAATGCCAGGGAAAATATCATAGCCCCATCATTTTCCGGGTATCCGGCATGGACTTTTCCTGCCAGGGTACCAAGCACAAGAATATTACCGCCTGCGGTAAGCTCGGCACCTGGATTCACGTCCCCTGTGATTACCAAGTGTTTTCTGGCATTGATTTTCTGGCCGGAACGAACCCGGCCCCTGAGCATAAGCACGTCACTTTTATGATGGTTCCACCCCTTGGACAGATCCCTTTGACGGCGGCGCTCGGTGGGAATGGAGCGTTTTTTAGGGGAAGTGGAAATAGTGCCAAGCTCAAAGTTGCTTTCAAGGTGTGCTTTTATCCTGCCAACCAGTTCCTCTTGCCCGCTGGCATCACCGGTATCAAGTATCACATCCGCATTTATGGTCAGATGTTTGAGTTTTTTCAACAATCTGTCAATTTCAGCAATGATTTCAGACTCCGGGTGGGAGGGGTCTATGGTAATCCACAACCCGCCACCGGCACCTTTGAGTTTTGCAGGAGCGGTATTATCAAAATTTATCATTAAAATCCATAAACAAAGTTCAAATTGATCCATACCATTTCTGTCCAACGCAAAAAAGCTGTTCAGAATATGGATTGATTAATGTTTACGAGACTATAGAAAATCATAAAAATTGTGTCAAGGAATGATAAATTTTCACCAGGTGGAATTCACCCTCTCTGATATCAATTTAAAAATCAAAGAATTACAAGGGAAAGTGGACAAGCACTATAAAATATGTCATAAAGCCTTTATAAACATGAGCGCTTGGACGTTAGAATAAATTTGCCGTGAGGGCTGAGAACCTGTTTGATAATTGATGAATCGGCTGCAATCCCGTAAAAATGGCTCCAAGTCCCCCCAATTTTATGTCAATAGTCCGGCTATTAACACAAAATTTGTGAAAATTGGTTCTCATTTTCATGAGATTTCGCTTCGATTCCCTAATTATCAAACAGGCT
>PDWI01007134.1_pt1 | contig 13739 bp, 8 predicted proteins | sample 1430891 | NCBI WGS metagenome assembly PDWI01 (sample SAMN01162508, study PRJNA174530) | Oral metagenome, whole genome shotgun sequencing project. | biome: Marine environment; feature: Marine mammal; material: Swab sample of the gingival sulcus; isolation source: swab sample of gingival sulcus...
TACAAAACTTCACCATAGCGGTACTATGCATCAGTTTTGTAAATTCTTGTTTTATTGTAATTTGAATGCTCATTACGAAGTTCTAACGCATAATTCGGGATAAAAGTACAACTAAATAAAAAAAAGGTTTTACACCTAAACGGCATAAAACCTTTTTACAGTTTTTGCAATATTATACATTACATTGGGTCGTCGTATTCGGGATTTTCCCAACCTGTTTTTCGGTGTCCGGCTACTCTAAATGCTACAGTTACCGGGTCTTTGTCTTTGTTGTAGTAAGAGTACACAACATCAAATGTTATACTATCAGGAGCAGCTGAAGTAATATCAGAAGATTGATCAATTACTTTACTGTTTGTAATTGTTGCCAAACCAGATGAGTCCCGAGGATTAATATCTATCCCCACTACATTTCCTTGTTCTGAACAATTAAATGTTAAGTTGTCCATGTTAGCTTCACATTTAATTTTGAATTTGTATTTATACTTACTTGGTCCGTGTCCGGTACGATTATCTATCCATATTGAATCGCGTCCTGTTTTGTCATTATTTGCTTTGTTAAATATGTATAGAGAATATGCCGGATATTCTTTACCGCCTACCTCCATCGGGTCGCCTGTATCAATATCATAGTTTTTGACCATATATTCTCCACTGACAGGATAAGTACTTTCGTAATCAACGTAGTCTTCCCAATCAGGATACATGTCGCAAGCGGCAAACAAGCCAACTATTGTTATAAATATGCTAATCTTAAAGATATTTTTCATAAGTATTTATTTTGTGTATTTTTATAAATTATATTCCAAAATGACTTTGAAATTCATTATTATTTCTTGTTCCATTTATGTTCTTGTTCAAGCATAGCACTACCATTAATAGGATAAACTTCTAATTTAAAGATTACCTTAGTTGAGGTAAACTCAACAGTTCCAAAAATATATCCTTTTTTGGGGTGTTCATAAGGTACGATGAAGAATTCTCCTTGCCCGTTGTCTGCAAACATTAAAGGTACTTCTACATCTTGTTCCTTCCAAGCATTACTTATTTTCCAATATCCGGGAAGTCCGTCGACTTTTGTTATTTCTGATTCAAATTGAAACGCACCATCAACAAAGTTTCCTGCATATAACTCACAACCTACCTCCTCAGAATATGGATTATCACCATGTACTAAAACAGAACGATAGGCATAAGAAGTCCATCCGTATTCGTTTACTGCTTTGTATTTAACCAGATAAAATCCTTCTGTATTAGGATCAACATTACCTGATACGATTTCGTCTGTATTTTTATTATCACCGGTATCTACTGTAATACCTTTCTCGTCATAAGTACCTCCTACTTTCATACTTATTACTTGGTCGCCATTAACAGTGATAACAGGCTTTACTGAAACAATAGAAGTGTTTTCAGTTAAGTCTTTATCATAGACCCAGTTACATGAAGCAAGAAAAGATAATGTTATTACAATTATTGCTGTTATATTAAAATTTATTTTATTCATAATATTTAAGTTTTTAAATTTATATAAAATTCTTTAAAAAGAATATTATTTAACATCCCACCAAACAGGAACATACATAGGTTCACGTTTGGGAAATTTAGGGTTTTTACTTGCTTCGGATGTCGGCAAAAGTAATCTTTTGGGCAAATCATGAGGCGGTAAAACACTTGTAGCTGATACGATAAACTGTCCCTTTCTTGAGTTATATGTATCTTCAAAAGATTCTTCTGATATTAATGTTGGATTATTTTTAGGATAGCCCGTTCTGTTGTGTTCAAAGAATGTTTCCACGCCTTGAGTATTGGCTAATGCAATCCATTTTTCTACCATTATTATTTCAAAATCTTTTTCTTGGTCGCCTGTAAATGTAACAAACTGAGGAGTTGTTTCTTTCGGTATTTCTTTCCTTTTGTAGTCTAATTCTACAGCTTCTTGGTAAAGGTCTTCTGCAGAAGTACTACCTAATCCGTATATAAGATTAGCTTCAGCTTGAAGTAATTTACTTTCAACTGCCGACATAAAATATACAGGTTGTAAAGCAGTAACTTTAGGTTTAGAAAATGTTGAAGGTACCTCCTCGTTCTCGCCAACATATGAATATTCATTTCTGATGTCGCCTTGGAACATTCCGTAATAAGTAGCTCCTACTTTTTCAAACATATAAGGTAATCTGGGATCATTTTTTTGCCTTAAGTAGTCAAGTATTGTTCTGCTTACACATATATTTATACTTCCTTTTCTAAATTCTTTAGCATAACAATAATTGTCTCGCCCTGATTCGTTTGCAAAATCGTCAAACGCAGCATCTTCTGAAAGGAATTTTGCACCATTACTATAAAGAGCATTAATTCCGGCTTCGGCTACGGCAGGTCTTGCAAAGCGTTGACGCAAATATATTTTGAGTTTTAAAGTGTTTGCAAACTCAACCCATTTATCCATATTGCCACCAAAAACGAGATCGCTCTCTTTGGGATTTATAGCCGTAATTGCTTTCAAATTTTTAGAAAGCGCATCGTCTAATCTAACAATCAAGCTATCATAAATATCTTGTCCCTTTTCAAACATTGCGGGTTTTTGTTTTAAAGCCTCTGAAAAAGGTATTTGGTCAAAAAAATCAACTAAAACCTGATATGTATATGCTTGCATGACATTAGCCATTAGGTAAAAAGTCCAATTTTCTTGTTCTCTGGCGGTATTTTTAACCCATTCAAAATCCATCAAGGGACGTGTGTACAAATATTCCCATCCGTATAAATCATAACTATAATCACCTGCTTGAACTTCATATCTGTCTTCACCTTGATATTGAGGAGCATTAGGTCGTGAGGTCCAATGTTGAGACCAAATTGAACCTAATATATTCCATGAACCTCCAATAACTTGAGCTGTGCTTTCAACACCTGCCGGAAATACTAAACCCGGTGTTGCTTCTTCGGGATTATTGGGGTCGTGATTTACATCGAGAAACTTAGAACAAGCACTGATAAATATAATTATCGGAACTATAACGCTAAGTATTTTTATTTTTTTCATACTATATAATTTAAATAGTTTAATATTTTGTTTTACAATTGATTGTATTTATGCTTTTGCATAAAATCTATTAGAATTTTAACGACAAGTTAAATCCTATTGTTCTTACTGATGGTGTTGCACCAAATTCTCCAAATTCAGCAGCTAAATCGTTTCCATATGTTGTTAATTCAGGATCGATAAAGTTGTTTGATTTAGGAGTCCAAATTAGAAGGTTTGTTCCTACTAAGCTCAAACCTACTTCTCCGAAAGGAGTTTTGTCTATCCATTTTCTTGGTAAGAAATAAGATATACTTACAGAACGTAATTTCACGAAAGTTTTTTCAACTATCGAATGTTCACCTACCATTAATCCTCCTCTGTCGAAATAAGAATCAGCAGAACCACCCATTGAGGTTGCAATTACAGGATTTGTATTTTCAACATATATAGGTTTTTGATTTGCATCAACTCCTACTTGCATAACTGAGTTTGGTACTATGAAAGGTTGTCTGTCGTTGTATAGAGTTTGGGGTGCAATTCCGGTAAAATATACCATTCCTGCTGTACGCGAGTGCATAACACCACCTTGTCGCCAATCTACGGCAGCATTGATGCTTATTGATTTGAATAATCTTAAGCCTGTTGTGAAACCTGCTATGAAATCGTGTTCAGATTTTCCTGAACGAACATATCCTTCGTCTTCAAGTACGGGCACACCTTGAGCGTTTACAACATAATGCTCTACGCCATTATCATCTATATATATTTTGGGTTTTGAAGTTTCAAATACACCTATAGGTTCACCTTCATAAGCTCTGAACCAATGTTCTACACTGCCTAAAAGTCCATTTATATCAATATGCTCAAGGTCATCCGGTAAGTCTTCAATTTTTGATCTATTTATAGAGAAATTAACAGATAAATCCCATTCGAGGTTTTCCATTTTCACGGGTGTTATTCCAACTAAAAGTTCTACACCTTTGTTTGATATTTTACCAACATTTCTTGTTTGAACAGAATAACCTGTTGAACCGGCTAATTCTACGTTAAATATAAGGTCTGTTATGGTTTTTTTGTAAACAGAGAAGTCTACTTTTACTCTATTTTGCCAAAATCTCATATCAGTTCCAAGCTCAATCTCTGTTGTTAATTCCGGTTTCAATTCAGTGTTTTCAATGCGGTTACCTACTGAGAAAGCATTAACGTTTGAGGGTAATGGGAATCTTCCCGGTTGTTGGAACACTGAATAAACTTGATAGAAACTTGCGTCGTTACCTGTTTGTCCCCAACTTGCTCTCAATTTACCGTATGGGATATATTCTTTAATTCCTTCGATAGCATCAGAGTAAACAAATCCAAGGTTTACACCGGGATAGTTAAATGAATTGTTTTTCAAAGGTAGAGTTGACGACCAGTCATTACGATCTGATAATTGAAGGTTTAACCAACTTCTGTAGTTTATATCAACGTTTCCAAATACACCTATCAATCGAGTAATGTATGTGTATTCAGAAACATTAGGTGTGCCGTACGTATTACTTAGGTCATAAAACCCCTCAATATTTATACCTTCTGATGCTGCATATTGATTACGGTATTTTCTTTGGTTCATATTATGCCCTAACATAACAGAAACGTCAAAATCTCCGAAGTTATCGGTATATGTAGCAATAAGGTCTGTATTTAATTGGTTTGCCATTTGGGAGTATTCTGATACTGAACCAAATTCGGTGTCAACATCTTCGTTAAAACCTCCGTCTGCTTTTAGTTTATTTATTTTTACAGCTCTCCATTCTTTAAGTTGTCTGTTAGAAACGTCTGTTCCCACACGGAATAAAACATTTATTTTTTCTGAATGAATGTAAGAAAGTTGAGCCGAACCGTATATTCGGTCTTCATTGTTTAAGTTTCCGTTTTCGTTAAGAGCCCAGTATGGGTTTGTTGTATATGGACTATAATATGTGTCTTTGTCAAAGAATTTTTCTTTATAATTTGCAAGTTCAATAATTGGAATATCTCTTGGTTGTTGCAATACGTTGTTCCATACTGATTGTCCCCCTTGTCCTGTCGGAACGAATTTGTTTTTCTTGTTTACATAATTCAAAGATGCAGAACTTTTGAATTTATTTGTAAAATCAGCAGTTCCTCTCAATGAGAATGTGTTTCTGTTGTAAGTATCGTAATCGTAAGGCATAATACCATCGTCGCTAACATTTGAGAACGACATATAGTATGATGATTTTTCACCGCCTCCCGTAGCCGAAATAGAATTTTGGAAAGTTTTTCCTATTTCAAAGAAGTCTACCACGTTAGTTTCCAGTCCTTCATAAGGTTTTATAAGTCTTTCGCCTTCAACAACGTGTCCCCAATATCTCATTTCGCCATCGAATTTAGGTCCGTAGCTGGTATTTTCTCTTTGGTCCCAGTTACCAAAAATACCTTGCCCGTATACGTTTTGGAGTTGTGGTACTCTTAGAGGTGATGAAAATTTAACAGTTGAGTTTACAGTAAATTCTGTTTTTTTATTTTCTCCACTTTTTCCTTTTTTGGTAGTTATAATAACAACGCCGTTAGCTGCACGCGAACCGTATAATGCGGTAGCGCCGGCACCTTTAAGGAATGTAATGTTTTCAATGTCGTCGGGGTTAATGTCGTTACCTTGGTTACCGAAGTCAGTACCACCGTTGAGTGATGTACTTCCGCTTGAGAGGTTGTTGGTCGGTACACCGTCGATTATAAACAAAGGTTGGTTACTTCCGTTGAAAGTAGAAAAGCCCCTTGATATAACACGAGTAGACGAACCGGGAGCTCCTGAAGCATTGGTAATGGTTACCCCTGCTACTTTACCGGTTAATGCGTTTAAAGCACTTTTATCTCTCGTTCTGGTAATATCCTTATTGTCTATTGTTGTTGCGGCGTATCCAATTTTTTTCTCAGACTTGGATGTTCCTACCACAGAAACAACAACAGTTTCAATTTCTTCCTCTTTAGGCTTTAAACTTACGTTAATTGTAGTTTTACCATTGATAGGTATTTCTTGTTTTTCTTTTCCGATATATGTAAAAACCAGAACTGTTACATTATCGGAAACGGCTAAGGAGTAATTACCGTCAAAGTCAGTAATTGTACCTTGCGTGGGTTGTTCTTTTGCCTTTACTGCTACTCCAGGAATGGGGTCACCAAATTCATCGGTAATTGTCCCACTCACAGTTGTTTGCGCTAAAGCAGTAACAACCGAAACAGCAAGAATAACAAATAATAATGCTATTTTCTTCATAAAAATTGTTTTTGTTTAAAAAATATTAATAAAAAATTAAAATCGTATAGGTGCGCAGCTAATTAGTAATTTTATTGTTTACTATTTCAAGTATTTCATCTAATAATTTTTGAGCTTTGTCTTCAATTTCTTTACCTTGCATTGTTACTTTTTCACAAAATTCTTTATCTTCGAGTCCTGAAAGGTTAATTTTCACATTCAAGAAAGCGCCTGATATTGCGGCTTTAGCAGCTAATGCACCAACGCCTGCATCGCTTACTGATGCTTTCAATCCGGTTTCTGCCATTTGTTTTAGAATAGCCATTGAGTCGTATGCAAATTCCATTATTTTATAGGGTGTCTCTACGGCATGTTTTGTGGCATCTTGAATGGCTTTATTTCTTATTTTTTTCTGTTCGTCGTTTGCTTTAGGCAATCTGAATGCTGTCATAATATTGTTGAAAGCATTTGTATCTTCGTCTACTAAATTTAGCAGGTTTTTCTTGTAATATTGTCCTTTTTCTGCTATTTCCGAAAATTCTTCCCATCTTTCGTCCCAACCTCGTTTGTGCGACGAGAGATTTGCAACCATAGTGCCGAGTGATGCTCCGAGTGCGCCCATATATGCCGATATTGAGCCTCCTCCGGGTGCAGGCAGTTCCGATGCTGTTTTGTCTGCAAATTCAGTAAGTTTTGAATTTATCAGAGGTCGGTCGGCTTCGTCCTCAAGCATGTATTCTATTATTTTTTCTTTGGGGTTGAATGGTTTCAGCTCGTCAAGTCCAAGTGATTTGACTGCTATCATAACTATTTCGCTTTCGGATATTCCAAGTGAGCGTTCTTGTTTTTTCAGAAAATATTTTCCTGCTTCGAGCATGGCATTCAAAGGTATAAGTCCTACGAGTTCTGAGCCGGTAACTCTTAGCCCTCGTTCGTTGGCTTTTTTGTATACCTCTTCATATGCTTCGTGTACGGAAGTTACGGTTATATCTGTTAAATTCATTGATATTTGTGCAATTCCGTATTCTTCAATAAACCAGCCTATTGCTTTCACGCTTTTTAGAGTGCCCGGTATGCGTACAGGTTTTCCTTTTTCGTCGAGTACTACTTTTCCGGTTACTTTTCCGCCTTCGCGTTTTACGCGTCCTTGTTCTCTTACGTCAAAGGCTACGGCGTTTGCTCGGCGTGTGGAAGTGGTGTTCAGGTTTACATTATAGGCTACAAGGAAGTTTCTTGCTCCTATTGCTGTGGCACCTGCTTTTACGTTTAATTCTGTGGGTCCGAAATCGGGTTTCCACTCCGGTTTAGCCAATTTTACTTTTAGTCCTTCGTATTCGCCTGCACGACAGTGTGCCAGATTGCGTCTTTGTTCACTAAAAGCAGCATATTCGTAACAGTATACGGAAATATTCAGTTCTTCGCCAACTCTTTTTGCGAGCTTACGAGCATATTCCACTGTTTCGTCCATAGTTATACCTGAAACAGGTACTAAAGGACACACGTCGGTAGCGCCAAAACGCGGGTGTTCTCCCTTGTGTTTGCTCATGTCAATGATTTCGGCTGCTTTTTTTATTCCTCTGAAGGCAGCTTCTATAACGTCTTCAGGTTCGCCTACCAATGTTACTACTGTTCTGTTTGTTGCTTTTCCGGGATCAACGTCAAGCAATTTTATTTTTTCCACAGTTTTTATGGCATCGGTAATTTGTTTTATTTTACCCATATCGCGCCCTTCGCTAAAGTTAGGTACGCATTCTATTATTTTTTTCATTGACCTTAAGATATATTATATTTTAACTTCTATTTAATAAAATTTCCTTAATTCAAAAGTATGTAATAAAAAATCTACTACACCTTATAATTTGCCTCAAAACGAAACAATTATTAATTTCCCAAAACTTCTAAAGTCCTTATCTTACTTATGTTTTACAAGTTTTTGTTTTACTATATTCAACTTAATTATAACAATATTCTATTGCATAATTGGGGTTAAAGATATATATTTTCTTAAACAAATTGCAAAAAAATGTATTCTTTGTTTTTAACAATTATTTAGAAGTATTAACTAATCTTTTGAATATCAAACTTTAAAGTGTATTGCTTTTTTCTTTTCCATTTAAAAATATTTTTTCAATTAAATTGCTTCCGTAAGCGTAAGGGAGATATTCTAATGTTGAAATTGGTTTTGTGATATAGAAGTTTGCTATTTTTCCTTTTGCAATAGAACCTGTTTTATGACTTAGTTCCATAGCGTATGCTCCGTTTATTGTTACTGCGTTTATTAGCTCGTTTATAGTCATTTTGTGATTTACTGCACCAAAGCTCATAATTAGTTTCATGTTGCCTGATGGCGATGAGCCCGGATTGAAGTCGGAGGCGAGTGCTACGGGTAGTCCTGCGTCAATCATTTTACGAGCCGGCGCATATATCATATTTAGGAAAAATGCTGCTCCGGGGAGTATCACGGGCATTGTGTTTGAGTTTTTCAATGCTTCTATCTCGGCATCTCCCGTGTATTCCAAATGGTCTACTGAAAGGGCATTATTGGCAACACCTATTTGTATACCGCCGGAAAAATCCAATTCGTTGGCGTGTATTTTGGGTTTTAGGTTGTATTTTGCTCCTGCTTTTAAAATTTTATCAGTTTCTTCAGGAGTATAAAACCCTTTGTCGCAGAAAACATCAATATAATCGGCAAGTTTTTCTTTTGCTATATTTGGCAGCATTTCATTGATTATCAAATCGATATATGCAGCTTTGTTGTTTCTGTATTTTGCAGGAATTGAATGTGCGCCCAGAAATGTTGATTTTATTTGCAGGGGTTTATTTTGTTTCAAACGTTGAATTACACGCAACATTTTCAATTCGCCTTCGGTAGTTAATCCGTATCCGCTTTTTATTTCTACTGCGCCTGTGCCGTAGGCAATTATTTCGTCAATTCTTTTTTCCGATTGTCGATAAAGTTCATCTTCGGAGGTTTCATTGAGTAATTTTGCAGAATTTAGTATTCCTCCGCCTCGTTTGGCTATTTCTTCGTATGAGAGACCTTTTATTTTATCATTGTATTCTATTTCTCGGCTTCCTGCATATACAAGGTGTGTATGCGAATCGCAAAAAGAGGGTAGAATAAATTTGTTGGAAACATCATATTCTTTGTCTGCTTTTATGTTTTGCGGCATGTTTTCCTGTTTACCAAAGTCTTTAATTATATCGTTTTCAATAAGCAAATAGGCATTTTCTATGTTTTTTAAATTATCCATGTTTTTGCCTTTCACTAATGTAACGGGGCTTTCTTCGGTTTGTACTAATAGTTTTATATTTTTAAAAAGGGTCAACATCTTTTATTTTTTATAAATTTTGAGCGAAATTAAACAATTTCATTACGAAAAAAAAGATTTTAATTTTTCAAAATAACAATTTACTTTAGTGAACTTTATTACTAACAAAATGTATAGATATATGGTAAGCGCTGAAAACACCTAACTCTGCATTACTTTAAAAGTTAAAAAGTTGATGTTTTAAGGTTGAAATTTTATAAAATCAGTTGACAAAAACTTGTAAACATTAAACTTAGAAGTTAATCCTTTTAACTTCTAAAACCTTGATTTACAAAAATTTATAACTTGTCGTGATTTTCTGTATTTCTGCAATAATTTGCCAATCCAAAAGACTAATCTTTACTTTCTTTATTGTATAACTGAAATTCTAAGATTGTTAATATTCAAATAAAATTTATATATAGATAAAACCCTCTTCCTACTTCCTGCTTCCAACTAAAAATACAACCAAATGAAAAAAATACCTCACACTTATGTCATTATTTTTTATATCATAATATTTGCGGCTATTCTTACATGGATAATTCCGGGCGGGGAATACGTGCAACGAAGTTATGAAAACGAAAAAGGCGAAAAAGTTACCGAAACGGTCTACGAGACTGTTAAAACCGACGATGGCAAATTATTAAAAACGCCTAAATTTAATTTTGTAAAAAATGAACCTCAAACCTGGCAAATATTTTCGGCTTTGTTTAAGGGATTTAAAAAACAAGCGGGTATTATTGTTTTTATACTAATGGTGGGTGGTGCTTTTTGGATTATGAATGCCACCAAAGCTATTGATGTAGGTATTATTTCTTTTCTTAATTTCACAAAAAAACTTGAAAAATTGCGGCTTTTAAAACTGATAGGGGTAAATACAATAATAATAACCCTTATAATGCTTATGTTCAGCATTTTTGGGGCTGTTTTTGGAATGAGCGAAGAGACTATTGCTTTTATCATAATACTTGTGCCGCTAGCAATTTCGATGGGCTATGATTCAATTACCGGAGTTGCTATGGTATTTTTTGCGGCAGGTCTGGGGTTTGCAGGTGCTATGCTCAATCCTTTTACCATAGGTATAGCACAAGGTATAGCCGAATTGCCTTTATTTTCAGGAATAGAATATCGTATATTCGTATGGGCTGTAATAAATGTATTCGGTATAGGTTTTGTGCTTTGGTATGCCGCTAAGGTAAAGAAAAATCCTGAAAAATCGCTTGTTTACAAAGAAGATGAATATTGGCGAGGCAAAAATCAAAGTGAAAACAACAACGAGAAGTACCATACGCCGAAAAGTGCAATTTACGCATTTATCTTTATGGCTGTTGCTTTGTGTATTTTTTCTTATAATTATTCTGAAACTAAAATGAGTATAGGCAATGATGGTTTTACCGCGCCTATGCTGCCTGTTACTACGGCTCTTTTCATTATATCGGGAGTTATTACTTTACGAAAATCGGTTCATTTTTTCAACCTCAGCCTATTGATGTTTACCATAGTTTACCTCATAATAGGTGTAATGGGATACCAATGGTACATTACCGAAATAGCTACACTTTTCTTTGCTATGGGGCTGTTTGCAGGTATAGCGGCAGGTTACAATCCGGATAAAATAACGAAATTATTTATTGAAGGTACTAAAGATATTATGTCGGCTGCCTTGGTTGTGGGTTTAGCCGGTGGTATTATTGTTATTTTACAAGAAGGTAAAATAATAGATACCATATTGTATTACATGGCAGGTGCAATGGACGGTATAGGAAAAACGGCTACGATAGGTTCTATGTATGTTATTCAAACCATAATAAATATACTTATTCCGTCGGGGTCGGCAAAGGCTGCTATCACTATGCCTATAATGGCGCCTTTCTCGGACTACATAGGGCTTTCGCGACAAGCTACGGTTATGGCTTTTCAACTGGGCGACGGTTTTACTAATATGATTACACCTACTTCGGGGGTGCTGATAGGGGTGCTGGGAGTTGCAAAAATACCTTATAAAAAATGGGTGAAATGGATAGCACCTATAATGATATTTTTAATAATACTCGGCTTTTTGCTGCTCATTCCTACCGTAAGTATGAATTTAAATGGATTTTAGAATTGAGAATGGCATTTTTTTTACGCAAGTAACTTAACGTGTTGAAAAACAGTCAATTACAAAACACACTTTGATAACAATATAACTTTCTAACTATCATTTATTTATAAAAATTTTAAATCAATTAAAAACATTTCAAAAATGAAAAAATTTACAATTTTACTAGCAATTGTCTTAATGGCGATAATCTATTCCTGTGGGAATGGCGAAAAAGAATCTAAAATAACACTTACTGTAAAAAAAGACCAAGTAATAAATTTAGGTCTTTATGCAAATAAAGTAGGTACTACTGTTAAAATAATCAGTGGAAACCGAGATACTACCCTCACGGTAGATACTGCGGGAATAGTAGTGAATTATAAGGCAGGCAACACAACCGATATGACTATTGTAGGTGCTATAACAAGTTTTGATGTGTCTCAAAACGGAGAAAATGTAAGGAATATAGACTTAAGTAAAAGCTATTTGCTTGAAGAGTTAGACTGTAGCAATGACAGTTTAACAAATTTAGATTTGAGTAAAAGTCCAAACTTAACATTTCTTCATTGTCAAGCCTGCCATTTAAAAACACTCAATATTAGTCAAAACACAGCTTTAGAATATCTTGACTGTTACAATAATGAATTAAAACAATTAGATTTAAGCAAAAAAACAGCTTTAACACAATTTTCTTGTATGAGCAACAAACTTACGAGTATTGATATTAGTGAATGTACAAATTTAGTACAGTTTAATTGCGGGTACAATAAAATAGCAAACAGTTTAGATGTCAGTAAACATACGGCGATAGAAATACTGTACTGCACCAATAATAAAATGCCTGAATTAAAAGTTGGCGAAAAACCTAATTTAAAAGAGTTCAGCTGTTCAGAAAACCAATTGAAAACAATAGATATAAGTCAATGTCCTGCTTTAACATTCTTTCAATGTAGCAATAATGAATTGACAAACTTAGATGTAAGCAAAAATACAAAAATGGAAAAAATGCAATGTCAAAGTAACCAATTAACAAGTTTAGATGTAAGTAATTGCACCGCTTTAAAATCTCTTAGTTGCGAATGGAATAAAATAACTAAATTAGATTTAAGAAAAAACAAAGCATTAGAACATGTAAGTTGTGAAAATCCGATAGAGCCTGATGCTTTAAAATTACCGGACGTAGGCGGAACTATTTATTTTGGTTATGATTTTGAAAAATACCGTAAATGTGTCAAACGTCAGCATTGGAGGCTTGAAATACCGGTTGCCGGTTAATATAATGAATTAGGGGCAGACATACTACCTCTGCCCCCACCAACAAAAATTTCAAATCAATTAAAAACATTTCAAAAATGAAAAAATTAAGTATTTTTTTAACAATTGCCTTAGCGGCAATAATCTATTCCTGCGGGAATAGCGAAAAAGGCTCAACCGAGCAAAATACAGACAGTTTGGCAATTGAAACTACCGAACAAGCAGATACCGAACCGCAAATAACACTTACGGTGAAAAGTGGAGAATTGATAAAACTGGGATTTTCGGCAGATGACAAAAACACACAAGTAAAAATAGTCAGCGGCGAACGTGATACAAGTTTTGTGATAGGGACAAAATTTACGAGAATAAAATATTTGTCTGGCGACAACACAATGACTATCTATGGAAATATCACAACATTTTATTGTAGTTTTAATGATAATTCTATAACAGCTTTAGATGTAAGTAAAAACAACTCACTAATAAATCTGACATGTGGCTGGCTTCCTATAACTGAATTAGACATTAGTAAAAATACTGCATTAAAATATCTGAATTGCGAAAAAACTAAAATAAGCAAATTAAATCTTAGTAAAAATACTGATTTAGATACTCTTTTTTGTAGGCTAACAAACTTAACAACTTTGGATTTAAGTAAAAATACAAAATTAACTTACCTTATTTGCAGTTCGTCTAAATTAACCGATATAGATTTAAGCAATAATACTTCTTTAACCTATTTAGATATAAGCGGCAACCAATTAAGCTCTTTAGATATAAGTAAAAATACAAAATTGGAATATA
>PDWI01007136.1_pt1 | contig 13737 bp, 9 predicted proteins | sample 1430891 | NCBI WGS metagenome assembly PDWI01 (sample SAMN01162508, study PRJNA174530) | Oral metagenome, whole genome shotgun sequencing project. | biome: Marine environment; feature: Marine mammal; material: Swab sample of the gingival sulcus; isolation source: swab sample of gingival sulcus...
GGCTGGAACGACCGGAAACACCCCTTCGTCTGGACCAAAACCCCCAAAGAAATCCTCAAGAAAGCGAACCATAAACCAACTTCAGAAACGCGACACTAGAACGGTCAGCTAGCTGTTCTCTGCGTGACAATCATTGGACCGCGGGTCAAGGCCACTACCGCCTATAGTTCCTCCTGGGGCGCAGACCCAGACGAAGCCACCCCGCATACGTGCCGTTCCGGTTTCAGGGCCTGACCCACAGACTGGGCACGCCAGTCAGCGAACACCCACTGTCGAGTACAACCCGGGAGAATTTGGTGACCAGCGCTTCGCAGTGGTGGCAGGGGGCCAGGCCGCGAACCCTTCCAGCCGCGATCTCGCCGGTGTTGGCCGGCACCGGCGCAGCCGCCGCCCTGGGGTCCGCGTCCATCCCACGGGCAGGGTTGGCCATGATCGTCACGCTCGGGCTGCAGGTCGGGGTCAACTACGCCAACGATTACTCCGACGGCATCCGGGGAACCGATCGCAGGCGGGTCGGCCCGATGCGTCTGGTCGGTTCCGGCGCGGCAGCACCGCCTGCCGTGAAACGGGCTGCATGGCTGTCGTTCGGCCTGTCGGCGATCGCGGGTGGGCTTCTCATCTGGCTGTCGGAACAATGGTGGATGGCTGCGGTCGGAATGGCCTGCATCCTGGCCGCCTGGTACTACACCGGTGGCCGACGCCCCTACGGCTACCGCGGCCTCGGCGAAGTCATGGTGTTCATCTTCTTCGGGCTGGTCGCGGTGCTGGGCACCACCCTCACCCAGGCGAAGCGGATCTCCTGGCCCACATGGTGGGCCGCGTGCGGGGTAGGAGCCCTGGCCTGCGCCATCCTGTTGGCCAACAACCTACGCGACATCCCCACCGACCGGCGGGCCGGCAAATTCACCCTGGCGGTGCGGATCGGCGAGGACCAGAGCCGCTGGCTGTTTACCGGACTGGTGATCGCGGCCGCCCTGACCATCGTATTGATGCTGCCGCAGAATCCATGGGTTGCCCTGGGGCTGTTGGCGTTTCCGCTGGCCGCCGAACCGGTACGAGCTGTGCTGATCCATCAGGACTCCGGGCCGGGGCTGATCCCGGTACTGGGCGCCACCGGGCGGCTTCAGCTGGCCTACGCCGCCCTCGTCGGCGCCGGACTGGCCCTTGGCTGAACCGGTCGCTTCCGGCCGACAGGCCCGTTCAACCGAGCAGATCGCGGAAGTCCTGCGCACTCAGCGCCGGCACCGACAGCTGCGCATCGTCGATCACGGTACGGAACAACTCCCGTTTCCGGCGTTGTAGTTCGACGACTTTCTCCTCAACCGTATCGGCGCTGACCATCCGGTACACCATGACGGTCTTGTGCTGGCCGATGCGATGCGTGCGGTCGACGGCCTGCTGCTCGGCTGCGGGATTCCACCACGGGTCCATGACGAAGACGTAGTCGGCCTCGGTCAGGTTCAACCCGAAACCACCCGCCTTGAGGCTGATCAGGAACACCGGCTGATTACCGGCCCGGAAGCCGTCCAGTACGGCGGCACGATTACGGGTCGTGCCGTCCAAGTACCCGGAGTCGATTCCTTCGGCGGACAGCCGGTCCCGGATCATCCGCAGGAAAGTGGTGAACTGGCTGAAGACCAACGCGCGGTGCCCCTCCGCAGCCAGCTCCTGGACGTGCTCGACCAGGGCATCGATCTTCGCCGATGCCAGGTCGGCATACCGGTCGTCGACCAAACCGGCCGCCAGCGACAACTGCCGCAGCCGGGTCAAGGCCGCCAGCACGTGCATCCGGTTGGTGGACAGGTCCTGGATCAGGCCGAGCACCGTGCTGCGCTCCCGCGTCAAGTGCGTGTCGTACACACTCCGGTGCTGCGGGTACAGGGCAACGGTCAGGACCTGCTCCTGTTTGGGCGGCAATTCGGTGGCCACGTCGGACTTGGTGCGCCGGAGCATCAAGGGCCGCAACCGCCGCCGTAGTAGATCCAGGCGCTCGGTGTCCCCGTCGTTCTCGATCGGCCGCCGGTACACCTCCGCGAACTCCTCCGGATCCGGGAACAGCCCCGGCGCCACGATCGACAGTTGAGACCACAAGTCCATCAACGAGTTCTCCAGCGGGGTGCCGGTGATCGCCAGCTTGAACGGTGCCGGAGTCCGCCGGGCGACCTGGTAAGTCTTCGACTGGTGGTTCTTCACGAACTGGGCCTCGTCCAGAACCATTCCGCGCCAGGGCAACTGGCGATACTCACCCGCATCGATCCGCAGCAACGTGTATGAGGTGACAACCAGGTCAGCACCCGCCACGACGGCAGCCAGCGGCCCTGCACGCCGGCGATTGGTCTCGGTGACCGCGACGACCTTCAGGTCAGGGGTGAACCGGTCGGCCTCCTGCACCCAGGTACTCATCACACTGGTCGGGGCCACCACCAGCACCGGGTCGGGCAGCGTCCCGTCCTCCTTGGCCCGCTGGACCATTGCCAGGGTCTGCAGGGTCTTGCCCAACCCCATGTCGTCGGCCAGGACCCCGCCCAGGTGCAGGTCCCAGAGCCGGCCCAGCCACGCGTAGCCGTCCCCCTGATAGGGACGCAGGGTGGCTTTCAGTCCCACCGGATCGGCCACAGTCGCGTGTTGCTGGTCACCCAGCAACACCGCAACCGCGTCCTGCCAGCGCTGGCTCTGTTCTCCCGGCACCCCCAGTGCAACCAGATCGGCCCACCAACCCGCCTGCAGCGGAGTGGCTCTCGCGATTCCGGTCCTGACATCGACCAGTCCGCGGGCCTCGTCGATCAGCTCGCGCAACCGGCGGAACTGCGGCCGGTCCAGCGACAAGTAAAGCCCGCCGGCCAGCACGAGGTGTTCCTCGCCCGCGGCCAAGGCCCGCAGCAGCGACTCCAACGGGACCGGTTGCTCGTCCACGCTGACCTCGATGCGCAGGTCGAACCAGTCCGGGTCGCCTGCGGACTCTGTGGCTGAGACCTGCACGACCGCAGCCTCACCGGCTTGCCGGTAGTCCGGCAGGTCTCCGTGCACCCGCACCTCAACCTCACCCATCTCGCGCAGCCGGGGAAGCACGGTGTCCACGAACCGGGCGGTCGCCACCGGGCCCAGCCGGACCTCCGGGACCAGCACCCTGGCGGTGTCGGTGGCCATGGTCAGGCCGTCGACGCCGACTACCGTGTCCAGGTCCACCACCGCGCGCTCCAGCTGCCACTCCGCGGCGGGCTCGCGGGCCGAGGACCTGTGGTCGTCCCGCAGCTGGTACTCCAGGACGTTGTCCCCCACTCGGTAGGCGACCAGCCAGATCACCTCAAGGCTGTGCTCTGCGGCGTAGGTGGTCTCCACCACCAGTTGCGGGGGCTGCGGTTGCGCCGTCTGCAGATCCGCCGCCATGGCAAGGTCCGGTACTGTCTCCCGCAGCCGGGGAGCGTAGTCCACCAGGAATCTCGGCACGTCGGCGGGCGGGATGCGAATAGGCCTGCCGGCGCGGAACAGTTCGTCTACCGCTGCCACCGGTGGCTGGCCGAAACCCCCCAGCAGCAATGTGTTCTGGTGAATCGCGACAGCGCCGTGTGCTGGCTGCCCGACCGGTTGCGCAGCATCGGCCATGATCTCGCCCAGCTGGACGGCGACGGTCAGGACGACGCCCGACTGATCGTCTTCCGGGTCCGGTTGCACGATCAGCTGGGCGCGGGCCGGCTCCAGCCGCACGTGCGAGACGGCGCCGGAACCCAACAGCGGGATCCCCAGGGCGTGCACCCGGGCCAGCGAGGCCCAGACAGGGTCGCCGAACTGGTGCAGGTGGATGGGCCGGTCCCCTGCGGTGCCGGTCGCCCGGGCAAGCTCGAACAATCCCAGCAAGGCATCACGGTGCGCTGCCGGCAGCGCAAGATCGGGACGGGCGAGGTCTGCCCAGGACAGACCCGACCGGACCCAGCGGCCGCGGCCGTTGCGGCGGACCGGCCGCAGCGCCACCGCAAGACCCGCACGGCCGGAGCGCACATCGAACTGAACCCCGACCTCCGTGGTGACCGCCGGTGGGACGGGACCGCCGGCCCGCAGCACCCGGTCCAGCTGGCGACGCCAGTCCGAAACCCCGGAGGCGGCCGGCTGATCGCGCTGGGTGGCGAAGATCACTGCCGCTGCGTGCTTGCACATGCTTGCGGCCGGACAGGTGCACGAGGACGAGACCGACACCCCGCCGGGAACCCGCCGGGCACTGACGACGGTCCGGTAGCTGTCCGTGCCGTCATGGACCGTGCCCACCAGTGAGCCCTCGCCATCGCTCACCGAGGTGATGGCGGTGACGTTGTTGCGGAAGGCGATGTCCCAGCCCTGCAGGGCCACCGGGGCCCCGAACATGGTGCGGACCTGCGCTTGGGTAAGGTCGGTGACCCACGATGTGCGCATCGTCCCACGATGCCTCACCGCGGGGTGTGCTCACCAATCTGGCCGAGGCCGGCCTACTGCTCGTCGAAGATGTCTTCGGCGGTCTCATCGACTCCATGCCGCCGGCCGCGCTCTTGCCGTCGGCGGATCAGTGCCTCGACGGCCTGGTCTCGCTGATCCCGCAGGAGAATGTAGGACAGGCCCATCGCGAGAACGGCGGCCAGCACCACGGCCAACCAGCTTCGAGCACCGAGCATCAGCAGCCCGACCAGCAGGAGCAGGAACAGCACCAATCGCATCAGCGCGTACTGCAGGAACGACTTCATCGGTAGTCAGGAGCGTGGTGCCGTTGCCGGCCCGGTTCCCCGTCCCCCCTTTTCGATCCGTGCGTGCGGTCCTCCCGCACACGGCTTGCCTGTGGTTTCCTCGGCACCAGTGATACCGCTTTCAGGTGTCGCGCAGTTGCCGGCAGCCGGTGCGGGCCGCGGGCGGTGGCCCGGTCCTCGGTCCCCTGTTCGCCTCTGCAGCGTACGGGGTCCAGCCTGGCATGCCGGTTCCGGCCTGTTGACCAGCGGGCGCCGCAGCCACTGCCGGACCGATTCCAGCATCCGCCGATCCGAGCCACCGCTCCCATGACGCGCCACCCTTCAAGACTAGCTAGGACGCCGGCTGTTCCTGGCCGGGCTCGACACAGGTGATCTTGTCTTCGGGGTTGTATTGGGTGCTGAACGTTTCTCGCCGCACCTCGGCCCCGCCGCGCCGGAAGACTCTGGTCACGTTGACGTCGAACCCTTGCTTGGGCGACTGCCGGACACACCGTGGACTGGCCGACTCGAACTCCCCCGGAGCCCGGAAGTTGTACCGGGGCCCCTTGACGGACTCGATGTCCCAGGTCTTGGTGCCCCAGAACGTCGTCCGCAGCTGCCCGTCGGCCAGATACAGCTGGATCAGGACTCCGTGCTCGGAGTCGTTGCGGAACCGCAGGTCCTTCGCGCCCCAGGCAACGGTGGCCTCCCTGCCTTCGGGGTAGCGGGAGAAGTAGATCGAGTGCGGGTGGTGCTCCACGTCTTCCAGCCCGGCAAAGAACATCCCGTTGAACAACGTGGTGGCCACCTGGGAAACGCCGCCGCCCAGACCCGCCACCAACCGGCCGTCCTCGATCACTGGGGCGGTGTGAAAACCATTCGCGGTGGTCCGCTCCCCCACCGTGTGGTTGAGGCTGAACGTCTCCCCCGGGGCGAGCACTGTCCCGTTCACCCGTTGCGCGGCCACCCGGATGTTCTCCGTTCGCCCCCACGGCCCGTGGGCCGGGACGGAGAAGTCCGCGATGACCTCGGTGATGCCCAGCGCCTCGATCTGCTGGGTGCTGACCTCGGGTTCGGCCACCACCACGTCGACCGCTGCCTTGCGGGCGGCCGGGTCTTCCTCGGCGAGCACGGGCAGCACCGCGTGGGATACCGCAGTGTCGTCCAGCGCCACGCCCTGTTTCGCCGGGGTGATCTTGGGCGCGCCGTCGACGATGGCGATGCTCGCGTCCCGCGGCTTGCGCACCAGTCCTGGTGACTGCGCGACAATGACTCGCCGCAGCCTGTCGCCGTCGACGAGCAGCTGCAGCTCCTCGTCACGGGCCGCCACGCTGAGTGTGGGAGCGAAATCCGCCACCGCCAGCTCGGCATCGGTGTCGCTGACCTGCACGGTGATCGGTTCGGCCAGCGCCGGCTCGACCTGCTCGGCTAGCACCCGCTGCACTTCATCCGCGGTGATCTGCGGGTGGGTGGTCTCGGCGTCCAACTCGATGCTGCTGCTGGCCGACCAGTGCGCGGCCAACCTGGCCGCCGCGGTGTCCTTGACCAGCTCGCGACCATCCTCGGCCTGCGTGACCTCGGGTTCCGCGTCGACGATGCGCACCGCACCGTTCACCGGGTCGGCATCGACGTGGGCGGCCAGATCATCGACGATTGCACGCAGTGCAGGTTGATCGACGCGGGTTACCGGTTCGATGTGCTGCCCGGACACCAGCTTCGACCACACCACGACCGGATTCCAACTCATCGCGGTCGCCCGCCTGGCGGTGGCGTCCACGTCGAGGCTCAGGCCCGCCTGGCTGGGGATCACCTCGTCGGAAACGCCCGCGACACGCACCGTCACCGGCTCCTCGGCGCTGGCCGCGACCACGGCCAGCCGCTCACTCAGTTCGTTTTCGGTCAGCCCGGACCAGTCGGTGTCGCGCCACCGGTCGGCGGATGCCTGCCCGTAGTCGGCAGTGCGACCGGTCCGCCCCGCCGCAGCCGTCGCGGCAGCCGCGTATGCACCCACGATCAGCACCGCCACCAGGGTGCCCAGCAGCCACCAACGACGAGATTTCACAGACCCTCCCACCAAACGAACAGCGCCATTGTCACTCAATCGGCGGGCTGCAATGGGGCGATGTGCCTTGTCTGGAGGTAACAGTTCGAGGACTTGCCGATCCGGACGATCAACCGTCTCGCCGCGGTAACGGCGCGTCTCGGTCATCGGACAGGATCAGTACATCGTCTTGGTCGACGGCGACATCCGCACCATCGGTCGGGATGGTGCGGATCCCCCGCTCCAATGCTGCTAGGTCGATCACCGATGACTCCTCGCCAGACTCTTGTGTCATTCCATGGTCGCCCGTGATGACCGGATTCGCACTCCGGCGCGCCGCAGTCTCGAGCAACACATCGGTGATTTCGTGCCCGATCAGCTCGTGCCGGGTCAGCAGCGCGTCGCGCAGGGCGGCCACCAGGTCCTGGTTGGCGTGCAGCAAATCACGCACGTAGGTGTGCTGATCTCGTAGCAGGCTGTCCATCATCTGCCTCCCCTGGGCATCGCCGGCGACCCGGCCCACGAGGTTCTGTGTCAAGGATCCGTCGACGGCCGCGAAGGAAACCAGGGTGTCGCTCATCCCGGCCGCTCCGATCATCTGGGCGGCCACCGTCGTGGCGTACTGAAGGTCGCTGCTGGGGCCGGTGGTGACGTCTGCGAAGAACAGCTTTTCGGCTACTTGGCCACCCATCGCGATGCGAATCAGTGCGATCAGCTCCCGGCGGCTGCGGGTGTACACGTCCTGGGCGTCGCCGTGTGCCAGCAGGCCCAGCGCCGAGGCTCGCTTGATGATCGACAGCACTTCCAGGCGCCGGTAGGGCGCTTCCAGGAAGGCGACCACGGCATGGCCTGCCTCATGGGTGGCGATGACGCGCTTCTCGTGCTCGGTGTAGGCAACCGGTTGCCCCAGGCCGACTTCCACCACCAATCGGGCCCGCTCCACGTCCGGCCAGGACATCGCCGCTTCACCACGGCGCAGCGCGTTGATCAGCGCCTCGTCCAGCAGGTGCTCGATCATGACCGGGCTGTACCCCTGGGTCACCCCGGCCAGTGCATCGCGCCGTTCGTGCGTGGCCATGGTGTCGTCGTGGGCCTTGGTGAGCAGGAAATGGTCGATGATCTCCCGGCGCCCGTTGTGGTCGGGCAAGTCGAAGACGAGCCTGCGGTCGAACCGGCCGGGTCGCAACAGCGCCGGGTCGAGGTTGTCGGCCCGGTTGGTGGCCGCGATCAGCAGCAGGTCGACCGGCTGCACCCGGGGGCGGGGAAGCTGCCGGGTGACCGGCAGCAACAAGTTGACGGCGTCGATGGCTTTTGTCTGCGCCTTGACCCAACCGGTCGGCTCGTCGAAAGACTGCATCTGTACGAGCAGCTCGTTGACCACGCCGCCGGTGCCCTCGCTGGTGACGGAGTGTTGGACGCTTGCGGTGGTACAGCCGGTTGCCGGCACCACGGCGCCCGCCCACGGCAGCCCGGACAGGCCGCCGCAGCTGTTGATCCGGCCGCTGGACGGGGTCACGTCCTGCTGGTGGCCGTAGTTCAGCCCGCCCCGGGCCATTGCGATCGCGTCGATCTCTTCGATGAAACCGATGGCCCCGCCCTCGGCCCGGGCCGCCTTGCGCAGTGCTTTGAAGTAGGAGCGGATCTTGCGGGCGGTGGCCCCGTAGTACATCGACTGGAACGAGGTCGCGGACACGAACAGGAAGGGCACGCCGGATTCGGCCGCGAGCGCCTTGGCGGTCAACGTCTTGCCGGTGCCCGGGCTGCCCTCGAACAACAAGCCGCGCCGCGGGGTGCCGCCCATCGTGACCCGGAACGTCTTGGCGCCCATGAACAGTTCCAGGCTGCGGGAGATATCCTCCTTGACCGGGTCCAGACCCTTGATGTCGTCGAAGCGGACATCGATCTGCTCCGGCCGGTAGGTGATGTGCGGTGATCTGCCGGCCATCAGCGGGGTGGCCACCAAGAGGACGATCAGCACGATGAAGAACCCGCCGACGATGAGCAGGAACGGGTCGAGCTGGGGCGGGGTCGGCCACGGCGGAGCACCCGACATCGCCCGGTGCACCAGCCAGCCCAGCACACCGGCCAGGATCAGGGCCAGGACGCGCAGCCTGCGCTGATGGGTTTGTTCACGGGCCTGGCCGATATCCGTGTGCCGGATGTCGCTGCGCGCAGTGCGTCGCCGCTTGTGACGAGCAGGCGTGCCGTCTTCGTCGCAGTCCTCTCCTTCGTCGCCGTGGTCGCCGTGCCCGTCCACGGCGCGGCGGGCCCGGATCCTGCGGATCCGTCCCGCCCAGGTGGTGCGGCGGCGGCCGGGCAGAATCGGTACAGCCATGGCCTGCGCACCCGGCAGATGGGTGGTGGTCCGGGTCTGCTTCGCCATGTCTCCTCGCAAGTCCGTAGGGTCCTGGACCTGCATCGTGCGTCGAGTCACACCGGGCTGGCCAGCGGGCAGGTCGCCGGAAACAACATTCGCCACCGCCCGCCGTACTCCCCTTGCCTGTGCGCCACGATTGGCTACTCAAGGTAAGCTCAAGCTCGAGAATCCGCCGGTCACGCCTCACATGACCCCTCACACGGCTACCGTGGGCTACGACTGTCGCGCTCCGCGCCCGCGACGCCAGCGGCCGGCGGTGCGGCCGTCCCGCAACTGGCAGGAGAAGCGGGCGAATCGACCCACCCCGCGGCTCCGGCGGTTGGTGGACCATCACGATGACCAGACTGGGCATGGTGGCCGCGCGGGAGCCAGGCAAGCAGGCCGGGACTGTACCGGCGTCGGTGCCCAGCGAGCACATCGTGATGGTGACGCTAGTCGACGCACTGCAGATCGAGTGGCTGAACGACCCCGTAGCAGATGACATAGTGCGGACTATTGAGGCGTTCAGCAGCGGTATTCGGCACGGCCGGACCAGCATCTCGACCCAGTTTCGATGCGATGTATATCACACGCTTTGTGTGTTCCAGATCAATGATAACGGCGGGGTAACACTCTGAGCTTAGGGCACCCTATACGACTTCCGGATTTGTGAAATTGCCTGTTACACAAAGATTTCGACGATGCCATCAGCATGGCATAGTCCCTCCGGCCGCGTTACACCTGCTACTCACCCAATCGGCGCAACTCGACCACAGCGCACTCACCACCGTTTTGATGCGTCGGCTGCGTGTGTTTTACATTGGCAGCACCGATACGGCGAGATGTGAGTCACCGAGAACGAAGTCCCTCGCCCCCGCGAGCGCCGCACAGCAATCGTGCAGGCGCAGCACAGGAAAGGAAAACCTTCTTTGTATTCACCGAAGCATGCTCGCAGGTCCACCTCCCGGCTGGCACCCACCGCCGTGGCAGGTTCCGTTCTGGCCGGCCTGGGCATCGCGCTGTCGCCCTCGTCCGCGTCCGCGTCCACAGGCACCGTGTGGGACCGCGTCGCTGCCTGTGAAAGCGGCGGCAATTGGTCGATCAACACCGGCAACGGCTACTACGGCGGACTGCAGTTCTCCCGCGGCACCTGGAACGCCTTCGGCGGCCAGCAGTTCGCGCCGACCGCGAACAAGGCCACCAGGGACCAGCAGATCGAGATCGCCAAGCGCACGCTGGCCAAACAAGGCCCCGGCGCCTGGCCCACCTGCTCCAAGCGGGCCGGCCTGACCCGCGCCAACGGTGCCGCCGCGCCCTCCAAAGCCACCCCTCAGCCGGTCGCCTCGACCGCCCACAAGCCCGCCGCCCATGCGGGCACGTACACGGTCAAGCGGGGCGACACACTGGCCGGGATCGCCCGGGCGCACAAGGTGCACGGCGGCTACCGGGCGTTGGCGGCGCACAACAAGCTCGCCGACCCGAACGTGATCCGTGTGGGCCAGGTGCTGCGCATCCCCGCCTGAGTAACCACCCGGCGCCTCAGCCGAGTCCGGCGAAGAACCCGTCGGCGATTCCTGTCGGCGCCGGGCCACCGTGGGAGGTTCCCGGGGCGATCATGAAGAACTCGCTGGGGTACAGCGGCCGCCAGATCCGGTTGCTCAGCGCGTAAACTCCTTCGCCCACGATTACCTGAGTGGCGTGAGCGCGCAGGGCCGCGACCTTGTTGGCCATCAGCTGAGGCGCGTGGATCTCCACGTTGATGCGGTCGTCCGGCACCACCATCGCCGGAGTGTCCTGCGCCAGAGTGCGGCTGATCTGCTGCTCGCCCAGCCCGCACTCGGCGAGCAGCACCCCGGTACGCTCGTGCACCGAGCGCGGGGTGACCACCCAAAACACCCGGGACACCTGCCACGACTCCCCGTGCCCGGCGGTGCCCGCATCCGCGGCCAGTTGCACCGCCCGCATCGTGATCCGATGCGTCGCGATGTGGTCCGGATGCCCGTAGCCGCCACCCGGCTCGTAGGTGACCACCACCTGCGGGCGGGTCTCCCGCAGGATCCGCACCAGGTGCAACGCCGCGGTGTTCACATCGGCCAGCGCCAGCGCGTTCGGGTGCGCGTCCGCGGACGGGCCGGCCACTCCTGGCCGCACCCAGGACATCCCGGAATCCTCGTAACGCACCGGCGCAGGCGTGCCGTCCGGGGCGAGCGCGTCATCGCCGAGGAACCGATGATCGGTCACCCCGAGCGCCTCCATCGCCACCGACAGCTCACGCGCGCGATGCTGGCCCAGCTGCTGCGGGCGCCGGGCCAGCGAGGCCAACTCCGCATGCCGTGGGTGGTTCGGGTCCTCCGCTCCGATGACCTCCCCGCGTTCCCCGCGGGTGCAGGTGACCAGGGTGACACCGACGGCCTGGCCGGCGTAGCGGGCCATCGTCAATCCGGTGACGATGCTCTCGTCGTCGGGATGGGCGTGCACGAACACGACCCGGCGCGGCACGTCGAGCGCCTCCATGGCCGCCAGGTCCGCCGGGTCGAACGCGGACTCGACGATGTCCTCGAACAGGTCTCTGGCCGTCTCTTCCGCACCCTTGATCCCGTCCTCGCCGTCGCCGGAACCCTCCGGCGGCAGGATGGACATCCTCGGAACCCTCATCGTCGGAACCCTCCTCGCCGAGCGCGGCCCCGTGGACGGGCCGAGTCATCCGTCCGCGCGCCGAGCCCTAGCCGCGATCTTCGCCCGCTCGGTTGCGTCGAGCACGACCTTGCGGATCCGGACCGCGTCCGCAGTGACTTCCACGCACTCGTCGTCACGGCAGAACTCCAGTGATTGTTCCAGGGACAGCACCCGTGGGGGCACCAGACGTTCCAGTTCGTCGGCGGTGGAAGACCGGACGTTGGTGAGCTTCTTCTCTTTGGTGATGTTGACGTCCATGTCGTCGGCTCGGGAGTTCTCTCCGACGATCATGCCCTCGTACACCTGGGTGGCCGGGGCAACGAACAGAGTGCCGCGTTCCTGCAGGTTGGTGATGGCGTAACTGGTGGCGGCACCGGCCCGGTCGGCCACCAAGGAGCCGCTGGGGCGGGTGCGTAGGTCACCGGCCCACGGTTCGTACCCGTCGAACACGTGGTGGGCGATGCCGGTACCGCGGGTTTCGGTGAGGAACTCGGTGCGAAAGCCGATGAGTCCCCGGCTGGGCACCCGGAACTCCATCCGGATCCAGCCGGTGCCGTGGTTGCTCATCTGTTCCATCCGCCCGCGGCGCACCGCCAGCAACTGGGTGATGGCACCCAGGTACTCTTCCGGGGCGTCGATGGTCAGGTGTTCGACCGGTTCGTGGACCGAACCGTCGACGGTGCGGGTGACCACCTGCGGTTTGCCCACGGTCAGCTCGAACCCCTCGCGGCGCATGGTCTCGACCAGGATGGCCAGCGCGAGTTCGCCGCGACCTTGCACCTCCCAGGTATCCGGGCGTTCGGTGGTGTTCACCCGCAGGCTGACGTTGCCGACCAGTTCGCGGTCCAGCCGGTCCTTGACCAGCCGGGCGGTGAGTTTGGCCGCCTTGGCGCCCTTGCCGGCCAGCGGTGAGGTGTTGGTGCCGATGGTCATCGATATCGCCGGTTCATCGACGGTGATCAGCGGCAGCGGCCGCGGGTCCTCCGCATCGGCGAGGGTTTCACCGATGGTGATGTCGGCGATCCCGGCGATGGCCACGATATCGCCCGGTCCGGCTTCCTGCGCCGAAACCCGTTCCAGCGCCTGGGTCATCAGCAGTTCGGTGATCTTGACTCGTTGCTGAGTGCCGTCCCGGCGGCACCACATCACGTTCTGCCCCTTGGCGATCCTGCCCTCGTGCACCCGGCACAGCGCCAGCCGGCCCAGGAACGGGGAAGCGTCGATGTTGGTGATGTGCGCCTGCAGCGGCGCGCCCTCGGTATAGGTGGGGGCGGGAACGTGTTCGAGGATGGTCGCGAACAACGGTTCCAGGTTTTCGCTGTCCGGCATGGCGCCGTCCTGGGGCCGGGCCACGGCGGCCCGGCCGGCTTTCGCCGATGCATAGACGATGGGGAAATCGATCTGGTCCTCGTCAGCGTCCAGGTCCAGGAACAGTTCGTAGGTCTCGTCCACCACCTCGGCGATGCGGGCGTCCGGCCGGTCGACCTTGTTGATCACCAGGATGACGGGCAACCGGGCCGCCAGCGCCTTGCGCAGGACGAACCTGGTCTGCGGCAACGGGCCTTCGGAGGCGTCCACCAGCAGCGCGATCGCATCCACCATCGACAGTCCCCGTTCCACCTCGCCGCCGAAGTCGGCGTGGCCGGGGGTATCGATGATGTTGATGGTGACTCCGTCCGGGCAACCGGCCCTTTCGGCAGCCGGGCCGCGGTAGTTCACCGCGGTGTTCTTGGCCAGGATGGTGATGCCCTTCTCCCGCTCCAGGTCGCCGGAGTCCATGGCCCGTTCGTCCACCCGCTGATGGGCGCCGAACGCGCCGGACTGCCACAGCATCGCGTCGACAAGGGTGGTCTTTCCGTGGTCGACGTGCGCGACGATGGCGATATTGCGCAGGTCTGAGCGCGTGGTGGGCATGCGAATACTCTCGGTAAGTGGGCAGGACGTGACCCATCGTAGTGCCGCAGCGGGCACCGGAC
>PDWI01007137.1_pt1 | contig 13736 bp, 11 predicted proteins | sample 1430891 | NCBI WGS metagenome assembly PDWI01 (sample SAMN01162508, study PRJNA174530) | Oral metagenome, whole genome shotgun sequencing project. | biome: Marine environment; feature: Marine mammal; material: Swab sample of the gingival sulcus; isolation source: swab sample of gingival sulcus...
TTAAAGCAGTCGGTGTGCCCCCTACTATATATATTATTTTTGATTGCTCGATAGCGTTTGCCATAGAATAAATATCGGCGATTAGTGCATCTACATAATCACTCTCTAGGTTTTCTTTACTAGGCAGCGTCGTAAACGTACAATAAGTGCATTTTGAAGGGCAAAAAGGTATTCCTATGTATATTATGTCCTCGCCCTTATACTTAAGAGCCTGTTTCTGGTTTTCATATATTAAGGAAAGCTCATTTATCTTATCATTACTTAACCTATAATAAGTACTAAGGATATTTGAAACTGTACGTTCACTAAACTTATTTCTTAACATTCTATAAAGTTTTGACGGCCTGACACCTGTCAGAATTCCCCAAGGTAATTTGATGCTTTCCTTGTTAGAAATCAGCTCATAGATTTTTCTTTTTATAAGTACTGAAAGGGACTTTTGTTTATAACCATAGTCATCTCTTAAAACTACATCATCAAAAACTTCATATTTTTTGCCAAAAAATATGATTTCAGCATAGGTTTTTTTCATATTAATACTTATATCTGGATTTTCATCCGTCTGAACAGCTTCATTAGGATAAAAGCTTTTTATTAGATTCGTAATATCCTGTCTGTAAGCGCTTTGATTAATAAAAACTTTCATTATAGAAATGACGCTTTCTTTCCCTTGCGATAGTTGTCATATCTCCATGCCCGGGATATACTACCGTATCTTCAGGAAGGACTAATAGATTTTCTTTTATGTTCTTTACGAATAAAGCCATATCATTTTTGTAGAAATCTACTCGGCCAAGAGATCCCTTAAATATCGTGTCCCCACTTATCAAGAACTTATCAGCCTCACTATAAAAACATATACTATCACTTGTATGACCCTCCACTCTTATTGCCTTTAGAACGATATCATCCCCAAACTTTAACAGGCTACCTTCATCAATTTTTACTAAATTAGTGCATTTTAAGGAAGGCACTTTTAAGGCCTGACCTAGATGAAGTTTATCATCTTGCATCATCTTAATTTCATTTTTATGAGCGTAGATGGGAACGTCATAATAGTCAGCCAGGTAATCCGCAGAAGCGAAATGATCAAAATGCCCATGAGTCATTACAATCGCTACTACATTTAACCCTTCTAGGGCATTTATTATTTTTTTCTTATAAAATGAAGGATCGATAATAATAGCGTCACTATCACTAAAAATAATTATTGTATTATTATCCATAAAGCTAGTCTTGACTACCTTAACTTTCATTAATTATTCTTCCTTATTATCTCTTCGACATTTTCTACTGTTCTTAGCTTACGCATAAGATTAGCTAGCTGATTTTGATTGTTTATTTCGATCGATAAATTAAATACTGCCTTATCTTTGATTGTTTTAACGGAAAGCGACCTAACGTCAATTTCTTCTTCTGTAAGAACTTTTGAAATATCGAGCAAGAATCTTCCCCTGTCTTGACCAATAACTTGTAAGTCCGCCCTGTAAGTCATAGTCTTAGCTTGTTCATTTTCTATACTCCACTCTGTTTCGATAAGTCTATGTCTTTCAACTTCGTTAAGATTAATCATATTAAGGCAATCCGTCCTATGAATAGATACTCCTCTTCCCTGAGTAATAAAGCCAATTATTTCATCACCTGGTACCGGAGAGCAACATTTAGAAAATCTTACGGCCAAATCTGCAACTCCTTCTACAATAATTCCAGATTTTGATTTCTTCGAATAATGCTTCTTATCCTTTACTATTTCATTAATCACGTCCTCTTTTGTAAGATTTTCTTTGTAACTTGTATTCTTATAATACTCATTAAGCCTATTAACAATCTGTCCTTCTTTTAGACCGCCATGGCCAATCGCGGCCATAAGGGCGTTCCACTCGTTAAAGCCGTATTTCTTAAGGACTTTTTCCATAAGCTCTTTTTTTAGTAGCTTAGTGGGATCCAGCCTCTTAGCTTTCATATATGCATCAACAAGTTCCTTCCCCCTTATGATATTTTCTTCTTTGTTTTGCTTTCTAAACCACTGATTTATTTTTGAACGCGCCTGTGAGCTTTTTACTAATTTAAGCCAGTCTAGTGAAGGGCCTTTGGAATTGGCAGAAGTGATTATGGCAATCCTATCTCCATTTTGAATGATATAGTCAAAAGTAACTATCTTGCCATTTACCCTTGCTCCTACCATTTTATTGCCTACTGCAGAGTGAATGGAGTACGCGAAATCAATAGGTGTAGAGCCATTAGGAAGATTAATTATATCGCCGTTTGGTGTAAATGCATATACCCTCTCCGTATATACGTCAAGGTCAGTTTTTAGCGCATCAATAAACTCTCTATTATCTGACATATCTTGTTGCCATTCGAGAATTTGCTTAAGCCAGTTAAGCTTTTCATTGGCAGTCTTTTCTACTATTTCCTGAGAATTATAACTGCCGCCTTCTTTGTATCTCCAGTGCGCTGCGATACCATACTCAGCGGTTCTATGCATCTCTTTTGTTCTGATTTGAAGCTCAAATGGTAGACCATCCGTGCCCATAAGAGTGGTATGAAGACTTTGATACATATTACGCTTAGGCATAGCGATGTAGTCCTTGAATCTACCGGGAATAGGTTTATATATCTCATGTATCGCCCCAAGAACACCATAGCAATCTTTTACATTATCCACAATAGCCCTTACCGCATAAAGATCAAAAACTTGATCCAAATCCTTATTATTATCAAACATCTTTTTATAGATACTAAATAGATGCTTTGGTCGACCCTCAACACTTGCCTTAATATCGGCGTTTCTAAGAGCTTCTTTTACTTCTTCAACTATCTTATTAACGCGTTCTACTCGATCATCTTTTCGTAGTTGAACGTTCTTAATCAATTCGTTATAGGCATCTTTATACAAATACTTAAGGGATAAGTCCTCTAGCTCCACCTTGAACTTAGATATCCCTAGTCTATTGGCAAGCGGAGCATAAATATCTAATGTTTCTCTAGCTTTTTCCTTTTGTTTCTTTTCCGTCATGTACTCTAGCGTTCTCATATTATGAAGCCTATCGGCTAGTTTTATGAGTATAACCCTTATGTCCTTGGACATGGCGAGGAACATTTTTCTATAGTTCTCTGCCTGTATTAGCTCTTTATCGGTCGTGTAGGAGATAGCGGTAAGCTTTGTAACTCCCTCGACCAGTTCTGAAATTTCTTTACTGAACATTTCCTTTATATCGAGGGCGGTATGCTTGGTGTCTTCTACAACATCATGTAATATAGCAGCTACAATTGACTCTTTATCCAGCTCTAGATCAGCAAGTATTATGGCAACACAAAGCGGATGAATGATATAAGGCTCTCCAGACTTTCTAAGCTGGTTCTTATGCGCTTCATCGGCAACTTCATAGGCTTTATATATGGAAGAAACATCACCTGAAGGATGGTATTTTTTGACCTTATTTATAAGCTCTTCAAGCAATTCTTCTTTTGTCTTACTATGATTTGTCTGAATTTGTGTCATATGCACCTCTATAAAAGTTTTTTTTATTATAACATATGTGTCAATTTATTTGATAGCAAAAAATATAAGCTCAAATACTTCTGAGCTTATAGTTAAAATCATATATTTTAGTAAAAACTTTAACGAAGATAGTTTTCATCAATCATAAGTAATCAAGCTTTGTACGTCATATCCTTTTAAAACGCTCCTACCCTTTAAGAAGGCAAGTTCGATAAGAAATACAACTTTGACTACTTCTCCTCCAGCTTTTTCAATAAGTCTAATCATAGCCCTACAAGTGCCGCCAGTCGCCAAAAGGTCATCAACGATTACGACCTTATCGCCTTTTTTAATCGCATCAATGTGCATCTCAATTGTTGCACTACCGTACTCTAAATCATAGCTTTCTTTCAGGGTTTTATAAGGTAATTTACCCTCTTTTCTTACAGGTATAAAGCCTTTCCCTTGATTATAAGCTAGAGGCACTCCAAATATGAACCCACGAGACTCAGGGCCCACAATATAATCATACTGTACTCCTTCCAGCTTTCTTGCATACTCATCTAAGGCAAATTTAAGGGCATCTTTATCATGTAAAATGGTTGTTATGTCCTTAAACAATATGCCTTCTTTAGGGAAATCTTGTACATCTCTTATTACTTTTTCTAAATTCATTTATTACTCCTTATGACTTCTATCCAAATAATAATTATACAGGTTTGAAGCCTTTAAATCAACTTTTTTGGACTCCATTATTTCAAACGTAAAGTAATCGTCAAACAGTTCATAGGATAGTAAATCAAGACTACTAAAAATTTCAAGTATTAGTAACGACTTCCTTATATCCATACCTAACTCAAAGATTATTTTTGAATAATAGATTTCTTCACATTTCTTATCATCGTTCTTTTTAAGGTATTTATACATAACCCCACATTCTGCCCTATTTACGTTGATGTCTAATCGATTTTCCATGTAATTATTTTTCTTATGGTATGAAACTGCATCTTTTATTACTTCTAGCATGTACTTATCAACTTTTATATCCTTTATGTATAAGGTTGGTGTGATGTACTGCTTCCATTTGTTATTATCTAAGGTTCCTACGAGCTTGATATTTTGACCGATTGATACATATTTTGATGCGTTTGCTAATGAAAACCCCACACAACTTAAATCGCCAATTTTCATTTTAAGATGATTTTTATCTGCACCCATTAGTACAATATCTTGAACTTCCCCTTCAATCGAAAATCTCGGTTCTCTATTCCCTATTCCGTAAGGTTCTAATTCTTTAACGGTATTGATGAAATCCGTTGTTATGTCTGTTACGCTAAGATTTTCATCGATATATACTTTTGGCGTAAGAAGATTCGTTGTTAAATTAACGTCTCCGTATTCGTTAATTCTTGTTCTAAATTCGTCAACTTTGTCTACATCAAGACTCATTCCCGCAGCCATACTGTGCCCACCAAATTTAACAAATATATCATTTACACTGTTTAGCGCATCAAATATACTAAACCCATCAATACTTCTAGCTGACCCGGAGGCTACACCGTCTTTAATAGATAGTAGAATAGTAGGTTTATAATACTTCTCAACAAGTCTACTAGCAACTATACCAATAACCCCTTTGTGCCATCTTTTGTTTGCTACCACCAGTATATTTTTTGCCCCTATGTTAGAATCATTTTCTATAATATCAACTGCTTCATCAAATATGTTCTTCTCTATTAACTGTCTTTCACTATTGATATCACTAAGATCACTAGCAATTACGTAAGCTCTTTCATATGAATTTGACAAGAATAGCTCTACACCTTTTGTCGCACTTTCAAGTCTACCCGCCGCGTTTAGCCTAGGAGCAACTCGATAACCGATACTCCCTGCTGTTATCTTATCATTTATCTTAGACACTTCTAACAACGCTTTAATTCCGTCGTTTTCACTATTTAGCATTGTTCGAAAGGCAATCTTAACAAACAGCCTGTTTTCGCCTTTTAAACTTACTAGGTCAGCTATCGTTCCTATTGCCACTATCTCTAAGTATTTATTTACATCTATCCTGGTATTAAGTTTTTCGTTCAGTGCACAAATAAGCTTAAAAGCTACACCTACTCCTGCTAAATCCTTAAATGGATAATTATCATCCTTTTTCTTTGGATTAATTACGGCAACCGCCTTAGGTAACACCTCTTTACACTGATGATGATCCGTTACTATGACATCAAGTCCTAATGAACTGGCAACTTCCACCTCTTTGATAGCAGTTATTCCAGTGTCTACGGATATGAGCAAATCATAACCCTCTTTTTTTAGTGTTCTAATGGCGTTTTCATTAATGCCATAACCTTCTTCAAATCTGTCCGGTATGTAGTAGCTTATGTTTACCCCAATCTCTTCTAAATATTTATATAGAATGCTTGTACTAGTTATTCCGTCTACATCATAGTCGCCATATATAACGACTCTTTGGTTTCGTTTCAAAGCATCCGAAACCCGACTAACCGCTTTGTCCATATCTGAAAGTAAAAATGGAGAGATAAAAGAAGTACTATCCTCTGCAAAAAATAGATCGATGTCTTCTTTCGTATAAATGCCTCGTAAGGCTAAAATCTTAGCGACAATACGAGGCATATTTTTAATTTTAATGATTTGATCTATTAGAGCATTATCAACGTCTAATAGTTTCCAATCTTTATTAATCATTTTTTAGCTTTTGCCTTTTTCTTCTTATCTAATGCATTTCTAATGATAAACCATAGTGGACTTGCAATAAATATGGATGAATAGGTACCACTGATTACACCAACCATAAGTGGTAAAGCAAATTCTCTTATCGATGCAACCCCCATGATGTACATAACAAGTACCATGACAAACGTTGTAAAGGACGTGTTAATCGAACGAGTAAGCGTTTGACTAACGCTCATGTCTACTAACTGTTTGTTCGAAAACTTACGGTTAAGATTCATATTCTCTCGTATTCGGTCAAACACGACAATCGTGTCGTTGATACTGTATCCGACTATCGTCAGCATCGCTGCGATAAATGATAGGTTTATCGGTACATTTCCTATAGAGTAAACGGCAAATACAATGAGTATGTCGTGTATAAGTGCAACTACCGCGGCAACCCCAAACCAGAAGTCGTGGAACCTAAATGCAACATATATCAGGATACATAAGGCAGCAAGTAGAACCGCAACAAAGGCGTCTCTTCTCATCTCATCACTAACCGTAGCGCTGATTGATTCACTCTCTATATCTGCTGAAGTTATATTAAACTTTTCACTAAGAGCATTCGAAAGCGCAAGTCTTGTATCAGGAGTTAGGCTTGAAGTTTTGATAATAAACTGATCAGACCCTGTAACATTTTGGAACTGAGGCGTACTGTCTCCGGTTGCTTCAACAACTAGATCTTTGACAGCTGATTGTAGCTGCTCCGGAGAACTAAATCCCTGTCCGTCATTTAAATTGACAATAGTGGACGTACCACCACTAAACTCGATATCGTAGTTAAGTGGAGAACCTGTCTTAGATTGATTTACAGGCATCATCACGAAACCACTTATTATGATAACGGCTGATATTAAGAACCAAACCATTTTTCTATCTATTACTTTAATATTAATCCTATGTCTATCGATACCGTAGAGCTTCTTGTTACCCACACCAACTGCAACTAAGCTGTTAAGAATAATCCTTGAAAGAACTAATGAGGTGAACATTGAAACGACGATACCAAGCATCAATGTGATGGCAAATCCTTTGATCGTACCGGTACCAAAGAAATAAAGTACAATCGCAGCGATTAATGTCGTTGCGTTACCGTCTACTATCGCGGAAGTCGCTTTTCTAAATCCTGATTTTACAGAAGCTTTCAACGTCTTTTCATCGGCGAGCTCTTCCATTATCCTCGAGAAGATGATAACGTTAGCGTCCACCGCCATACCAATGGAAAGGATGATACCTGCAATACCAGGAAGTGTAAGGGTAATGCCAAATAGACTAATAGCAATTATTGCAACTGATGCATAGAATATTAAGGAAAGGGCGGCAACCAAACCAGGCACTCTATATAGTACTATCATAAATAAGAAGATGATTATGATACCTATCATACCTGCTTTCAAACTCGTTGCTATTGCTTTTTGCCCTAGTTTTGCTCCAACTACATTGGCTCTAAGTTCATATAGTTCAAGTGGTAACGCACCTATTCGAATATTTGAAGCTAGCTTATCCGCTTCATCGAAAGACGTAAGACCAGTTATGACTGCTTCTCCACCATTTATGACACTATTTACAACAGGTGCTATAAGTACAGTATCATTGTAAAGAATTGCAATTCTTTTGTTTAGGTTTTCCTCCGTACCTTTTGCAAATTTTTCGGTACCCTCTTTATTGAACTTAAGTCTAACTACGTATTTCCCTTGTAGGCTCTTGCTATCTTCACCCGGCTTAGCATCCTCTATGTCAGCACCAGTTACTATTTCATTACCTGCTTCATCGACAAAAGCTAGCTTACCCGGTTTTCCCATATCGATAAGTACCTGTTCTGCGTTTTCCACACCCGGAATATCTACGTTTATACGGTTATTCCCCTCTTGATATATCTCACCTTCTGTATACCCGTAGTCATCAAGTCTTAACTGTAATTTATACTTTGTATCATTTAGTTCTGCCTCTGTCGGGTTATCTTTTACCGTTGCATAAGTTATGCTAAGACCTCCTTTTAAGTCAAGTCCAAGCTTTATTTTGTTAGCACTACCTACTTGCGTAGCCCCAATTCCTATAAAAGCAACATATGCCGAAAATGCTATTACTACGGCAATAATCCCCAGTATTAAATAATGTCGTTTTTTCATCGTTCCTCCTAATTATTAAGTGCCGATTTGGCTTTTAAGTAAATTGCCATCTCAACACGTTTTCTCTGTAATTTGCACCATGGCTCATGGTTCTTTAGGATGTCCCCTAAGAAGTTGTATCCATTCGCACTACAACCACCACTGCAATAGTATTTTGCAAAACAATCATTACAACCCATTTTAGCATAAACGTTTGCACATTTAAACTCTTTTACAATGCTTTCTTTGACTGTTTTTTCAAAAACATCGCCCATTTTAAACTCCTCGTTACCAACGAACTGATGACATGGATAAATATCTCCCTTTGGCGTTATTGCAACGTACTCATGCCCCGCTCCACATCCAGTAATTCTCTTGTAAATACAAGGACCACCTTCAAGGTCAATATTAAAATGAAAGAAGTTTATTTTCTTATTTTCTTTTCTATATTTCACAATTTCTCTGGCTAGGTTTTCGTATTCTAATACCAGTTCATCTACTTCTTCGTCTGTAATAGCGTAAGGTTCCCCCGAACAACCAATAACAGGTTCGACTGATACGTGTTCAAATCCTTCGTCCGATAAATGAAGCACGTCTTTGGTAAAGTCTTTGTTAAAGGCGGTATATGTGCCTCTGGCGTAATAGCTCTTTCCCCCTCGCTTGTTAACTAAATCTTTAAACTTCGGCAATATGAGGTCATAGCTTCCCTTACCGTTCCTAAACGGTCTCATGTTGTCATTAACGCATTTTCTTCCGTCTATGGAAAGTACAACATTTGACATGTTTTCATTAATATAATCGGTTATTTCATCATTTAGGAGTACACCATTTGTGGTGATGGTAAAGCGAAATTTCTTATCATGCTTTTCTTCAAGTCCTTTAGCATACTCTACGAGGCGCCTTACTACTTTAAAATTCATCAGCGGTTCACCACCAAAAAAATCTACTTCAAGATTTCTTCTCTTGCCGGACTTTTCTACTAAGAAGTCAAACGCTTTTTTCCCCACTTCATAGTCCATTAATGATCTTTCCCCTTTGTATTCCCCTTCACTGGCAAAACAATACTTACATGCTAAATTACAATCATGGGCAACATGTAGGCACATCGCTTTTATAACGGTAGTACGCTTTTGAAGATCACTTGCCTTTATATCGTATTTTTCTTCCGTGAAAAGTTTGTTGTTATCTATTAACTCTTGTATTTCTTCGTATGTCTCATCAAACTCTTCTTTGCTGTATTTTTTGCTGATAATGTATTCTATTTTATTTTTTTCTTCGCCCAAACTAATAAGACCTATTATATCAAATGCAATATCATCAATAATATGAATAAGTCCACTAGCTACATCAAGAGCAAAGGACAAATCGTCCATTTTAAAACAATGAACCCTATAATTCTCCATAAAAATCGCCAAAAAATGAACTGAAACTCAGTTCAGTTCAAAAACCTTTTTGTTTAATTCTTCATTCTCACATGACTGGTTCCCAACCGTACATGAAGTCTTGCATGCCGATTGACAAGATGTTTGACATTCACCACAGCCACCGTGTTTAACAGTACTATTTAAAGTTCTGCTGTTAAGTGTCATAATGTGTTTCATAATTGCCTCCGCATATTTAATTTATACAAAATATTATACCATATGAATGAAAAAAAGCAACTATGACGAACCATAGTTGCTTGATTATTTTAACTAGTTAGTTATTGTTTCCTCGGTCTCTTTATCAAAAACGTGAACTCTCTTAAGATCAAACGCCACTTTAACACTCATTCCGTTTTTAGCTTTAGACCTTGGATTGACTCTTGCCGTACAATCCGATTCATTGATAGTACCTATTAATATAACTTCTGCCCCAAGCATTTCTGTTACATTTACATTAAAATCTACAATTGATTCAGGGGACTTCTCTAAGAATTCTTCTTCATCGTGAATATCCTCTGGTCTTATGCCTAAAACTACCGTTTTCCCTACGTAACCACCAGCTTTTACTTTTTCAGCTTTTTCTTTGAGAAGTGGTATTTTATAATCGCCGAAGCTAACGAATACTTCGTCTCCTTCTTCTACAACAGTTCCTTCAATGAAATTCATCTGTGGAGAACCTATGAAACCGGCAACAAAAATATTTTGAGGTTTGTCATATAGATTGGCTGGAGAGTCACACTGCATGATAAACCCATCTTTCATAACGACTATTCTAGTACCAAGTGTCATCGCCTCTACTTGGTCGTGAGTAACGTAGATAATAGTTGTTTGAAGTCTTGAGTGAAGTTTTGAAATCTCAACACGCATCTGTACTCTTAACTTAGCATCAAGGTTTGATAAAGGCTCGTCCATTAGGAATACTTTTGGCTCACGGACAATCGCACGACCCATCGCAACACGCTGTCTTTGTCCACCAGATAAAGCCTTAGGTCTTCTATCTAATAAATCTTCTATTCCAAGAATTTTAGCTGCTTCTTGAACTCTTCGTTCAATCTCAGCTTTTGGTGTTTTTCTTAGTTTAAGACCAAATGCCATATTATCATATACTGTCATGTGAGGATAAAGTGCGTAATTTTGGAAAACCATCGCAATGTCTCTATCTTTAGGTTCTACATCATTTACCAATTTGTCTCCAATGTGTAGTTCGCCTTCCGTTATTTCTTCAAGCCCTGCAATCATACGAAGAGTAGTACTCTTACCACATCCCGACGGCCCAACGAAGATTATAAATTCCTTATCTTCTACCTCAAGATTGAAATCCTGAACTGCTGTTACATTTCCAGGGTAAACCTTTTTCATGTTTTTCAGTGATAAACTTGCCATAATAAATCCTTTCATTTATAAATCTGATTATGACCTAATATTAATACAAGGAAAAGACTAAAACTATTGCTTAAATTAACAAAAAAAAACAACTCTATTGTTGAATATTATAACTGAGTAAACTTGTACAGTTTTATATTTTTTTTTTGTTGGTAGTGCCTAAATAATAAATAAAAATATAATCCTATTTAATTTTATTTATCAGAGATATCTGATTTTAACCTATAAAACTTTTTATATTTAGTTAAAATAAAGTTAAAAAAAATATTTAACGATTAATTAATAAAGGACTTTCTCAAAAAAAATGCATAAAGTCATTGCTATTTGTTTGTACTCTTTGTATATTCTTTGAACCCCTCTCCCAAAACCTCTCTAACATCTGTCACAACGACAAATGCCTTGTCGTCTGTGCATCTTACTATCTGTTTTAGTTTTACAATCTCCCTTTTTGAAACAATGCACATGAGAACATTTTTCCCGTCTCCTGTCCACATTCCCTGTCCAAGTAACCCTGTTACTCCTCGATCTAACTCTTCCATTATATTTTGGGCAATTATCTTTTCATGTTCAGATATTATGAACGCAGCTTTCGAAAAATGAAGCCCATCAAGAATCGCATCGATTACCCTCGCTGCTATGAAAACAGAAATAATAGCATACATTGAATTCGTTATGCCAAACACGAATACACCCATTGTTATGATAGTCCAATCAAGTATTAGCATTATGACAGCAACGGATATATAGGGGAATATTGGATGAAGTAATGAAGCGGCCAGATCTGTTCCACCAGTCGTAGAATACGCCGTAAAAACAAGTCCAAGTCCTATTCCAGAAAGCACTCCCCCAAAAACAGTCGCAAGAAGTAAATCCTCTACAGGATTTTTAATCGTGCTCGTTAATAGAAGAAAGACGGATAATAAAATAGTAGATACTAAGGACCTTGCCCCAAAGTTTTTCCCCTTCTTAATTAACGCCATCAGAAAAAGAGGTACATTGAGAAAGGCGTTAGTAACACCTACTGGAATCCCACCAGGGATAATATGATTTGTGTAATTTTTTATAATGATACCCAGACCACTAATCCCGCCAGTAACAAGATTAAAAGGTTCATAAAAAAGACTAATTGCTAGTGCTAACAAAAAAGTCCCTATAGTTATAAGAATATAATCTTTGTATGGTTCTCTTTTCTGAGTATATTCCAAATAATCACCTATTTTTAACTACTTCTAAAACAAATATTGGCAATTTAAGCATTCGCTTAAATCTTTTTGGTTCTTTAAGCAACCTATAGAACCACTCTAATCCCATTTTCCTCATTATCTTTGGCGCTCTTTTCACCTTACCCGACATGACGTCGAAAGAGCCTCCACATCCAATGAAAACCGTTGCGTTTATCCTATCCTTATACTTATCAATAAATTCCTCTTGTTTTGGTGAACCAAGTCCAACTAACAAAAAGTCTGGTGACGCTTCATTTATCTTGGCAATAACTTCTTCGTCATCTGTAAAATAACCATGATGATACCCTACGACATTGATAGGATGATATTTTCTTCTAACTATGCTCGCAGCTTTTCTTACAACTTCCTCTTTAGCCCCTAAAAAGTAAATGCTAAGATTATCGTTCTTTATCTTTTTTAATAAGCAGACTATCGTATCAAAACCTGCCGCACGTTCTTTAATATTTTTCTTTAACAATATCGAAGCAAGTACAATCCCGTAACCATCTGGAAGAACTACGTCACCTTTATTCAAAAGCAACATGAAATCAGCGTCTTCATTTGCTCTCATAACCATTTCCGGATTCGGTGTATAGACACTTGTCTTTTTTTTCTTCTTGGCATTAGTGACAAGTAAATTTGCAGCTTCTTTAACTGTTACAGGATTAAATTTTACACCCAATATTCTTGTTTTCATTCTACTCTATGCTTGCCCTTTACTAATACATAAGAAGTATTCTTTGATGTTATCAAAAATCCTCTTCCATCATCTCTAGAAACCAATAAATGATGCTGTAATGGCACTTCAGCCCCACCTCTTAAATCATCACCTGTCGTCAAATCAGCAAGGCCATCTCCCTTAGCGCCTGCTATAACAGTTGCGGCTCCTGCTCTAAGAACAACTTCAGCACTAGCTCCCATAATAAGCTTACTTCCAGGTTCTAGCTCAAGGACAACAAATAATTGCGGCGAATTTTCAGTCGTTTCGGTAGTACCCTTAGGTGTTATTTCAGAAGCTTCTTGTGATGGTGTCTCTTTACTAGTTTCAGTAACGGTTTCTTTTGGTGCCTGAACCGCCGTAAGATTGATGTTATCAACCTTGCTTTCAAGAAGAATTACCTTATTGAAAAGATCATCAACACTGTTTTTTATCTGACTAATTTTTAAATCAACATAGGATTTGGTAACTAATGGATCACTTACTGAACCACCTTGGCTTTCGGCAGCTGAATACTGAAAAGCAACAGCAGCCACAACTACAATAGATGCAACTAAGACAAGTCTAAGTTTAGATTTCATAAAACCTCCTACTTAGCTCCTCCATCATCATCTTTTTCACCTAGGACTATTATAATATCATAGCCGCTTTCAT
>PDWI01007139.1_pt1 | contig 13735 bp, 10 predicted proteins | sample 1430891 | NCBI WGS metagenome assembly PDWI01 (sample SAMN01162508, study PRJNA174530) | Oral metagenome, whole genome shotgun sequencing project. | biome: Marine environment; feature: Marine mammal; material: Swab sample of the gingival sulcus; isolation source: swab sample of gingival sulcus...
AAAGCTTAACATGATCGCCGTTTCACTGGTATGGGAGCGCTTGGTCATGACTCGATTGAGACCATAATAGCAGCCAAATCTTTTGTGATAAGATTCTATCTGGCTGATCTGATCGATTCCTTCGTTGAAGTTATCCCAACTGATCTTGTCTACAAAGCTGATCCCATCAATAAGACAGATACTGACCTTGGCCCCAAATTCGGTAGCCGCTTCCGCTTTCCATCGCTTTATGGGGCGAACATGCGGTTGGCTGATGCTGACGATACGCTCGCTATCATGTTGCTGCATCCATTGCTGTTGACGAAACACTTCAGAGATCACCAGAAGATCCTTGTGGGCGCGTTGGCGATAGGTGCGCGGTTTGTGAGGAATGTCAATGAGCTCTTCGCTTGTTGCACGGGCTTTGTTGAGCAGCGTGACATCGGTTGGGCAGGTGATATCCGCAGGCGTACACTCGGTAACCTGTTCCACGCAGGCCTGATCGCTGACCTGCAGTTCTTCCTTGATAATCAAGGCCGCCATCCTGACGGACAGCGCCAGATTGCCAACCCTACGATCAGAAAAGGCCTTTATGCAGGACGCTTCGAACTGCTCCCAAGGAATCAGTTTGGCAAGCTTAATCCATTTGTTGTTGGGAGATAATTCGCCTGCAAAGGGTAAAGAAATTCCAACCAACTCAAGTTGTCACATATTGTGTGTATACATGGTTAAAGAGATGTCAGAACTGCCGGAAACGCCAAAGGGGCGGCGCACAACAATGACTAAGTCCGACGGCCCCTCATCTTTGTTAGCGTCTTAAACAACATGAAACGGCGGTGTTGGTTTTTACCAAGGATTCGTATGTCCCTTTTAAAAGCAACTGCGCCAAGAGGAGCCCTGTCATGGCAAAGATAAGGCAGAAAATCTCGGGTTGATTTAGACACCAAGCGTATACCAGTACATATGATCAAATCTCCAGTTGGTTGCAAACGATGACAAATCAAGGGTCCAAGCCATTGGTTGCAATCAGGACCGCTTAGGTGCGATCCGTTACGATTTTAGGACATAATTTGTACTATAATCATTTTTATCTTGTACGCGAAATTATCTAATTATTTAGAATTTTTAATGATTATTTTTATCGGTTAATTTTCAGCTTTATCGGCTTGAATTTTGCATTCGCCTAATTCCGTTGCCAAATGTTTCAAAACAGAAAACCCCAAAATAATAGGAAAAAAACAATTTATGCATTGATTGATACCCCTGATTGGATCTTTAAATTTAAAGCTGAAAATAGTTGCATTTGCCGGAGAATTGGAATTGATCGGCGTGAATTTTCGTTCACGGCCTATACGCCCGAACGCCGAACAGGTAAAGACCGAAGGCGGAACAAAAAGCGGAGGCAAAGGCCGGTAACCCCGCCCGATGAGAATGCGTAAGGGTTAGACATCTTAGACAGCCTCAAATACATTCGCTAATAAGTAAGCCTCCGGTGTCAGAGAGTACGATTTTGTCACCCATCGGAGGGCCCTCTGTACCGAAAATGTACCTATTCTAGGTGGGTCGACTAACAAGATGTCGCCACTGCCAATAAAAAATTGGCAGTTTTACGGCCGCTATAGGGATACCGTTCCTGGACAAACGGGGATCTGTCGGTGGTGCCACCATACAGATTATGAACTTAACTTTCGAGTTTTGCAAAAAAGCCAATACGAATGATAACGTATTGAAATAATATGAATATAGATTTATAAGCCCTGCCTGTTGAGCTATAGTGGATTTAGCAATATCCACAATAGATTCAACAGGAAAGGGCTCAAATGAAAGCCAACAAGGCTCGGACTAAATCGTAAAACGAGATTTAGATTTTTGATCAAATTGACAGTTTGTTAACAAATTCCGCATCGGCACTTTGCTTCACCGCTGCGGTATCCGTAAGCGCCATGGGTATGGCGTTCGTTCTTTGATAGTATCGACGTTGGCAAGGATGCCTCTTACAACCGGCTCAGGGACTTTCGACTTTTGACGCTCTGTTGGTCGGATGGGGCCAGTTGCCTGCCAATTGATTTTGCCTCGCTCTTATCGACCAAAGCGAAAAACCGTTTTCAGGAAAACCGTAAAAGCATGAACAAGCGTTGTTGCGCTTTTTTACGGCGTCAGGGGGCCACCACTAAAGCCGCGGTCTAGTTCCCGTGTGGTCAAGCGGATTCTGCAAAAAGGCGTCAAGGCGCGCTATTTGTTGATGGATAGATGGGTTACCATGCCAGCGACTGTTTGCAACCTGAAACAAATCTAACAGAATCTGACCAAAGGCTGGGAGCGGGGAAAAATAGTGGCCTCTACGATCGTAACGCTTATTAACGGCAAAGCGGCTAAAATCGTTTTTGTTCGTGAGCGGCGAAAAAAAAGGTTCGCATGGCACCAGATCATCGCGGTTTTGGAAAGCTTTTTTACCTGCTGCGAGAAACTTGTCGATATCAGCTGGTTAGAGGCGCTTCACAGAATTATGACACTGGCCATCGAGCAGTTGTGTCAGATAAGAACGTTTTGTGAAAAAACAGGAACCGCTTTTTTTGAGGCTGCCATTGCCGCTGCGCTGAAACACGTCAATTTGTGAAAGAAAAGGATAATAACCCAGGCTGCTTAAAGTCGAAAGTTGAGTACCTAACCAATGTTAAAAGCTATTTTAAGGCATATAACCGGAAAACATTTTGATCTTCCTGGAAACAGGGGGCTGAAATTTTATTCACAAAAAGATTTTCAGTATGTTTTAAGCCGTGAACGGGAACATGCAGACAGATACGAAATGCATTTCGCGCTTGTTACTTTCAATTTTTCAAATGAAGATTCTCCTGAAAGATCCGCCGCCGCACTTTTTGATATTTTATCCAAAAGAATGCGTTTATCGGATGAAGCCGGATGGTTTAACGATTCTCAAATTGGATTGATTTTATTTAACACTTCACTTGAAAATGCAAAATTCCCAGTGGATGATATCTTAAAACAGTTTGCAGAAAAAAAAATAGCCGCACCAGAAGTATCTGTATTGATGTACCCTGACAATACTTTCGCAATATCTGACCCTGCCAGCGACAAGAGGCGCGTTAACCGTTTGGAGTTACAACTTTTTTCAATTGTTACCTTTGAGGACGAGGCTGCAGGTGCCGCGCCGATGGTTCTCAAAACAAAAAATATATCTGTTAGCGGCGTCTATTTCGAGACCGAAAAAACTTTTGACGTTAGTACAGGTGTCAAGATGAGCATACAGATCCCCTTGGATAAATCCATAAGCATGGCTGGCGATAATATTTCACTAGACATTTCAGGTACAGTTGTCAGAAACGATTCAGGTGGAGTTGCAATAAGCTTTAAAGACACAAAAAAAGTGAGTCACTATTTCACAGAACCAAAAACAGTCCTCAATGGTTAAAATTTTAAATGGAAAACAATACAAATACCTTAAACAGTTTTTTCCTGAAAAAGCCGCCTGTATGGAAACGGGCAATGGACATTATAGGGGCCTGCGCAGCTATTTTAATTTTCTTCCCTGTGATGGCTGTCACAGCTTTATTTGTAAAGCTGGGCTCTGAGGGCCCGGTTTTCTTTAAACAAAAAAGGGTCGGTTTAGGGGGAAAAGTTTTCACTTGCTATAAATTCCGGTCTATGGTGGTGGATGCGGATAAAATGATAGACGATTTAAGGCATCTTAATGAAAGAAAAGGTCCGGCTTTCAAGATGGCCAAGGATCCCAGAGTAACAAAGATCGGAAAATTCATAAGGAAATGGAGCATTGACGAACTGCCTCAGTTTTTTAATGTTCTGAGTGGCGATATGAGCCTTGTAGGTCCAAGACCCCCCATCCCATCTGAAGTTGAGGAGTATTTAAGGTGGCACGGAAGGCGGCTGGATGTGAAGCCGGGTATTACATGTTTTTGGCAGATATACTCAAGGCATAACAGCTCTTTTGAAGAGTGGGTCAGGCTTGACATAAGATATGTCAATTCAATCTCCCCATGGTTTGATATTAAAATCCTGTTCTTAACTATTCCTGCGGTACTTTCGCGCAGAGGAGCCCATTGAAAAAAAAGCTACAAATAATCCATGCGGATACAGATGATCTGGATAATCCTCTGGCAGGGGGGCAGCCGGTAAGAACATTTGAAGTCAATAAAAGGCTCGCTGAGCATTATGATATAACAGTTTTTACGGCAACTTATAAAAATGCCGTGAACCTTCGTAAGGAGAATGTTCACTATAAAAGAGTGGGTTGCTATATAAAGCCCTTCGGTCTTTCACCCCACCTTTCTTTCCTTGCAGGCTTAGGACCTAAAATTATTCTGACACCCCATGATCTTGTGATTGAAGAATTTATGCCGCCTGTAGGTTTCTCTCTTTTGCCATTATGGACATCAAAGCCTGTGATCACTATCGTCCAATGGTATTATTTTCAATTCTGGGAGAAAAAATATCGTATGCCTTTCAGCTCTGTTATGAAACGTATTGCTGCTTTGGGATTTTATAAATATTTTATTGCACAGACTGAGGCCATGAGTAAAGAAATCGCCCGCTATGTTCCTGATGCTTTAATCGAAACAATACCCTGCGGTATAAACAAGACCGATTTTATCCAAAACCCTGTTTACAAAGATTTTGCACTCTATATCGGCCGAATGGATGAATACCAGAAAGGTCTGGATATGCTTGTTGAAATCTGGAAAAAAGTGTCTGCATCAGACCGGATACCTTTGGTTATTGCTGGAAGCGGTCCGTTTCAAAAATCCCTTGAAGAAAATTTTTCACAGGCAGGGCTTTCAGATCTTATAACTTTTGCAGGCAAGGTTAAAGGCAGAGAAAAAGAAAATCTACTTGCAAAATGCCGATTCCTTGTAATGCCATCGCGGGAAGAAACCTTTGGTATAACGGCCCTTGAAGCCATGGCCGCCTCAAAACCCGGTGTTATCTATAATATAGATAATTTAAACGAAGTGATGACCGAAAAATGGGGGGAAGTTGTCACTCCTTTTGATACAGAACTTTTTGCAAAAAAAGTTTCCACTCTGTGGAACAACCCGGATGTATGCAGGAATAAAGGAATAAAAGGAAGAGAGGCGGCTCGTTTTTATTTATGGGATAATATTGCTAAACAGCAAGACCGTTTTTATCAAGCGGTCTTGTCCGCCAACAATTTGGGACAAAACAGGAATAAAGAAGAGGGGATATGAGATTAGCCCTTTATCAGCCATGGATCTTTTTGCACGGAGGATTGGAAAGATCCATACTTGAACTGGTAAAACGAAGCAGGCACGACTGGACAATATTTACAGGCCACTACGAAAAAGAAAACACCTTTCCGGAGTTTAAGCAGTTTGAAATAAAAGAGTTAGGCCGGCTGTCGGTTAAAAGGGATATGCTTTCAGTTCTGTTCACGGCCTTAAAAATTATTTTTCAGAAAATCGATCTTAAAGAGCATGATGCCCTTGTTGTCTGGTGTGATGGCATGGGAGATATGATAACTTTGAGAAACAGACAACTGCCCGCATTCAATATATGCAGTACGCCGCTCAGGCCGGTTTTTGATCCTGAATATATTAAGCAGGCCTTGTCACAACGAGGTCCTGGGGCAAAAATAGCTTTTAAACTGTTTCAGTTTTTCTTTAAAGCGGTCGATATGATGGCGTGGAAGAAATATAGTGGGGTCATTGCCACCAGCACTGAAGTGAAAGAAAGGATTATAAGAGGAGGCCTTTTTAAAGAAGGTCCCGCAATGGTGCTTTTTTATCCCGGTATTGACTGGAAGGCCTTTGAGGGGGAAAAAAAATATGATCCCTTTTTACTTGTTCCGGGCAGGATCATGTGGACAAAAAACATTGAACTTGCCATAGAAAGTTTTATTAAAGCATCTTTACCAAAACCATGGAAGCTTGTTATTGCAGGCTTTTTGGATGAAAAAAGCAAAAGCTACCTTAAAAAGCTCAAACACCTGACCGGAGACTCTGGTCAGATTGTTTTTGAAATTTCACCCACAGATGAGAAGCTGAATCAATTATACAGTTCTGCTTCAGCTATTCTTTTCCCTCCCCTTAATGAGGACTGGGGCATCGTGCCCCTTGAAGCTATGGCAAATTCAAAACCTGTTCTTGCAAACAGGGCTGGCGGACCAAAAGAGAGTATCATCCATAATAGAACCGGCTGGCTTTTGCCTCCCGAAGCCGGTGCCTGGGCAGATATTATTAAAACCTTTCCCAAGAATAGGGATAAACTGATTTCCATGGGCAACAATGCCCGTAAACACTCCAAAAAATACGACTGGTCAAATTTTGTTCATGGCGTGGACAATTCAATAGAGAACTGGTTAAAACGGTGCAAATGATATGAACAACGAGCCAAACTTTGAGCGACTCATGACAGCGAAAGGGGCTATTTTGCCGGACACAAGATTTTCCACAAGAGAAATTATTTTCAGGCTTTTTTTACGTTTGAAGCTGTTTTTATTCTGTTCGATCTTTATTCCTTTATTTTTAGTGGCGCTGGTTTATATGGTCCCACCGACATATAAAGCAACCTCTAAAATTATCATCAAACACAACGATTCGGTAACACCCTTTTTTAACGAAATTGTAACTTCCCGTGAGCAGGGACTTTCAGGGCAAAGCAATGTGGAAATATTACGAAGCCTTCCCATATGTAAAACAGTTGTTCAGAAACTCGACCTGAAAAGCCATGATTTTGCAAAGCCAGCTTATAATATTATCTTGCCGAAGATTGCTCGTATCTTCTTTTTTTGGAAAAAAAGTAACACGGATAAAGACACTAAAAATGGTAAAACCGAGTCTGACGGTGACGCCACCAGACTTGCTGAGGAGTTTAAAGATACCATTACCCCTAAAATTATCGAGAAAGGAAGAAATTCCCTTTTCATTCAGGATGAACTCATAGAAGTAGAGGTAAAATCATTTAGCAGGGAAAAAGTCGCATTAATCACCAACACACTTTGTCAGGAGTTCATTGATGAATATTACAGAATATATGAAAAAGAAGCCGCTCAGGCATATGATTATCTAAGCAAACAGATCGCTCTCACACAGCGCCAGATTATTGCCGACACAAAAGAAAGGGGCAAACTGTCAGGTAAAGAGTGGGCTGAGCGGAACATTAACACAAATCCTATTGTTGCCAGAATTTCAAGGCAGGTTGCAGAGCTTGAAAATGAACTCTTCCGGCTGCAGAACATCTACGCCTCAAATGCCCCCGAAGTAAAAAAAGCCAAAGCAGAGCTTGACGCTGCAGTTGAAAGACTTGCCGATTACAGGTCAGCGGAATCTGCCGACGCCATTTTAAATGTGCTAACGGAAAAGAGGCGAGCTGCCTATATGACTCTCCAGCTATACAAGAACAGACTTGTACCGATCTCCATCGTTGAAGAAGCTGTTCCGCCAAAAAAATCCTCCCTGGGTTTTTATATGAGATACGGAATCGCGGGTGGCGCCGGTCTTATCGTTGGAATTTTAACAGGGTTTATTCTGGTCATGTTTTTCAGTGCCATTGATAACAAGCTATACACACCGTGGGATATTGAACGGAATACGGACCTTGAAGTCATTGGAAGTATCCAAGACTCCTATATTATCCCCAAATCGGGGGCTCAACACTCAGTGTCAGCGGCGGCCCCCGTGGGTAACACCGTCGTGGATATGCTTGGCCTGCTTGATCTTATGAATGCTGAAAAAGGACAGGTTCTGCTTGTAACAAGCCCTGCCCGTAATGAAGGAAAAACCACCGTTGCTTTTCAGGCGGCAATGACACTTGCAAAGGACAAAAGCGCCAGAACCCTTTTAATTGATGCAAATTTTATTCATCCTGACCTTTCATCGGACTTTAATAGAAACCGTGATGCAGAAAACCCCGGAGGAGTTGGGAAAAACCTGGATAACGGAGCGCCAATCAGAGGAATGGTAGATGTGCTTGTCGGGGATACGGGGATCAAGGATGTTATCCACTCTTTTAACGGTAAAAATTTTGATATTATTTTATTAGGCAATGACCAGAAGAGAAAGCAGGTTGGTTTCTATAAAAAAAGATTAAGCGCTGCCCTTAATGAGTTAAGGGATATGTATGACCTTGTTATTATAGATTCCCCCGGCCTTCTTTCCTCGGTGGATGCAGCCCTTTTTGCATCAGAGGCAGATAGCGTTGTTCTTGTGGTAAGGTCTGGCGCCACCAGGATGGAAACCATAGAAAATGCCTTGTCCGTATTAAAAAGATCTGGTGGTCAGCCAGTTGGGGTCATATTGAATTTCAGAAAATTCCCTGTCCCTGGGATTTTTTACGGATAATTTTGATGGCGTCGTAAAAAATCCCATAGCCATCCTTATTCTTCTTACAGATGAGTCAATTTTTATGATTTTTAAGGCCAAAACAGCCAGGGTTACAGCTTCGCTTCCTGAATGGGTTATTGCAATTGCCCTAAGCCTTTTTATCGGGTTCTTATTGCTGTTATCTTCAGAGCTGAAAGGTATCTACAAAATCGCACTTCTTGGCGGTACCGGCGGAACCATATTTCTGATATCATACCCAAAAAGAAGAATCGTTCTGGTAGCTGGCTGGATTCTGCTTCTCCCTTTGAGCATCGAAAAAGTATTTTTTATAGGTGAGCCTCTTTGGGAGTCTTTTTTCCCGCCTGTGATTGTTGTATCCGCCTCTGATGTTATGCTCTTTTTTCTTGCCCTTGAGATTATTTTTGCATTTTTACTAAAAAAAGACAGTTACAGACTGCACTGGCATGGTGCTTTAACGCCCTATCTTATTTTATCCATCTGGGCTGTTATTGTGTTTTTTATCAGAAACCCTGATACAACAAGCACCCTTGCCATCTTCCATAATATCAAAATATTTTTTTTCCTGTTTATTCTATCCTCCTCAGTAAGAACCCCCGGTGAACTTAAGTGCATTTTGTACGCAATCTGTTTTGCGGTACTGATACAGGCAGTTATTGTGGGGATTTCCTTTGTCAGTGAAAGTGCGATAAGGGTTTCAGCCAAAGTCTCGGGTGAGCTGATATCTTTTTCAGGTTCCAAGGGAGGAATGCATATCAGGGCCGCCGGTACTGTGGGCCATGTCAATCAGGAAGCCAGTTTTTTAACCTTTTTCGGTGCGCCTTTAATTGCTTTAATCTTTTCTAAAAATAAGATATTTAAATATTTAGGAATAGTTGCCGTCATCGGCAGCACGGTTGCCATCGGCCTGACCTTTTCAAGAAGTGCATGGCTTTCAATAGTTATTGCCACCATTTGTGTGATCATCATCGCTATCAGAAAAAAAGAGCTTGTTTTCAAACACTGGATATATACCATGCCGTTTTTAATGGCAGGGCTTGTTATCTTTTCAATTTTCTTCAGGCCTATGGTTGACAGACTCTTCTATGGTGATGAGGGCGCTACGTCCTCAAGGAAACGAGCCATTATTCTTGCCTGGGATTTGTTTGAAAAGCACCCTGTGACGGGAATCGGTCAGGGCAATTTCGTAAAGGCGTCTCTTCACTTTTTCCCCCCTGAAAAAAAGGATGTTGCATGGCTGACGCCCGGTGAAGTTGAACGTGAAATCACAGATGATTACGGGCGGCTTGAAATCAGCCAGATACGCAGGGAAGATAAGCTTTATACTGTTCCGCTACCGGTTCACAATAAATACGTGCTGGTGTTGTGTGAACTGGGAATCATAGGCCTTCTGTTTTTTTTATGGTTTCAGTACAGAATTTTTCTCCATTTAAAAAAATGTCTGACATCAAAGGAAACCATGACAAGGTGGCTTGCCATTGGCCTCACAGGGGCTTTTGCTGCAAGTCAGTGCTATATGAACCTTGAGCTTTTTTATGATGACAAGACAATGCAAATTCTGTTGATCATTGCAGTCCTTGCAATGATAACAGATAATGTCGGGAAGCGGCATGGATTCCAGCAATAAAAAACGCGTAGGACTTGCGTCAGGAAGCATCATGGTTATTCTGGCCCGCATTGCGACGTCTCTCTGTGCATTTGCACTTTTCTGGATAATTTCACAAAACTCTGTGGAACAACTTGGGGCCTTCAGAACGCTGTTTATCTATTTTCTTATTGCGGAATTTATTCCCCTTCTGGGAATGAATCAGTATGTTATAAGGGAGACAGCAAAACATCCGGAAAAAATAAACGATTTTTTACTGCATGCTTTTTTATTCAGTTTGATCGTATCGCTTTTTCTTGCAGTAGCTTTTTTTGTCATATCACGTTCCGGGGGATACAGCCCTTTGGTTGCAAAAGGGCTGCTTGTTATCATTATTGGCATACCTGCAACAGCGGCCGTCCTTTGCCTTCAGTCCATTCTCATTGCCTGCAGAAAAGGCGCTGAGTTAGGCGCGGTTCAGGGCATTGAGGTCATTATCAGAACAGCCCTTGGAATCTGGTGTGTCATGGTGACCCAAAATATTATCCATGTTATGGCAGGGTTTATCGTCACAAGATGGGGTATTGTCATCTTATACTGGCTGAGGGTATCACGACTAACCAATGAAAAAAAATGGCATATTCAAAGTGATTTTTTTTATTATTTCTTAAAGAAGGTCCCTCAATTCGCTGGCATCTTGGCCCTGTTTCTTGTCATTCGATTTGCCGGGCAGTTAATGGTACCCTGGATGGAAGGAGATGTTGAAGCAGGGTATTTTGCCATTGTTTACCAGTTCCTTGACCTTATCCTGCTTGTGCCCACATCATTTAGCATAAACTTTATGCCCGTTCTTTCCAGAAAAGCGCATCATTCTATCAAAGCCCTGCGGCGTTCAGGGACCCTGGCCATGACACTCATGGCCACACTGATGATACCATGCACACTTTTTGTATTTGTGAATTGCACGGACGTTGTTTTTTTTATTTTTGGTGAACAATACCAACCGGCTGTCTCGCTTGTATCGGTTTCAATATGGGCAGGGCTTATATTCTCCTTTGATCAGGTTTTATCAACATCAATGATTGCAGCGGACAAACAAGGGACAGACCTGACCTCCCTCTTTATTGGCGCATTGGTCACCATCGTTGCCATGTACTTTTTGATTACCCATAAGGGTGTAACTGGCGCAGCCATAGGGCTGCTGGCTGGAGCAGGAGCACTTTTTATCTCCAGGGTTATTTTATTCAACCTTCAGATAACGGTGTTCAATGTCGCGCAGATAATCTGGAAGCAACTTCTTTCTGGGGCTGCAATGGCTGGCGTGATGTACTTAACGCGCTTTAACTTTATCCTCGCAGGTTTTATCGGCGCTGTTGTTTATATTGCCGTTTTGTCTGTACTGGGGGGCTTCAATAAAAAAGAAAGAGAAAATTATAAAGAGCTGTTTGGAAGTAATTAATTTAGAGGAATTAAATGGACTGGAAGACAACCTGGTGGCTTATAAAATCAGATATTATCAGAAGGACTGTCACCAACGGAAAGGATCTGAAGTTTAAAAATATCGTTGTCTCAACCTTGTCTCCGCCGGCGATTCCTATTATCCTATTCAGACTTCAGCACTATTTTTACTGCAAGAACTTTTATTTTTTATGTAAAATCATTTCCCAGATCAATATCATATTTTTTTCCGTTGAAATCGGCTCAGGTTGCCAGGCCGATGAAGGTCTCCTTCTGGGGCATGCCAGCGGAATTGTCATTTTCGATCAGGTAAAAATAGGGAAAAACTGTACCATTATGCCGCAAAGTTCCATCAGTGCCCAATATGAAGAAGGTAAACCCCATAAAGGACGGTATACCGTTCTGGGTGATGATATTCTTGTAGGAAGCGGCGCTCGAATTGTGGGCCCCGGAGTGATTGGAACGGGTTCCAGAATTGCGATGAATTGTGTTGCCAAGGGATCTTATCCTGAAAACAGTATCATTGCCGGTGTACCGGGCAAAGTGCTGCGAACGCGAAAGGATAACGAAACGTATACCCCGGAAGTGGCAAACAGGGAATATAAATTCATAACCCCTTTAAGTTTTGCAGAAACCTGGAGAAGAATTCGTCAGGATCTTGAAAATAGAGCTCATATTGACGGTAACCATTTTTCAAAGTTATACTATTTGAAACTGTTTTTCAGTCCTCCTGCACTTGCTGTTTTTATTTTCAGATGGGCCAGCTATTTTGAACGGGCCTCTTTCAGGGTCATGGCCAGGCTACTGACAACCATTAACATTATTGTTTTTAAAACTGAAATAGGTACAAAAGCAGAAATTGAAGGTGGGTTTGTACTGGTCCATGCAAACGGAGTACTCATTAACAATCAGGTAAAAATTGGGAAAAATGCTGTATTCTCTCACCACAATTCTGTTGCCATCGGTCCAAGATCCAATCTTGACCCGGTAAATGACAGGGTCATTATTGGCGATCACTTTATGGCCGAGGGTGGCTCAAGGATTCTTGGTAACATTAAATTGGGTAATAACGTGATCGTTACCATGAATGCCCTTGTAACAAGATCACACCCAGACGGTGCGGTACTTGCCGGTATACCTGCAAAAAATTTAAAAAAGTTTCCTTCAAAAAATAAAATAATTTCTAAACAAGCGCCTTCGCCACCGGACGGCAAGGTTCCGACATTTTCAGAAACCATAAATATAATAAAAAAGGACATCATTTACAGGGCTGAAAATGAGAATAAAAAGGCAAACTGTTTTTATTGCTTAAAAATTGTCATGAATCCCCCGGCAATGGCGGTTGTGTTTTTTCGCTTTGCTCATTATTTTGAAAAAAAGAGGTTTCATCCTCTGGCAAAGATATTATCAGTGATAAACAATGTGGTTTATTCAGTGGAAATACACCCCCTGGCAACAATCGGTCCGGGACTGATACTATCCCATGCCAACGGGATTCTGATCCACGAAAAAAGTATTATCGGCAAAAACTGTATCTTTACCCTTCAGAACTCTGTGTCCATCGGTCCAGGAGATGGGCTTGATCCTGTTAACGGCAGAGTCGTCATAGGGGATCATGCCTTTATCGGAATGGGCGCAAGGATTATTGGCAATATAAGACTTGGGAATAATATAACAATTGATGCCAACGCAGTTGTGACAGAATCGGCGCCAGACGATAGTATTCTTGTTGGTATTCCTGCAAAACCAACGGTTGTAAAATGAAAGCAGCGACAGTTTCGGTCATCATTGTTAATTATAATACAAAGCAACTGCTTTGCGAGTGTATTGACAGCATTATGAAACATACAAAAGGCATATCCTATGAGATGATTGTTGTGGATAACGCCTCTTGCGATGGCAGTCAGGAAGCTGTCAAAACAAAATACCCTGAAATAAAACTCATTGAAAACAAAACCAATACTGGATTTGGAGCGGCTAACAATAAAGGCGCCAGGGCTGCCTCTGGCCGTTATCTCTTTTTGTTTAACAGCGACGCTGTGCTTGAATCAGATTGTATTTCATCTCTTTATGAGTTCCTTGAAAAAAACAACGGGTGCGGTATGGCAGGCCCGCGGGTATTGCTGCGTGACAGAACCCGGCAGACCAGAATATGCGGAAAGATGCCCACAATTCCCAAAATTATTAACGACACGTTTTTTTTCAGCACCCTGTTTCCTGAATCATCTTTTTTTAGTGGTTTAAACATAAACCGGCCTGTAAAAAAAATAACTTCGGCAGGCTGGATTTCAGGTGTCTGTATGATGATACGTGCTGATGCCTTTAAAGAGGTAAATGGTTTTGATGAAAGTATTTTTTTATATTGCGAAGATATGGATCT
>PDWI01007140.1_pt1 | contig 13733 bp, 9 predicted proteins | sample 1430891 | NCBI WGS metagenome assembly PDWI01 (sample SAMN01162508, study PRJNA174530) | Oral metagenome, whole genome shotgun sequencing project. | biome: Marine environment; feature: Marine mammal; material: Swab sample of the gingival sulcus; isolation source: swab sample of gingival sulcus...
CTAACTGATTCATGATGTCTTGAATAATAATAGGTAACAATAATAAACACATCATCAAAACAACTGTCTGAGAAACACTGATGATATTACTATGAAAATAAACAGAGTTATCAAATAACTCTAAAGCTAGTAATGGCTTTTTAGGGCTACTTCTGATAAGTCTATCTGCTGGCTTTTCATATCTCCACCAAATGACAGCGTATAAGACAAATATCAACGAAAGTGAAATAAATCCAAGGCTTGACGTTGGTTTAAGATGATTTATCCACCACATAAATGCCAATAACCATAGCAATAAACTGACAAACCCTATCCAATCAAAAGCTTGCCACTTATTTTGTTTTAGAGTGTCATCTATCGTATCAGTATTGACCAACACTGGAAATAATTGCCATGCCATTAAGATAACTACTAGCGATAAAGGTACAGTGCTAATAAATAAAACCCACCATGCGAACTTATCCACTAGGTAAGCACCCACTAAGGGACCAAATGCCAATGACATCATAATAACAATGCCCCATAATGCCATTATCCGTCCGTGCTGATTTTTTGGATAAAATTGATAAAGCATTCCGATAGACAGGGGGATAATAATACCACCAGCAAAGCCTTGGAGACTCCGTGCAATAATAATGGCTATCATGCTATAAGCCATTGCACCAAAGATAGACCCAAGGGTAAAAAAACCAATGCCAAAGACATACAAGCTTTTTTGAGAAACTTGATGACTTAAATAACCCGTGAGCATTAATCCAACACTCATGGCAAGGACATAGGCATTTAACACCCAACTTCCCATAACAATATCAACCGCAAAGGTTGACATAAATACAGGAATGGCTGGATTTAAGGCACTATTGCTAAAACTAACAACTGTTCCACCTAATAACAAAGTGTATAAAATCCATGATCTTTGTTTTTTATGAGTCAGCACTGCCAAATTTGAGTTATTGCTAGATGAATCCATGAATTCTGTTCTTTTACTTAGTCTAGTAAGCCATGATTGGTAAGCCTTGATGAACAAACAGTGATTAGCAAAGATGGACTTGTACGCTATTTCAGTTCGTGTTTACTACTATTACTATAAAAGTCTTTATAACCACGAGAGTCATAAAATTCATCACGATGACAAAAGTATAAGGATGCCTTTTTTTCTGGCATTTTGATAATTCTTTGTACTTTATAGCCAAAACTATCGGCTATCCATGAATAAACCTCAACGGTACTATCAGGCTCAGCAACTATTTTTCGAGCATCAGTATTTTGGAAGATAAATTCAGTAATTAACATACCGGTTGGTTTTAGATAGCCACGACCGACTATTTTTGGATCTCCTAATAAAATATGCCAGCCCATATCTGTTGGTTTAGATTTGTAATACCTTGCCAATCTGTCACGGCTTGTTTCATAGATTTCTGTATAGCCAATGGGTTTGTCATCACAACACATAATGTAGAGTCTTTGGTGATCGTCTGCCAATGCTTTTTCAAAATGCACTTTTAGCTGAGGCATTGGCAAATGCAACTGCCATTGATCGACAACGTGCTCGGCGTGCATCCACTTGTATAGCAAGGACATATCATCTGGATATACTACGGGTCTAAGGCTAAATGTTTTACCATAAGCTTGAATACTAAAGGTATCTGGAAGTTGTTGGGAAATTGTCATCATATCTAATCCTATCAAATCTAATTCTAGTTAAAGTGAATGTTATACACCAAAGTTCTGAAAAATTGTTAGAGCATCCGTATCGTATTGTTTTCTACCAAGTAGTTGATTGGCAATGCAACCTGCACGATATGCTCCGAGTCCCAAATCTGGTGAGCCAATACCATGGCTGTGTAATTCTTGATTTTGTACAAAAACATGACCTTTTAGAGGTACATCCTCAAATACTAAGCGATAATCACGCTCAATACTTGGTTTATTATGGCTATCAAGTGAGGCACGTGCCAATAAATTATCAAAACAACTGGGGAAAGCATGTTGATAGCCTGTCCCAGCGATAACACAGTCATAAGACTCAGTAAAAGATTTTTTTTGTTCAACTTGATAAGAAGAGATAGAAAGTTTATCATTCTCTAAGTCTATGTCTTCAATAGCACAGTTACTAATTATCTTTGAGTACAGTGGTTCATTGGCAATGCTACGCTCATAAAGCCTATGATAAATGTCTTGAATAGTGCTAAACCCCATCCCTTTGTATAGCAACCCTTGTTTTGCTAGTAAATCTTGTTTAACTGACTCATTTAATTGATAAAAATAATCGGTATAACTAGGACTAAAATGCTCCAGCCCGAGTGGTGAATACTCCATAGGAAAGAATCCTGCTGAGCGAGTCATCCAATCTAGTTGATATTGCGGATTGCCATTTTCTGAGAATTGTCTATCAAAAAGTTCACGATAAACTTCGGCAGAAGATTGCCCAGATCCCAGCACTAAAACTTTGGGCAAAGTTTTTGGAGCAGAGTCTTTATTTGTATCTTCGCTAGACTTTGTTGTGATTTTTGTCAAATCAAACTTATCGGTAAAATTTGCTGAGTGCATGCAACGATGTGGGGCAATGTCTGCAACTTTTTTTAAATTTGCTGGTAATGTTGCATGAGTTCCAGTCCCAATAATGATATTTTTGGCGGTGTAGCGGTTGGTTGTCCCTTGCTCATCCACTAAAACAGTGAATGCTTGCTGATCTTCATCTATTAGCACATCAAGCACTTTGCTAGAAAAAACCAAGCTACTTAATTGCCCTGCTACCCATTGGCAATAATGGTTGTATTCTTTTCGAGAAATTTTAAAGTCTTCAACAAAATAAAATTTTAACAACCGATGATGTTTGTGCAAATAGTTTAAAAAACTATAGCAACTGGTTGGGTTAATTAAAGTCACTAAGTCTGCCAAAAAAGGGACTTGTAACGTAGTTTGTGGCAGAATCATCCCTTCATGCCAATTAAATTTTTCTTTTTGCTCAAAAAACTTAACAGACAATGGGGGACTTGAATCTTTTTTAGATTCTTCTAGCAAAGAGGCAAGACTCAAATTAAAAGGTCCTAAACCAATACCTATAACGTCTAACATAGTTTGTTTACTCCCGTTATCATTTATCTAAGTAATAATAACCAATTGATTTTTTTTATGTTATGTGTATCTTATTATGTATATTGTCGAATTGGATTGGCCATATCAATATAAATTGATTGGCTTTCTACGGGTGCTGTTAATTCATCCAAAGCACACATACGAGTTAATAGATTGCCTTTAAATGGGAGCGTTTTATGACGTAATAACAGGTCAAATAATGAACGATTTGGATATTTCTCTTCTAATTTTTGCAAGCATTGGTAAAAACGAGTTAGAAGCTGTTGTTCCGTTACTAATCCGGTACGGGCAATCGCTGTTATTAATCCAAAAATGGTATTTCCTATTAAATAATAAGCACAGCGGAAGTCAGCAAAATCTTCGGGTACAACACACTCAGCTTCACGAATTAATTCAGGATTATTATCGATCAAGGTCATTGCATATTCAGCAATATAACCAAACCCTTGATTATCTCTTGCCCAAAATCTCTTCGGGTAACCTTCTTCAAGCTCAATCAAACTGTTCTGTTGATGTACTTCAAAGCCAATACCTTGTTGATAATACAAATCAATAAGAGGGATAAATCCAACTTGCAAATACTTATCAAACCACTCATTAGCAATATCTGTTATTTCTTCACCCGTTCGTCGTTTAATCGATTTGAACAAATTGTTTAATCGATTTGTTACACGAATGGGGTGGTCTTGACATAGACTTGCCAAATTAGTAACTTGTGTCGTTGGATTAAACGGATTATCACGCAGAATACAAATTGTTTCATCAATCACTTTGCCGTTGACTTTTAGGGCAATCCAAGCAGGGTCATTTAGTACGCCAATTGTTGGGTACTGTTCATTGAGCTGTTTACCATAATCACCTCGCCAAATACGGCAAGCATACATACCACGTTTACATTCTTTTAGTAAATTGATACGCACCGAATTGGTGATAGCTACAGATAAGGATACCTTGAACATCCAAGGAGCATCAAATGTTGCCAAGGTACGTACAGAAGTTGTTGGGTGTAGATACCAACCCAAATCACCCAAATTATGTAACTTATCCTGTTCCCGCAACCTTGAATACCAAGGTCGGTCTTGTAAAAATCTAGCTTGCCAAGGGTGTAGCGGTAACAATTTATAGCTAGGGTATTGTTCTATCATTTTTTGTTGATAAAGACTCAGCGAATTTTTAAGTTTGTCAGCTAAGGCATCAGCAATACTATTGCCATCAACAAATTCTTCTTCAATACAGTCTGCATCAACGAGCCAATAAGTAAGTTGTATCTTACTTTCGGTTTCTGGGGCATATTTTGCCCATTCTTCCAAATGAAAACCTTCTCTACCCTTTGGGGTGGGGTGCATTGCATGACCATAAATAAGGTTTTGTTCTGTTTCGATAAAGTTTAATTCTGGCTCTATGATGTCATCGATTTCATCACTACGGTATTCAAGAATTACTTCCAAACCTTGATAGCTCTGAATCCAACGTTTTAAAACGCCCTTTGAATCCAACTCATCAATGTCAATTTTCAGTACCTTATTTAAAACATGATTTTTATGTTGATAACTGATATCTTCCAATATTAACTCAGCATAAGCAACAACTGATAATTTAATCCATTGTCCATTTTGGTAAATAAAAGGCGTGTCTGCATAGCGATGTTGTCCAAGGTGACTAACTTGCTCAATAGGCACTACCATTACTAAATCTAAGGGAGCAAGGGTTAATTCTAATATCGTTTTATTATTTGATATTTGCTTGTAGTCGTTATTTTGTTGACTAACTGGAATTAAGTTACCACATTGCAATTCTAAGCAATAGCTATTTAGTAAATTTTGTATTGCCAATCTTTCTGCTGTTTTATGTTGAATCATTTATGTACTCACTCTACTTTAGTTAAACTTTGACAATATTGTTGACCAATATTAATGATTTGGTTGATGATATTTTTAATATCACTCATTTGTGTATTCGGATTTAAAATGGTAAATTTAAGGCAGAATTGCCCTTTGAATTTTGTGCTGGCAAGATTTGCTAAGTTTGACAACAAAAGTTGTTGCACTACATGGCGATTTATTTGTAGCAATTGCTGTTTATTTAAGTGGTATTCTTTTGGTGATAAATAAAACAGGACACTGCTGATACCATTCTTACTAGGATTGTTTAATAAGACAATAGTATCTAAATCATGAAGATATTGAGCCACTTGTTCTGCTCTCTCTATACAGCGATCAATAAGTTGACCATAATTATCTGTTCCTAACGCTTCAAGACCCATCCAAAGTTTTAACGCATCAAATCGACGAGTAGTTTGTAAGGAATAAGCGACAAGATTTGGAATATTATCTTCTTCATCTTCCACTGAATTTAAATAATCACTATGAGAACGAATACTATTATATTGGTTACCATCTTTTAATAAGAAAGCACCACAACTGATGGGTAAAAACCAGTGTTTATGAAAGTCAAGAGTGATGGAATCAGCCAGTGGTAAGCCATCTATTTTATGATGATATCTGTGAGACAATAGCAAGGCACCACCCCATGCCGCATCAACGTGTAGCCAAATTTTTGTTTTACTCGGTTGGTTACATATTGTAGCTATTTCATTTAAATTATCAATCGCACCAGAATCAGTACTGCCTGCTGTTGCAACGACTAGCATGATATTTTCACGACCAATTTTTTTAATTTGTGCGGATAAATCTTGCAAACACATCGCGCCATCAGAATCAGTAGCAACTTTGATAATATTACTACGCCCCATTCCTAAAATTGCACAGTTTTTTTCTACAGAAAAGTGTGCTTGATCTGAACAAAGGATTTTACAAGGTTGTTGTGTAAATAACCCATTTTCTTGGATATCAACTCCTTGCATGGCGTAAAAATGATTGCGAGCCAGCAACAAGCCCATTAAATTACTTTGTGTGCCACCACTTGTGAAGACACCCGCTGAGTCAGTATTAAATTGACACAGTTCACACAACCATTGCACTAACTGAGTTTCCATATTAGTAGCAACTGGACTTTGATTCCAAGAATCCATGCTTTGATTTGTTGCTGCAATAAACAATTCTGCTAACTGCCCTACCAATAAAGAGGGTGGATGTAAATGAGCTAAACAAGAAGTGTGAGCGGTTGCAATGCTATTGGGTAGATAACTGGTCTCAATCTGTTCAAATAAGGCATCTAATCCCATCCCTTTTTCAGTAATAGTTAATTGAATGGCGTTATTGACCTGTGCTGGCGAACCGCCTTGATATAGACTTTGTTTGTCTAGCCAGTTTTTGATTAATAAACTGGCTTTCTGTACATATTGGGTATATTGTTCACTATTTTTATGGCTTAAAATTTGCTCATCTGTTTGATAACCAGTTTGCGTTGGATGACTGGATAGATTTAACATTGTCTCACCTTGTTATTTATCTTATACTTATCCTGGGGTACAGAAGTTGAATGATTTTCTCAGTATTTCGATAGCTCTTGATAATTCATCTTTAGAAATATTAAGTGCAGGTAAGAATCTAAGTACAGAGCCGTTTCTACCTCCTTTTTCTAAGACAAGACCATTTTCAAAACATCGTTTTTGAAGCTCGGCAGTTAGTTGACTATCCGCAGGTTTACTGCCGTCGCTATTCGTTGGTAAACTAGGGTTGATAATCTCCACACCTAACATCAAGCCTCTACCCCTAACGTGTCCTATCTGTGGATAGTCAGATTGAAGAGACTTCAACTCGTTGATGAACCAGTCACCAAGTTCTTTAACCTGTTTGGCGTAGTTCTCTTCTTTTAAGATTTTAAGCGTAGCCAGTCCAGTCGCCATTGCCAATTGATTGCCTCGGAAAGTACCTGAATGATTACCAGCCTGCCATGCATCGTACTGCTTTTTAATTCCCAAAACTGCCAATGGTAAACCACCACCAATGGCCTTAGACATAACTATCATGTCAGGATCAATATCCGCCCGTTGATAAGCGAACCAATCGCCTGTTCGACAAAATCCAGTCTGTACCTCGTCAATGATAAGCAGTATATCCAGTTCTTTTGTCACCTTACGGACTTTTTTTAACCATGCTATTGGTGCTGGATTAACCCCACCTTCTCCTTGAATAACTTCTAAAATGACGGCTGCTGGCTTACAAACACCGCTTTCTACGTCGTTTAAAAAATGTTCAAAATATTCTCCATGAGCTTGCACACTTTGTTCAGAAGGCAAACCAAAAGCACAACGGTACTCATTGGGATATGGTAAAAACTGTACGTTTGACATCAAACCACTAATCCCTTCTTTAGGGGATAAGTTACCTGTCACAGATAGTGCACCATGACTCATGCCATGAAAACCACCACTAAAACTGATAATATGAGATCGACCTGTCACCTTTTTGGCAAGTTTAATAGCTGCTTCTACAGCATCTGCCCCTGTTGGACCACAAAACTGTAAACAATATTGCGTCCCCTTGCTTGTTTCTGATAATAACTGATACAAATACTCACTAAAGTTATCTTTTAGTGGGGTTGTAATGTCAAGAGTGTGTAATGGCAAGTTAGAATCAACAGTTTGGTGAATAACAGCTTGTATTTTTGGGTGATTATGCCCAAGTGCTAGAGTGCCTGCACCCGCTAGGCAATCTATATATTGCTGACCTTCGACATCTGTGATGATAGACCCTTTTGCTGATTTAATGGCGAAAGGTAATTTTCGAGGATAGCTACGAACATTAGACTCAAAGTTGGCTTGACGTTGAAGATAAGTATCATTAAAAAAAACAGTAGGGGTATTTTCTGAAAATAGAGAGGGGTACATTTTTTCTTACTCTGACTTATGTATCAATTCTTGGATTAAAAAAATAAAGTATCATAAAAAAGAAAGTATCAATATCAGCGAGTTAGATATTGATACTTTCATTATTTATTATTCCCATTTAAGAAAATAACACCACCCTTATAATTTGTTAATTAATAAGAATGATAATTATTTATATAATGATTATAACTATTGTTTCTTATCTTGTCAATGATTGTAATACACCAATCTCAATTTTTAAGTTATGTGATTAACCTTTATAGTTAAATCAATTCATCAAAGTCATCTATTTTTTATATTAAACCTAATTACCAATTCTTTCCTTTAACTGTTATGCTTTCAATCTTCTCATCAATATCAAGAAATACAATCCACCAATAATTGATGCAATCGTACCAGCAGGGATTTCATAGGGGAAAATGACATAACGACCGAGCCAATCCGCCACTATCATTAGCCCTGCACCCAACAGCATTGCCAAAGGTAGTTGACGCTGTAACTGAACAGCACCCAATGAAGTTGCTAAATGAGGCACCATTAATCCAATAAAACTTAACGGACCAACTGCTAAAGTCGAGGCAGTGCTTAATCCAGCAATTACAATCATAATCGTCAATTGAGATAAACGAAGATTGACTCCAATTCCTCTTGCTACTGTTGAACCAAGACTTAACGCCCTAAGTGGTTGAATCAACAAACAGCTAGCAACCGCTAACACGACCGATATTCCCATTAACCACCAGACGGTTTCTGGTTTTGCACTATAGGTTGTACCAGATAACCAGCTTAAAATTGCTTGTAGCCTTGGATCACCAGAGAGTTTGATGATGCTTAAAATACCATTCATCAAAGCAGAAATGGCAATACCGACTAACAATAAATGAGCAGGATTTAGCGAGCGAGCAAGCCATAATATCAATAACAATACTGCCAATGCACCAAGCGTTCCTGCTACCAACATACTGCCCAAACTAATAGGTAAACCAAATACAGCCAGCAAGATAACCGATAACAGTACCCCAACTGCTGAACCAGAACTGACCCCTAGAACTTCTGGGCTTGCCATTGGATTATGAGTAATGGTTTGAATGAGTACACCAGCGGTTGCTAGCATAACACCAGTGGCGGCAGCACTTAATGTACGGGGCAAGCGAAAATGGCTAATAAGCTCACTATTAAATGCCAGTTGCCAGACAGCTTGGCTACTTCCATCTATCATACTCTGGGTAAAGACTAACGCCATGATCAACAACACTAACACACCTAACAACCAAGTGATCCATTCCCATTTGGAAATGGAACGGCGTTCAATATGTAGGTTCGGTGTAGCCTCATCAACGTGTTGTCGTTTTTGACGATAGATAATCCAAATAATCAGTGGTGCTCCCAAAATGCCAGTCATTGCTCCTGCGGGGATAAGCATGGGTGAGATCTGCATTAGCAAAGTTACAAGATTACTGGTGATCAACAATAATAGACCACCCAATGCAAACCCAGCTAAAAGTCGTATTGGCAATTGGCGAATCGATAAAACATTAACCAAAGTCGCCGCACCCAAACCAACAAAGCTTAAAATCCCCACTTTACTAACCACCAATGCAGTCATTATTGCTACCAAAACCACAACTACAATACGCACCATGTTAACAGGTACGCCTAAACTTTTTGCTTGTCTATCATCCAAGCTCATTAAAGTTAAAGGTTTTAGTAATGGCACAAGCACCACGGTTAACACAACACTGGTAATTGTCATTAATCTTGCACCACTCCAACTAATTTGGGTGAGTACGCCACCGCCCCAAGTCATTACACCCAAGGCTTTTTCTGAAAAAAACACCAACAGTAACGAAGACACAGCGGTAACAAAAATATTGACGATCAAACCAACTAATACCAATATTAAAGGATTCAAACGACTGGGCAATGCCATAGCAAAGACCAACCCCATACTAGCCAGTGCTCCAGTCAATGCCACCCAAAAGCTACCATATAAGCCAAAATTTGGTAAAAATAAAGTCACAATAAGCAAGGCAATCTGAGCACCACTACCAACAGCTAGGGTCGTATCAGAGGCTAAGGGATTTTTTACCAATTGTTGTAATAACACACTTGCTACGCCTAATAATCCTCCTGATAATATAGCAACAATCATTGTTGGGGTAATGGTCATTTGTTTAGCTAACTCACTAACAGATAGCTGACTACTGCTAGCGAATAAATCAATTAATGGTAAAGTCCAAATTTGTCGAATAATGACGTAGGAGGTTATTAATGCAACAAGCAATAAAGCCATGACTAAAAATGTTGGTTTTAATGGTAAGGAAAATTTTGGCGTTGTCTGAGTTGGTATTTTTTCGGTCATTATTTATTTCTCCCAACAGTGATATCATGATTAAAATGATTAACAGCATGACCACCATGTAATTCGGCATTAATTAATTTTTCAGCAAAGCTAGTCATAGAAGCAATACCACCATACATCCATACAGGGTCGGTAATGGTCATACAGCGACTGCTTTTAGACGTACCACCGAAGTCCATTTTTTGCCATAATGCACTGTTGTTTAATTCAGTTTGTAACATATCACTAAAAGGCTTAACGATAATCAAGCAAGTGTCTGAATCAATTTTTTCCAAGTCTCCTAATTGAATGCGAACAAACCCCCAATCATTGCCCTTATCAAATGTCACTATTTCAAGTCCCATCTTTTCAAAAGTCGGTTGATACAAGCTATTACTGGCATACATGCGTAAATTTGCAATATCAGAAAACTGTACAATAGCAAGTTTTCGAATCTGTGGGTATTTTTTCCGAAATACCTTGCCCAAACTTTTTAGTCGTTGTTCACTGTCAACAACATAAGCTTTGGCATCTGCTGGTTGCTGTATCATATCTCCAAGCTTGAGGGTTAACTCAGCATAATCTTGCCAAACGGCAGTTCGATACTCACTATCCTTATTCGTTTCACTTTTGAATAACAATGATTTAACAGGCACGTCACCATACATAGAGCGGATATGTTGATAAAAGAAATTATCAATGACCAAATCAACATCCAGTTGAGCCATCATTTCTGGATTGGGCTGATAGCGGATACCTAAATCTTTCGTCTCTGTTGGTAGTGATTGACCTACCCAGTCTGCATACATTCTTTTATCACCCGTTGCTACTGGTGGATGCCCCATTGCTGTTAACTCAGCAGCAATGCCCCAATCGGGAGTAATTACTTTTACGCTATCTATATTGGCAGTTTTTGAAGGTATCTGCCCAGAGTTCTTGTTGTTGGAGATATTGTTTGAAGCATTGTTTTCATTATCTATTGTATTGCTCGAATCAGTTGCATTGTTTGAATAACAGGCAGATAAAGTCACTACTAACAAACATACAGACATTGCGACTATGGGCAATTTAGCTTCTTTTTTTGTGTTAATTTTTTTAATTACTCTTATTATGCTCATACCACCGCCACCTTATGTCCATCAACAGGGTGAGGTAATAAATGTAGATGAATACCAAAAATTTCCTGTAATTTTGAGGATGTCATGGTGTCATGAACGTTACCTGTATGGCAGACTTTACCATTTTTTAAAGCAATAAACTGATCACAGAATTGGCTGGCTAAATTAATATCATGAATAATAATAACCACTCCAAGATTTTGTTCTGTAACTAACCGCTTGATTAATCGCAACACCTCTACTTGATAAACAATGTCCAATGAAGCTAGTGGTTCATCAAGCAATAAATAATCTGTTTGTTGTGCCAAGCACATTGCGAGCCAAGCTCTAGCACGCTCACCGCCAGATAAGGTAGAAACAGTCTGCGATGCTTTGCTATCAATTTGTGTCTGTTGCATGGCAGTGTGAACGACTTTATGGTCTTTATCACTGGGTTTTTGTAGCCATTTTTGCCATGGATAACGCCCGAGCATCACCAATTCTTCTACGGTAAAGTTTTGGGCGTCGGGTAGTTTTTGAGCGAGATAAGCGATGTGTTTTGCTAGCTCTTTTGAGGGCATTTTGTCAATGATATGGTTGTCATAGGTTACTTTACCTTGTGTTGGCGTATTTTCTCCTGACATCAGTTTGATTAGGGTGGACTTTCCTGAGCCATTATGTCCGATAATAGCGTACAACTTACCCTTTTCAACGGATAAATTTACCTCTATTAATAAGGGTTTATTTTCAACGGTGAGGGATACTTGATTGACCTTGAGCATAAGCGGTTGCTGTTTCCTTATTTGAGTGTCTTTTCAAAATTCTCTTTAATGATTGGCATAAAGACTTAGTGCAAATTAGTAATAGCTAACTTATAGTTTGCTAAACTGGAAGGTAATATAGCATTATTTATAATAAGAGTCATTCCTTTTATAGTTATTATATTTTTAATGATAATTATTGTTGTTTATATTAAAGCTAGGTATAATGATAACGAATATATTCAGTTTTTGTTTTATTTCTTTTTGAAAATTAGTATAAGGAAAAAAATGCACTCCCTACACACTCCAATTGAGTCCGCAGAAAAACCCCAAATCATCGCCCATTTAAATGAAGAACATCAGGATGAGTTGATTGGCTTTGCTAAGATGTATTTGAACAATAATAAGACAAATAATAAAAGAAATCAGGAAAGTATCAGTGTTGATATGATTATTGAACAAGTTGATATTGTCGAAATTTATCAGCAAGGTGTTGAATTAACAGTACAGAGACAAGGGGCTGATAATACTACTATTTTTATTGGATTTCCAACGCCGATTAATAACATGGAGGAGTTGCAATATCAATATATTGCCTTAATGCAACAACTTGACAAACAGCAAGGCAAAGACACTATTAAACTAACTAAACAAACGTTTCAGATAGTAGAGACGGTCAAAGTCACAGCAAATATGCTACGATTAGTATTATCTGCCCCTGTTGATACGCCGACGGATAAAGCAGGTTATGCTTATTTATTCAATTTACAAAAAAATGATCTCCCAATCAGCGAAACAGTGCAACGCCAGCATTGTTATTATACTTTGAGAAAAGCGGTACGTTCAGATGATAAAACAACAGCATGGGTTGACGTTTATCTGCATGGTGATACCCCGGCAGGTAATTGGGCAAGTTCTCTACAGGCTGGGGATAGTATTACGAGTAAGCGTGAACTTCCAGAAAAAATTGAACATTTGACCACAGGTCAAACTTTACTAATTGCTGATGAAACTTCTTTGCCGACGGTGGCTCGTTTACTTGAGCTGTGGCAAAACCCAATGGCTCCTATTATTATCAATATCACTAATCAACACGTTGACCAAGACTATTTGCAAAAAATTGAGGTCAGTGACACATTTATCAGTCAGATGACGGTGTTACCATTGATTATTGAACATACACAAGATAACTTAGCAGATAAAATTGACAAATTATTATCTGGCTTTTTATTGACTAATCCCATTGAGATTGACAAAGTGTGGGGGGCAATGGAGGCAACAACGGTCAAAAAACTCCGCCGATTACTACAAAAAAGACTGGGACTGTCTCGTTCTGACTGTGTCTTAAAAGTATATTGGCGTAAGGATTAAGACATTAAAACAGATCGAATAACTATCTGTATATCTTCAGTGCTAACTACCCTTTCTCAAACACCACACACACCGCATTCAAATGCTGATGATATTTACGGAAGACCTCACGCATGGCAAGGATACGCTGGCGTTCTTCTGGATGGGTCAAGACATTAAGTCCGATTTTAATTGCACCAGATACGCCCTCGTCTTCTATCAGACGTTTTGGTTCTAATAATGCCATGGCATTGGTTGCGGTGGTTTTTACCTTAAAGCCTTGTTCCTCGCCA
>PDWI01007142.1_pt1 | contig 13720 bp, 12 predicted proteins | sample 1430891 | NCBI WGS metagenome assembly PDWI01 (sample SAMN01162508, study PRJNA174530) | Oral metagenome, whole genome shotgun sequencing project. | biome: Marine environment; feature: Marine mammal; material: Swab sample of the gingival sulcus; isolation source: swab sample of gingival sulcus...
TGCTCATACCCGTATTTACTTCTATTTATTAAATAAATATTTTTCTGTTCGTCACTACGTTTTGCTTGATTGCCAATCATAATGGATATAAGTGCAAAGATAAAGGCGACAATCATCAATCCCGTTCTATTTTTCATCGCTTTCCTCCATCAAAGGTTGATATATGTAAACTGTAGTTCCAACATCTTCTTCGCTTTCTACAAAAAGACCATACTCTTCACCGTAGGTAAGTCTTATTCTCTCCCTTACATTACTAATTCCAACCCCACTACCAGAACGACTTTTTACCTCCATAGAAACATCATTAAGCATTGCTAGAGTTTCTTCTGTCATACCTATACCGTTATCCGCAATTTCAAACACTAAATTATTCTCTTTTGCATAGGCTCTAATAGATAGCTCTCCCTTTTCCATAAGATTTTCTATACCATGATACAAAGCATTTTCAACAATAGGCTGAAGAATAAGTTTTAAAGTAGAGTGTTCTTCTAAGCCTTTTTCTATTTCTACACTAAAGTCAAACCTATTCTTGTATCTAATTTTTTGAATCAAAAGATAATTTCTAACGTGCTCTAACTCACGTTCAACACTTATAATTCTCTTCCCCTTGCTTATGCTTATTCTAAAAAGTCTAGCTAAGGCACCAACCATATCTATAACCTCTTCTTTGGAACCATTTTCTGCCATCCACATTATAGAATCTAAAGTATTGTATAAAAAGTGTGGATTTATCTGTGCTTGTAAGGCATTTAACTCAGTTTTCCTCTTGTTTTTCTCTTTTATTTCATTTTGTTTGATAAGTTCCTGAACCGTTTCTACCATACCATCAAAAGTACGCGATAAGGCAACTACCTCTTTCTCACCCTTTATCATATTTACCCTTACACTAAAATCACCTTCAGAAACCTTGTCCATAGTTTTGCTTAAAGTGTTTATAGGTTTTGAAATTTGCCAAGAAATAAACCACGTTACCATTATTATAATGAGCAAGGCAAGTGGAAGTGTAGAAATTACATCTATGAGTATATCTTTATTACCTTTTAAGAGGTTATCCATATAAGTAAGTCCAACTACCTTCCAATTCGTAAAAGATATTTCTCTTTCCATATAAATAGCATTTTCCTCACGAGGTATCTCTCCTAACGAGGCAATATAAGCTTGATAAGGATGATATATGCTCTCACCATCAGAATTAATCATATAAATAGAACCACTACCTCCTAAATTTATATCTGATAAAATTCTGGTAAATGGTTCTAATTTCATATCCACATTGACGATTAGTGCCTTCTTAGCCTTTGAACCCATCACAAGCCTTTTACCATAGCTAATAACCCACTCGTATTTATCCTTATAAACACTTTGAATTCTGGGATCACTAATAGTGACAAAAGTTCTATCGTCAACTAATTCTTTATACTGCGGAATATACGATATATCATAATCTTCTCGTATCTCATCTTTAGGTACAACAAACAAAAGATTACCTTTTTCATCAAAGGCAGAAATAGACATCACATTTATTTTATTTGAAAATAGCAAGTTTAATTTGGTCAAAAAGACATCACTTATCTCCTTCTCTTCGTTAGCAATCTCACTAATTTCTTCATGTATCTTTATACCCTCGCTTATATACTCTTCAACATTTATAGCTACTTGATCTAATATTTGTGAGGAAAATGTTCTCGCATTATCTATTATCTCATCGCTAAATTTTCCATATATATTTGTACCTACATAAATCATAGATACAACCGCTATTAATATACTCGATACTGCTATGATAAATTGTAATGAATAATTTCTTTTTAACATCTCTATTTTCTCTTACTTTTCCTATACTCCCTAGGACTCATGCCAACAGCTTTCTTAAATGAAAATGCAAAGTAACTCGATGATGAAAAACCTGTTTCCATGGCAATATCGCTACTTTTAAGTTCAGAATTAACAAGTAGCTCCTTTGCCTCTTCAATCCTAAGCTCTAATATATAAGAATTTATACTCTTGCCAAGTTCTTTTTTAAATGTACTACTAAGATAGTTAGGACTGTAGTGCAGCTTATCTGCTATCAGCTCTACTGAAAGCTCCGGACTTTTAATCATGGATGCAACTATTTCTTTTGCCTTGCCTACTATCCCTTTTCTAAGGTCCTTTCGTCTCGCAGAGCCAAGCAAATCTATCCTTTTTGCTAGTCGCAACAAACCTCTTTTTATTTCTTCATGAGATTCTTGCTTCCCAATGCTAATTAATACATTCTCCTTTAATTCATCTATCTTTTCATCTTTTAAATCCAGCTCATCTATTATTCTAACTAGCATGGCGAATATTTGGAGCTCAGAAGTCATATAATTATTTCCACTATCCTTTATAATCTCAACAAATATTTCTTTTAAATATTCATTAAAAGTTTCTATCTGACCAGTTCTTATAAAGGTAGCCATTCTCCTAATATCAATATTCTTCACACTTATAGGATTAGTATTTTTATATTCTATATCATTAGCAAAAATTATCTTATTAGAGCCTAACATAATCTTATAATCATAGGCATTCATCGCACTTTCTTTTGAAAGATAAATCTCACTAGAATCGCCAACTACTTCACCCACACCAATCGTAACCGTAACGTCGAGATACTTGCTAACACCTTGCAATATATTATTGCAAATCATATCTAAGTTCTTTAGAAAAACAGAAGTTTCTTGCTCGTAACAAGACTGTATTAAAAAAATTGATCTATCGTATAGAAAATACTCTCCTAAGGAAAGATTTTCCTTTAAATCATCTAAAAATCTAAGAAGTGCCATACGTTTTAAGTTGACAGTCTCTAAGTCCTCGTAAGCTTCTTCATTATCGATGTCAATATATAAGACACAAAAAAGTTTTCCTCTAATATCAAGATTATAATAATCTATCCACTCATCTATTTCATCCTTTGGTGCACCTTCTAATATATCTTCTAAGCACCTCTGCCTAACTACCTTATAGGTGCTTTTATAATAGCCCTTTAGGTCGTCTACATTCTTCTTTAGTGACTTTTCTTCCTCAATTTTATTCCTTACATTTATTAAAATTTTGGTTAGTTCATTCTTTGATATAGGCTTTAAAAGATAGTCCTCTACCTGCAAACTAATGCCTTTTTTTGCATACTCAAATTCGTCAAAACCTGTAAGTATTATGACTTTTGTATAAGGATACTTTGATAAAATTTTCTCTGTAAGTTCTAATCCATTCATAAACGGCATTTTTATGTCCGTTATGACTACATCGGGAACATATTTTTCAAAAAGCTCATATGCCTCTTTTCCATTTTCAGCCTCACAAGCTATTTTATAACCGAGCTGTGCCCAGTCAACATTGTTAAGAACCCGACTTCTCACATCAGATTCATCATCAACTAGCATTAAATTTAACATCTCTACCTCGCTAAGTTATCTACAAAATAATTAATCAATAGGCACAGTAGTAAGACCAACTGTACTCATCAATTCATAATCGTCAACTGAGATATTATACTCTAATATCTTAGAAGAAAGAGCAAGCTTCTTGCTAGTTACATTTGTATTTGCCTTTTGTACATCTAGGTAAACTGCAAGACCTAAATCATAGGAAAGTTTTGCCACATCACGTTTTTTCTCTGCTAATTTTAGAGACTTTCTTGCAACATTTACCTTATGATAGTTTATCATCATAGTCATATACTTATTTATCAAATCAATCTCTAAACCCTTTTTAGTATCTTCTAACTTCTTGTTCGCCTCTTCAGCACTTAATTTCTCTTTTCTATAAACAGAACCACTAATAGAATATCTTAAGCGCATACCCTCTAGTGTTCTCACCTTTAAATTATTAACATAAGTCAATAATCTAATATTATTATTATTTTCGAGCATGTCTTTTTTGCTTGCCCCCAAGGTTTTTTTACTAAGTTCTACCGCCTCTAATTCATCTGTTGGATTTATATTAGTCTTTAAATCATAACCTAAATAATTATTCAAATCCATCTTTGCTAGGATGACTTGTTTACTGGCTTCTTGCATATCAAGTTCAGATTCTGCCAAAGCTATCTTTGCACCATCTACTTCTAATTGGTTCACTAAACCAAGTTCAAATTTCTTTTCTAGTTCAGCAAGTGATGCCTTAGACAATTCAAATGCCTCTTTCCTTATCTTATAAACATCTTCAACATTTAAAACCGCAAAATACTTTTGTCTAAGTTTATATTTAATATTATTTATCTCAGCTTCATAATTATAGTTTTTTTGCTCTTTTCCAAATTCATAAGTCATCTCTAGAAGTATTTTATCAAACCCATCATAATCTCCCAAAACAGCAATAGGTAGTCCCGAAGCACTTTCGAGTTTATCAATACTATCTCTCTTTTCTTTATCTGAAAAACCCGCCTTATCTCTATTTATTTGGGCAGTTCTTGCTGCACCACTCTCATTCAACATATATTCACTCGCTTCTTCAAGGCTTATATCTACGACCTTTTCATCCAATATATCAAAAGCCTCCAAGGCAAAACTATTAACTGTAAACATCATAATTAACAGCATATAAGTAGCTAATTTTTTCATACGATTCTCCTTTAAACATATTATCTCGCTTATTATATAAAATCATTCTCCCAATAATGAAATCATAATATTTTTTACTTTAGTAACATCCAAGAAATGTATCAAATTAATACATCATATATTATATCACAATTATTTATAGAAATGTATCTTATAAATAAAAGAGAGTGTCAAGCAATAAATATAAGAAATCCGATTTAGATTCTATCACAATCAACTCTAAATATCTTATCCTTCTCTATACTATAGGGCAAATCGGATTTCGGTATAACTTATTCTGTGAGGCACATCGGATTTCGGTATAACTCTTAACACAGTTTATAAATTGTGACTAGTATTTGATTAAATACTTACTAAAAAAAGAGTTCCAAACAATAATTGTCTGGAACTCCATGCATAATTTAAACACTCCTCAAATAGGACCATGTACCATATATTAATTTTCAAAAATCTACTTATTAATATACTTCTTAAGCACACTTACTTTATCGGTACTTTCCCATGGAACTTTAACGTCTTCTCTACCAAAATGACCATAGGATGCTACATCTGCATATATTGGTCTTCTAAGATCAAGGCTTTTTATTATACCTTCTGGAGTTAGGTCAAAGTTTTCTAGTAAAATGTCTACCAAGTCTTCTTCTGGAACTACATTTGTACCATCACAGTTCACATATACACTAACTGGTTGTGCGACACCTATAGCATAAGCAAGCTCAATCTCGCATCTTCTAGCAAGCCCAGCTGCAACTACATTCTTAGCCATATATCTAGCCATATAAGCACCAGATCTATCTACCTTTGTTGGGTCCTTACCACTAAAAGCTCCTCCACCGTGTGAAGCATATCCACCGTAAGTATCTACAATTATCTTTCTTCCAGTAAGTCCACTATCGCCCTTTGGCCCACCAACTACAAAACGACCAGTTGGGTTTACATAAATCTTAGTCTTCTCGTCCATCATATCTCTATCGATAACTTTTTCAATAACTTCTCTCTTGATATCTTCAGTAATTGTTTCAAGACTAACGTCTGCATCGTGTTGAGTAGAGATTACCACAGTATCAATTCTAACTGGCTTATCTCCATCATACTCTACAGTGACTTGACTCTTTCCATCTGGTCTAAGGTATTTTAATGTGCCATCTTTTCTAACCTTTGTTAGTTGCTTAGTCAACTTGTGTGCCATACTAATTGGATAAGGCATAAGTTCTGGTGTTTCGTCGCAAGCATAACCAATCATCATGCCTTGGTCTCCAGCACCTAAAGTGTGAACCTCATCTTCTCTATGCTCTAGAGAATTATCAACTCCCATTGCAATGTCTCCAGACTGCTCATCAATGCTAGTTAAAACAGCACAAGTATCATAATCAAAACCTATATCACTCTGAGTATAACCTATCTCTTTGATTCGTTCTCTAACAACCTTTGGTATATCAACATAACACTCTGTAGTTATCTCTCCCATTACCAAAACCATACCAGTTGTAACACATACCTCACAAGCAACCCTAGCTTTTGGATCCTGTGCTAATATGTTGTCTAATATACTATCTGAAATTTGGTCACAAACCTTATCTGGGTGACCCTCTGTAACTGACTCTGACGTAAATAATCTTTTAGCCATTTCTTCCTCCTTCTTCCTAGCTAGCTATAAATGGGAGCATTAAAACTCCGTTTACCACTAGCAAAATAATTCCCCCGCATATAATAGCTCCTGCTACTACTGTTGGGAATGCTTTTTTTATATCTAATCCTATAAGTGCTGCTACTGCTGAACCTGTCCAAACCCCAGTCATTGGTAGTGGTATGGCAACAAAGAGTAACAAACCTAAAAGTTCATATTTAACTATATTACTTCCCTTATCAAGTGATCTTTTTTCATACCAGTCAACGAATTTTACTAAAATTCCCTTGTCTCGCATAAACTTAAAAACCCTAGGCAAGAAAAGCATTATAAGCGGCGCTGGAAGTACCGCACCAAATAAGGTGAGTGCAAATGCCGAAAAATCGGAATATCCACTCGCTATAGCAAAAGGTATAGCCGCCTTTTGCTCTATGACAGGTGTTGCTGCCATAAGTATTATCATTAATGTTCTCATATTTTTTCCTACTTATTTTTTTCTTTTATCACTATGCAATGAGCGATTTTTCTCTCATTTTTACCCGCTATATTATTTTTTATCTCTCCGTCCACAATTATCTCAGATGAAGCTCCTCCATCTAAGTACCCGCCGTAAGTAACACCATAGTCTATTAGTATATCGGCACATTCCTTACCTGTAACACCCATACTCTTTCTAGTTCTTCCATCAATTAGAACAAAAATAAGGTGGTTATCCTTCGTTATACCAACTATTGTTCTCGGTTGTAAAGAATCTGTAGGTCCGATGAAATCATCCACTCTCTGTGCTACATTCTTTCCATCTTTAACTAACCAAGCACCTAGAGTAAATCCAGTCTTTACACCTATTCCCAAAGTATTTTTAGGGATAATCTCTATTTTATCTCCCTTAGAAAAATCATTATTTCTTCCTCTAATCGCAAGAATAAATTTTCCATCTTCCTTTGGAATCTTTACTGGACTCTCACTAATTATAATCTCACTTACAAGACCATTTTCTATGATGTAATTTGTACTGAGCTCTCTTATCCTAGTGCTAGAACCATAATACGAATCATAAAGTCCGAACTCACCAGCATAGATTACTCCATTTACATTTTTTACACTAAATTCTTTGCCCTTAACTTTAATGCTTATTTCAAACTCCACATCGTCTAAGTGCACTTTATTGTCCTTATCTATAAGAACTTTAGGTTTATTTAACCTAGACATATGAATTATCTTTCCATCTTCAATAATGGTTCCAAGCGGAATACCAAGCGGGTCGTAAAACATACCATTTATAGCATAGTCGGCATCGCCTGCCATATCCGAAAGGCTCTCAAATCCGTAAAGTTTATCAAATGACAACTTATTATTTAGTTCCACTAATGGATTGTTCATATTTAAGTCTAGCACATAAAGATTTTCTGGCTTTGCATTAATCTTTAGGCTTTCTTCTTTATAAGTAACAGAGCTTATCGCTGCAGCTAGTACAAACATAGTAATTGCTATTTTTGCAATTGAAAAAGATCTCACATCTACTCCTTAAACTCAAGGCCTGAAACTAGCTTAATCCCATTATCCATCATACTTTTACTAAAAACATAGTTGTAGAACTCTGCCTCGTGAACATCTTCAATATCAAAGGTATCAATTAAATCCTTTAGCACATAGACTTCACCCTCCATATTATGCTCGTTGAGGTAGGCTCTTAGTGTCGTTGAAAATTGGTATACACAAATATCCGTAACACAGCCTACTACCAAATAATCTTTACCCTCTTCTACAGGATTAAATGCTAAGATTCCGTTGGTAGAATTTTTCCTAATTTCTTTTAACCCCTCAGTTTTTAAATCTTTAAGTTCATCAACCAATTCGCTCTCTTTTGTCCCAGCTATGCAATGCGGAGGATAGGCTCTAAACTCCTTAGCATCCTCTGGATGATAATCTGTATAAGCAAGAACCTCAGCACCACCGTCAAGAAACTTTTTAGCAAGCTCTGAAGTGGCAGGAATATTATTCTCAACCCTGTCACTATATAGTGCACCCTCTCTAGCAAAACCATTATTTATGTCAATAATACAAAGTTTAGTTTTTAAAATAGCTTTTTTATCTAAACAGAGTTTGTCTAGATTATCAACTGCTTTTTTCATATTTTCATAAGTTTTATCATTCGTCATAATTTTATCCTACTTTCTTAAACAGATTATAAACTAAAATATAAAATAAATTATAAATTTTTATATTGTTTTTAACGAAACATTAAGTATTTTTCTCTCCTGCTCATCATAGTCTATCTCAGCGATAAATCCACTTGCATTTTTGAACTTTAATGTATAAAAAACTGTCTTATCTAAGCCTTCTAAATATACATTTATCATCCTCATAGTGCAGCCATGACTAACCACGGTAAAACTATCTCCACCACCTTCAATAACTTCATCTATCACCGAATCTAATGCAGTCTTAATCCTATTGTAGAACTCATCGTAGCTTTCCATACCTTCGACAGCAATATCCTTATACCACTCGTCAAACAAATCATCAAAATCTAGTTCATCAAAAGGAAGACCCTCTATACTTCCAAAGTAGAGTTCTCTAAAACCTTCTCTATAATTTATTTTTCCTTTGTCTCCAAATAAAATCTGAGCTGTGGACTTTGCTCTTTTAAGATCAGAAGAAAAATACATATCCGTCTTAGGATAAAAATCCTTCTTCTTGATTTCTTCTAATTCTAAACGTCCTCTTTCAGATAAAGGAACATCAGTAAAGCCAACCAAAGTCCTGCTAATATTAGCTTCCGAAAGTCCATGTCTAACAAATACACCTTTAATTTTTTTCATATAAACCTCTTTTTTCTTAATCTATGTAGATTGTAGACTATTAGGAGGTTTTTGTAAATAGACAGTACATGTGCTTTGCTCTATAAATTAAAGCAAAGTCACATTTTTCACTCCCCACAAAGGTAGATTTATCAAACCATCTTTTTCCTTATAGTCAGACATAGAAGTTCTTACAACAATTTCTGGACTATACTTTTGCCTATACACCTTTAAACTCTTAGCCTTAAGGTTTCTCTCTGCCTTAACCTCTATCGGTATTACTTTATTAGAAAATTGAATTACAAAATCTAACTCAGCAGTACCACCATCATTAGTCCAATAATATACTTCCGACTTTAACTCTTTTACAAGTTCACCTAAAACAAATTGTTCAGTCAAAGCACCCTTAAACTCTTTAAATAAATTATTCTTATCAAGTATAATGCCAGAATCTAATTTTGCCATACATGATAATAAGCCCACATCTAAAAAATATAGTTTAAATGCCTTGCCATCCTCATACATCGATATCGGTATGCCATGATTATTAACCCTATTGACTTTATAAACCAAACCATAATCAATCATCCACATAAGTGCAAGTTCATATTCTTTAGCTCTTGCCCCTGACTTTACTAATCCATAAATGAATTTTTTATTTTCCTTAGCTAGCTGAGGCAAAATGCTATTAAACAAAGCCCTTATTCTAGGCACGATTTTATTTGGTGCATGCTTTGAAAAATCTCTTTCGTATCCAAAAAGTATTCTTTCTTGTATCTCCCTAACGTTTAAGTAGTTTTTATTCTTAACAAAATCCGCTACAGCTTCTGGCATACCTCCTACATAATAGTATTGTTTAAGTAATGTAATCAAATCCTGAGAAAAAACACTTAGCATTTCAAAATTATTATCCGACAAGAGCTCAACATACTTTTCTTTGCCCATTGCTAACAAAAACTCAGTAAAAGAAAGTGGATACAAGTCTAAAAATTCTACTTTACCTACGGGAAAAGATATACCCTCATGAAGAGATATTCCAAGGAGTGAACCTGCACAAATTATATTTTTATTTCTAACATCTTCATCAAAATATTTAAGAGAAGTAATAGCCCTTGGCACTTCTTGTATTTCATCGAAAATAATCAAGGTCTTATCTAAGTCAATCTCTTTTCCAACAAATATTTCAATGCCCTTTAACATTCTATCAACATCGAAATCCCTAGTAAATAAATCAGCCATTACAGAATTATTTTCAAAATTAATATAAACATAATCTTCAAAATAGTCTTCAGCAAATTTTTTCATTAACCAAGTCTTACCTACCTGTCTTGCACCTTTTATAATCAAAGGCTTTCTACCTACTTTATTCTTCCAACTTTCTAATTTATGAATCACTTCTCTAAACATAATCAACTCCCTAAATCAGCAACCTAATCTCGTATCTTAAACTCATTATATATTTTATTCACATTTTTTTCAACGAAAAAATGTAGTTATTTACATTTTTTCGTTGGAAAAAGTGTAAAGTTTTACATTTTTTCTAAGGAAAGCTACAAAACTAAGGGATTTATTGCTATTTCTATGCTTAAACAAAAAATACCGCTAGCAAAAACTGAGAACAGTACAGATTCCATCTATTATAGCCATCATTCTATTACCATACACCAACACAATGGGCTGTACTGTTATCTTAGCATTTTTAGTTTAATACCTATCACAAAAATAAGCTCCCGATTTTTCAGGAGCTTAAAATGATTTAATTCATTTTTATTTTTAATTAACCACAGCAATTGCATTTAGGCTCTAGTGGAAGTCCATCTTTTTTCCAACCATTGTTCATTCCACCTTTTAATGAACAAGCATTGTAACCAAGAGCTTTAAGTATACCTACAGTCTGACCTGCAGTTTGACCTGTATAGCAAGCTACCACTATGTGTTGGTCTTTGCTTAACTTATCGCTTTCAATCATTTCGCCAACCTTGCTCCAAGGACAATGTACAGCAGTAGGAACATGATTTTCATTATAATCAGCTTCAGATCTTATATCTAAGACAAAAACATCTTCTTTGTTCTCGATTTTTTTCATCAAATCACTACCAGCAATTAAATTATTGCTACCACATTTTAACTCTTCAAAATACTTTGCAACATCTGATGTAAGTTTCATAACTTCCTCCTTTGATATATAAGATTATTATACTAATATTATAATTACAATAATATTTAAAGTCAATGATTTGATATTTTTAATACTAATTTGCTAAAATTCTACAAAAAGAGGTCCCCGTTTCTGAGGACCCCAATAAGTATTGCTAAGCAATTATTTTAATAATTCAAGTCTTCCAGGATCGTTTGCAAATGCTTCTTTTATGTTTTCTTTTGTTACTACTAGTGGCGGTAAAGCATATACATTAACATCTTTCATTCCGTTATTTACTTTTTCTTTGGCTTCTGGCATTCCCTTACCATCTCTAATACCTTTTATTATAGAAATAGTTTCGTTTACAAGAGTGTCAGTAGGTTTTGCTATAGTTGAATATTGTCTACCTTCCCAAATCCATTTAACTGTTTCGTTCTCAGCATCTAGACCTGAAGTTACAGGAAGTTTTTGACCTGCTTGTTCACTCGCTGTTATAACAGCACGAGCGATTCCATCATTAGGACAAAGAACACCGTGAATCTCTTTATCTGAATAGAATCCAGAAAGAATTGAGTCCATACGAGATTGAGCCTTTGCATTATCCCAACCAAGAGTTGCAGCTTGTGTAAAATCAAGTTGACCAGAAACAACTACCAAAGTTCCATCATCGATCTTAGGTTGAAGTACCTGCATTGCACCTGTAAAGAAGTTTGGTGCATTAGGGTCTGCTGGACCACCTGCAAATAACTCGATATTATAAGGACCTTTACCTTTTTGAGCCTCAAGGCCAGCTAAGAGCGCCTTACCTTGTTGAACACCAGTTTCGATACTATCAAACTGAACCACACCGTCAATAGCTTTAGTGTTTTCGATAAGTCTGTCATATCCAATTATCTTAACTCCAGCTGCTGCAGCTTCTTCTAAAACTGCACCAAGTTGTGAACCATCAACAGGACCAACTACAATTACCTTAGCTCCGTTTTGAACCATTGATTCTATTTGTTGTTGTTGATTTACAACTTTGTTATCAGCATGTTGAACAATTGGTTCAAATCCAGCTTCTTTAAGTCTAGTTTTGAACATCTCGTCTGCCTCTGCCCAGTTTTGAGTTCCAAGCCATGGAAGTGCAACACCTACTACAAACTTTTCATTTTCTTCTTTACTTTCTCTTTGTCCTCCTCCACATGAAGTAAGAACTAATGATAAAGTAAGAACTAATACTAATAATAATGATACGTTTCTTTTCATTTTTCACCTCTTTGCTTTCGCAATTATATATTTTTCCTAAGAAAATCTTAGGTAGTTACCTATTTCTTTTTAAAACCTAGTTTTGCTAGGAAAGGCATATTGCCTTTTTCCTTATTAAATACATCTACCGCAACTGCAGCAAGTAAGACTATACCCTTGATAACCTGTGTACGGTCTGCTCCAACACCCATTAACATAAGTCCCGAGTTTAAAACTATCATAACCATACCACCTATCATAGTAGCAAGTATTGTACCAACACCACCTGAAACAGCTGCACCACCTATAAATACGGATGCGATAGCATCAAGCTCCCAGCCTATACCATCAGATGGTCCTGCAGCTGTTGAGCGTCCAACAAACATTATTCCTGCAAGGGCTGCAAGGAAGGACATATTTAGCATAGTGAAGAAATAAATCTTATCAACTTTTACTCCAGAAAGAGCTGCTGCATGCTTATTTCCACCAACTGCATATATGTGTCTACCAAATGTAGTTCTCTGAGTAATTATATGGTATGCAATTATAAGAACAACTAATATAAGCCCTGGAATTGGGAATGAAGTACCGGTACGACCTGTTCCAAAAATCCAAGTAAAGAAAGCAACCACTATTGTAACTAGTACTATCCTTACAATATAAGGCCAAAATTCAACTTTGACCTTACTTCTTTTGTATGCTCTAATCTGAGAAAGGGCAAATGCTAGAACCGCTAGTATTCCTAATAAGAGAGTTGAATTATTCATTCCTGTAAATGATGGTCCCCACTCCGGAAGATAACCAGCTCCAAAAAATCTAAGTTCACTTGGTACCGGAACAGAAATTGACTTAGAAATCCATATAACTCCACCTCTAAATATCATCATACCACCAAGAGTTGTTATGAATCCCGGTATATTTAATTTTGCAACCCAAAAACCTTGCCATGCACCTATTAATGTACCAATTAACAAACTAATTATAACACCAACCCACCAAGATAGGTTCCAATCTCTAACAACTAATGCCATTACCATAGCTGAAAAGCCAGCAACAGAACCAACTGACAAGTCTATTTGTCCAATTACAATAACCATCATCATACCAATAGCAAGTATCATTACATAAGCATTACCTGAAATTAGATTTTGGAAGTTTGAAGAAGTAATCATCTTTCCATCAGACATAATATTAAATATTATAGTAAGTGCTATCAGAGCTATTACCATAGTGTAGTCTTGCAACCTATCACCTAGTACTTTCTTAATGTTTTTCATAATTCACCTTTATCCTTTAATATATTTTAAGAATCCGATGTACTTGTCATCATCTTCATAAGAGTTTC
>PDWI01007144.1_pt1 | contig 13719 bp, 11 predicted proteins | sample 1430891 | NCBI WGS metagenome assembly PDWI01 (sample SAMN01162508, study PRJNA174530) | Oral metagenome, whole genome shotgun sequencing project. | biome: Marine environment; feature: Marine mammal; material: Swab sample of the gingival sulcus; isolation source: swab sample of gingival sulcus...
ATTTTAACAAAGCAGAATTAATAAACATACAATCAAAAGTAAGAGAAATCCATTCTAAAAATTATTTGTCAATGATAATGGATTACGGTGAGGCTGAATCTTCTATATTATACGAAGAATTACAAGCAGATTACTTATTAATTGATGATAATAAAGCACGGAGGATTGCTGAATCCATTGACATTAATTGTATTGGAACATTAGGTTTATTATTAAAGGCTAAGCAAAAAGGATTTGTAAATGAATTAAACCCTATCTTTAAAGAATTTATAAAGTTAGGTAGATATTTTTCTAAGCAATTATTGAATGATATTTTGCGAAAAATAGGGGAGTTAGAAATTGAATAATCAGAAAAACGATATATACGTGAATGTATCGCAATGTTAAAATGGCAAATAAACGATTTACGTATGTATTTTGAAAATGACTTACGCTTTTTGGAGCAGTTTAAGGCGCCGTATTAAAGTTACATGAAAAAGAAAATAATAGATAAGGACAAAGTTATTAAATTGGTAAAACAAACACTTACCAATAAAGAATTTGTGCGTTCGTATTTAAAAGGTAATATATCTATAGAAACGCTAAATAACAAAGGTATAAAATTAACAAATCCATTATATTAAACATAATAGGTTTTATTATTATCATAAAAAATGTCAATAAAAGTAAACCAAGTAAGTAAATATTACGGAACGCAAAAAGCCTTAGACCAAATGTCGTTTGAGATACAAACAGGCGAGGTAGTTGGCTTTTTAGGACCCAACGGAGCAGGTAAATCTACTCTGATGAAAATAATTACAGGCTTTATTCCGCCTACTATTGGTAGCGTTACCGTAAACGGACTTGATAACCTTACACAAACCGATGAGATAAAGAAAATCATCGGTTATCTACCTGAAAATAATCCGCTGTACTTGGATATGTACGTTAAAGAATATCTGCAATTTGTAGCAAACATCTACAAAATAAAAAATAAGAAAGAACGCATAAAAGAACTAATTACACAAACGGGATTAGAGGCAGAACAACACAAAAAAATAGGTGCATTATCAAAAGGCTACAAACAGCGTGTAGGATTGGCTCAGGCACTTATTCATAATCCGCAAGTGCTTATTTTGGACGAGCCAACATCAGGTTTAGACCCAAACCAGATTATTGAAATACGCAACCTAATAAAATCTATTGCCAAGGAAAAGACCATTATGCTTTCAACCCATATTATGCAAGAGGTGGAGGCTATTTGCGATAAGGTAATAATAATAAATAAAGGCAAATTAGTTGCAAATTCAACAACTACGCAAATACAAAAACAATCGGCACAAAACATGCAAATTGTGGATATTGAATTTGATAAAACGCCTGACTTAGATAAATTAAACGCAATAAAAGAAATTACAAACATACATAACACAAAGGACAATCAGTATGTTATTGAAGCAGACAACACTAATGATATTCGCAAAATATTATTTGAATTTGCTGTTCAAAATAACTTGATAATCCTTACCATGAAACAAAAAGAAAACTCTTTGGAGGAGGTTTTTCAGCAATTAACAAGGTAATTGAATTTTTTACAAAAAAACTAAATACAAAAATATGACACTAATTAAATCAATATCAGGAATACGAGGAACAATAGGAGGAAAACCCACTTTAGGATTAACCCCCTTAGATGCGGTAAAATACGCAAGTGCTTATGGTACTTGGATTTTAAACCACAATGCAAATAAAAAAGTAACCGTTGTGGTTGGTAGGGACGCTCGTATGTCGGGCGAAATAGTAAACCGCTTAGTTACCTCAAGCCTTGCTGGGCTGGGTATTAATGTTATTGATTTGGGCTTAGCAACAACCCCCACAACTGAAATGGCTGTAACCGATTACAAAGCCAATGGAGGATTGATATTAACAGCAAGTCACAACCCTAAACAATGGAATGCTCTAAAAATGCTAAACGAGAAAGGCGAGTTCTTAACAGCAAAAGACGGAGCTGAAGTATTAGCTATTGCCGACAAGGAAGATTTTACTTATGCAGAAGTAGAAAACTTAGGGGCAATAACCCAAGTTGATGATTATGATGACAAACACATAAATCACATTTTAAACCTTGATTTAGTTGAAGTTGAGGCAATCAAAAAAGCCAACTTTAAGGTTGTTTACGATGCTATAAATTCTGTTGGCGGAGTTATCTTGCCAAAACTATTTAAAGCACTTGGTGTTGAGCAAGTAGTAGGTTTAAACACAGAGGCTAACGGCAATTTTGCACACACACCAGAGCCTCTACCTGAAAATCTTACTCAAATATCGGAAAGCATGAAATCAGAAAAAGCCGATGTTGGTTTTGTTGTTGACCCTGACGTTGATAGGCTAGCAATTGTAAACCCTGATGGTTCAATGTTTGGAGAGGAATATACCTTGGTTGCTGTAGCTGATTATATCTTATCGCAAACCAAAGGAAATACTGTTTCAAACTTGTCATCGACAAGGGCTTTGCGTGATGTTACCGAAAAGCATGGCGGTACTTACACTGCTGCTGCTGTTGGTGAGGTTAATGTAGTTGAACAGATGCGAAAAACCAATGCTATAATTGGTGGCGAGGGCAATGGTGGAGTAATTTACCCTACCCTACATGCAGGTCGTGATGCTTTAGCTGGTATAGCTTTATTCTTAACCTTCTTGGCAAAGGAAAAAGTAAGTACAATTGAATTAAAAAACCGCTATCCAAAATATTTTATCTCAAAAAATAAGATAGAATTAACACCTGCAATAGATGTGGACGACATCTTAGCAAAGGTAAAAGATAAATATAAAAACGAGCAAATAAACGATATTGACGGAGTAAAAATTGATTTTGCAAAAGAGTGGGTACACTTACGCAAATCAAATACCGAGCCTATTATCCGTATTTATAGCGAAAGCGAAAACGAGGATAAAGCAAACGCTTTGGCTCAAAAAATTATTGCCGATATTAAATCAATAGCAAATTTATAGTTTGGGACGAATTATAGCCATAGACTTTGGACGAAAACGAGCTGGGATAGCCGTTACCGACCCTTTGCAAATGATTGCATCGGGATTGGAAACTATACCTGCACACGAGTGCATTGCGTATCTGCAAAAGTATTGCAAACAAAACGAAGTAGATACTTTTGTTGTGGGCGAGGCAAAGCAAACCAACAACACCGAATCGGAAAGCATGCAATTTATTAAGCCCTTTGTAAAGAAATTGCAAAAACAATTTCCAAATAAAAATGTTGTTATGGTAGATGAACGTTTTACATCAAAGATGGCATTCCAAACCATGATTGATGGCGGATTAAAGAAAAAACAAAGACAAAATAAAGCATTAATTGATACGATTAGTGCAACAATAATTTTACAATCGTATTTAGAACAAAAAAACAGACTATGATACTACCAATTACTATTTATGGGAATCCTGTATTAAGGAAAAAAACAGTAGAAATTGATGAAAACTACGACAACTTAGACGAGTTAATAAACAATATGTGGGAAACAATGGAATCGTCAGATGGCGTTGGATTAGCAGCCCCACAGATAAATAAAAGTATCAGGCTATTTGTTGTTGATGCTACGCCGTTTGCCGAAGATGACCCATCTGCTGAAGGCTTCCGAAAAGTATTTATTAATGCACAAATTACCGACTCAAGCGAGGAAACAAGTAATTTTAACGAAGGGTGCTTAAGTATTCCTAATATTAACGAAGATGTTGTGCGTCCTACCGAAATAACTATTACCTACCAGAATGAAAAGTTTGAGACTTTTACTGAAACATACAATGGAATACGTGCAAGAATAATACAACATGAATACGACCACATTGAGGGTGTTTTATTCGTTGATAAAATATCACCTATCCGCCGACGATTAATAAAAGGTAAACTAAATGCAATAGAAAAGCACAAAACTGTACCTCGATATAAATTTATCAGAAATAAATAATATAAAGTTAGGCAATATCTACAAATAGAAATTGCCTTCTTTATTTAGAACATAAGATTTCATTATTTCTTTTTGGTCTAAAAAAACTTTTATTAGTTTTGCCCCCTAAAATATATCCTTAGTTATACCTAAGGTTGAATCCGAATTATTTTTACAAAGATATAATTCGGTTTTAATTTTATGTCCAATTTAAAACAATAGAGAAAAATGGCTTACAACGCTCCAAATGAGATTGTTCAGTATGTAAACACAGTGGCAGATAACAAAGCAAATATGCCAGTAAAAAAAGTATTAGTATCAGCATTGCTTGGCGGTGCTTATATTGCAGTTGGTAGTTTTTTAGCATTAGTAATAGGTGGTAACTTACCAGGATTACAAGCTGAAAACCCTGGATTACAAAAATTATTATTCGGAGGGGTATTCCCTATCGGACTGATATTATTAGCTATTGCTGGTGGCGATTTATTTACTGGTAATACAGCTTATTTTATTCCATCAGTAATGTCGAAACGCATGAAGTTTAGTGTACCTTTAAAAAATTGGTTATTCGTGTATTTAGGCAATGCCGTAGGTGCATTATTAGTAGCATGGCTATTTACCTATTACGCTCAAATGCTTAAAGGTTCATCAGCATTAGATTTTGCAATTGCTTTAGGCGAGAAAAAAGTATCTGCAAGTTTTGGAAAAGCCTTTGTTAAAGGAATATTCTGTAACTGGATGGTAGCTTTAGCTATGTGGCTTGCTTATTCGGCAAAAGATATAAGTGGTAAAATTTTAGGTATATGGTTTCCTATTATGGCTTTTGTGGCTATGGGTTTTGAACACTCAATAGCTAACATGTATTTTATACCAACAGCTATGCTACACGGTGCTGATATATCAATGTATCAGTTTATTGTTAAAAATTTAATACCCGTAACCTTAGGAAATATAGTAGGTGGAGCATTATTTGTTGGTTGTGTATATGGTTATTTATACAATAAGAAGGAGTAAAATTTAGCCTATCACCCCTTTATTGAAAAACAAAAAGCGAATAAATTGTTGAAAATTTATTCGCTTTTTTATGTTTATTTACAATAATAATGATGATTTTTAGCTTTTTATTTATACTTTTACCCATCAATCAAATTAACAAGGGTAATCTATTTTTATTATTTTCTACATAAATATATTATGAATAAATTTATATACTGTATATTTTGCTTATATTTCTGCATAAATATTGTGCAAGCACAAAACACTCTTCAAACTAGTAAAATCGACGATGATGATAGCTATTCACGAAGTTCCTTGTCTTTTTTACTATTAGATTTTAACGACAAATATGCACAATATTTAAAACAAAATATTAACAGAATACAAGCCCCAGCTAAATTTGATTATAATGATATTGCTACAAAATACATCCCTGCCAATTGTGTGCATAATATGGCATCTAGCAAAAAAACAAAACAAATACTAACTACTTTAAGGAATATCAATTACGCCAATCAGATAATGAGATATTGGTGGCAAGTACAGGATGATGGTAGCTATTCGGTTGATTTAATAAAACAACGCGGTATATATAATGCTACCGACGAAGATGTTTATCAGGCAGATGCAAGTAAACGTGGAAGGTCAAGACTTGCTGACGGAGGACTTAAACTATTAAATAACAACTATGTATTAGTGTTAGAGTATGACAATTTACAAACTATGAAAGACGAATACGACAAAATAGACCGTCGAAATAAAAAATATGCAGAAAAAACATCAACAAACTTTGAGCCTGTTGAACGAACAAAAAATGGTTTTAAAGCAAAACTAACAGCATATCTTTTTAAACTTAATTACTCCGACACCATTCAAGGATATTTAGATAATTCATTTATAAATGACAATAAAATTGATGTTAATAAATTTGATAAGATATTTTCTCATATTTATGCTCCGTACAAACTTATTTCTACCGAAACACTTGATGCCGACGGAACACAATACAACCCAGGGCAAAGTTTAGCTCCCAATAGGCAATTAACAAAAAATGAGTTAATTGTAAAACTATTAAATACAAGTGTAGATAAAGCTATGGATAAAATTGAAACAAGCGTTGCATCATTTAAGGTAAAAGCAAATGTAACAAGTATAAATCCTGTGAAAGCCAAAATAGGAATTAAAGAAGGAGTGAAGTACGAACGTAGGTTTATAGTATATGAATATGTTGCTAACAGAAAAAATGAGGTTGTAGCAAAACGCAAAGCTACCATACGTGCAAGTAAAGTAAAAGATAACAGAAACGACGAATTAGGACATACTCAAGAATCGGAGTTTTATCAGATTGGTGGCGGTACTATTGAGGAAGGAATGACTTTAAAAGAAAGCAAGGATATGGGAATAGGCATTGGTTTAGGTTATAGCAACTTAGGTTTTAACATACATGCAGATGCAAATATAGGACAACTAGCAAACCTTCAGCTAAAGCAGGTTAAGATTTATGGTAATGCAATAATAGGTAAATCGGACTACACAGGCGTTGATAGTGTTGCAAATAGCACAATGCCCACTGAGGGCGGTTACACCGAAATAAAATGGGCTATAGGAATATTGAAAGAACACCCTTTTATGAAAGGGAATTTAAGAGCTGGAGGATATTTAGGCTACTCAAACGAGATAATGTTGTGGACAGCGGATGAAACAACCAACAACAATTCAGCTAATTCGTCAAACACTTCGGCATCGGAGAATTTAATCAGCGAAGGTATAAATTGGGGAGTACATTTAGGCGTAAATCTATTTAGCCCCTCAATACACTTAATAGGTTCAGTAGGCGGATACCATTATTTTAAAACAACATATAATAATAGTGAAAGCTCATCAGATGAAGGCGTTGAGCTTGATAAATCAGTAAATAGTATTTTCCCTAATAAACAATCGTTAAATTTTGGGGTTTTACTTAGAGTAAGTTTTTAAACAACCATAAATACATTTAGTTATAAATAATAAAAACAGACCAATACCTTTTAATTCTTAATTCAAAAAAGCCTTGGTCACAAATTTTAAACAGATGAAAAAAATAATTTTAATTGCAACAACAATTTTATTGAGTATGGCGACTAGCCATTCAGTTTTTGCCCAACGAGTAAAAAAAGAAATGAAAAAGATTTGGGCAAGTGATGCCTCATACGAAGTAACCGTAGTAGATATTGGTACTGACGGAACTAAACTATTAAAAGTATGGGGCTACGCCAAAAAGAAAGATATTGCAAAAATAAATGCCAAAAAAAATGCCGTAGCTGCCTGCTTATTTAAAGGAGCAGTAGGCAACCGCGATAAAATTGTAAAACCAATAATTCCAAACCCCAATACTGCTGAAAAACATCAAGTATATTTTGACAACTTCTTTAAAACAGGAGGCGATTATCTTAAATATGTAGGCTTAACAAATGATGCTACGGGCAAGGACATTATAAAAATGAAAAAAGGCTATAAGGTGGGTATTGTTGCATCGGTAAATTACGATGCTCTTCGCAAAGAAATGGAAAGAGCTGGAATAGTTAAAGAACTATCAAAAGCATTAGGCGATATTGCTAAAAAACCAACAATAATGGTTGTTCCTTCCGATAATTGGTGTGTTCAGAATGGCTTTGTAATGGAATTTAACGACCAAGGAACAAAACGTAAATTACCTGATTACAAAGCTGCTGTACAAGGTAGCTCCGATTTATTACTTGTTATTGGAAAACTAAATACTTTAATGGCTGACAGAGGATTCCCTGCTAAAAATCTGGAAACAGAAATGAAGAATATTAACAACCGAAGTGCTGAGGAATCAATGATTATGAGCAAAGAAACAGGCTCAAACATAGCCGAATCGCCAATAGACATGCTTAAGAAAACAGCAAAGGCAGATATACTTATTCAAGTAACTTGGAGCGTAAATACTACTGGAGCTCAAAAATCGGTAACATTCAACTTGCAAGGAATTGATGCCTATTCGGGCAAGCAAGTTGCTGGTTCGCAAGGCACAGGAGCAAAATCATTTTCGGCTGAACTACCTTTATTATTAGAAGAGGCAGTATTAGCTCATCTTGATAATTTTAACACTCAACTGATGACTCATTTTAATGACTTAGCAAAAAATGGACGTGAAGTTATGGTACAAATTAAAGTATTTGATGATGCAGAGTTTGATTTAGAAGAAGAATTTGAATTTGATGGAGAAGAAGATGAATTATCATTCCATATTGAAAATTGGTTTACTGATAATTGTGTAAACGGAAAGTTCAATTTATCGGACGGAAGTGAAAATTTTATGAAACTAGAACAGGTAAGAATACCTATGTTTTACGAGCGTAAAGGTAAAAAACGAGCAATGGACACACGTAAATTTGTTAATAATCTGCGTAAAGTACTAAAGAAAGAACCTTTTAATATCGATTCAAAATTATATATGCGAGGACTAGGCGAAGCTTGGCTAATAATTGGAAGTAAATAATTCTTTCCTCTTAACAAGATAAAAATTAAACAGATGAAAAAGATAGTAAACATATTAGTAATAATGCTATTAGCAGTTAATGTAAACATAGCACAAAACAACCAAGGAACAATTGATGATTTTGGACGAATAGCTTTAAATCCGCAATTATCAAGCAACTTAGACATTCCAAAATCGGCAAGAAAGGTTTTACTTTCTAAATTAAAGCAGATAGCAACTAGAAATGGATTGGGTAGCACAAATAATAATCAATTCTTAATTACCGCATCGGTTGATGTTTTAAATAAAGAATTAACTGAAACAGCACCCCCAATGGTAAGTTATAGCTTAGAACTTACACTTTATATTGTTGATTATAAAACAAAAACAATATTAAGTAGCTACTCGCAAAACATGAAAGGAATAGGCAAAAACGATAATAAGGCATATATTTCTGCATTAAAAAGAATAAATCCAACATCGTCTAAAATTCGCAAATTCCTAAAAAAAGGTAAAAATAAAATTATAGAGTACTATAATACTCAGTGCGAGATGATACTTAAACAATCAGAAACTCTTGTGAAAACTGAGGATTATAAAACTGCTATTGCTACTCTACTAAGTGTTCCTACTGTTTGTAAAGAATGCCACTACAAGGCTTTAAAGGAGATTGAACATGTGTATAAACAGATGATAGGTAACGATTGCCAAATACATTTAGATTCAGCAAAAGTAGCATTAGATAACAACGATATTGCCAAAGCAAAGGAATTGTTAGAGATGATAGAACCAGGAACAAAGTGTTATGATAAGGCTGTTAATTTATCAAAAAAGATAAATAAGAAACAGTTAGAAAATGAACAAATTCAGATGAAAGAGGAAAAGCAATTATCTGATGACGAAAAGATGCAAAAATATAAGCAGGTTGCAAACGAAGAAACTACCGATAAGGAAGAATATGATTTAGAATTCATAGAGAATGATTAATAAACAGACCATGTTAATTATTAATTAATAACTTGGTCATAACTCTTATGCATATGAGAAATATAAAAACATCGTTATATATAGTGCTAATAGCACTTTGCTTACCAGCTATAACAAATGCTCAATACAAAGTGCTAGAAAAAAGCCAACGCAAAAAACCAAATTGGGTAAATGCAACCATAGAGGATTTTATAATAGTAACAGGTAGAGGCAAAACGCTTGACGAAGCCAAACAACAGGTTATTCCTCTTGTTAGAAATGAAATTATGAATTCTGTTGCGGTATATGTAAAATCAAAAAGCGAAACTACAATAGAAAATGAAAACAAAAACAATGTTATAAATACTATTGAACGCTTTAAAAACACCTCAACCATTGAAACTGCCGACATTCCCTCACTTAAGGGCTTATCATTAAATAAGGTTAGCGAATATTATTGGGAAAAATTAAAAGACAAACAAACCAAAGAGATAACATTTGTTTATCATATAATGTATCCGTTCTCAAAGGCTGAACTTCAGAAATTACTTAATGAGTTTAACAAAAAGGAGCAAGAAATGACCGATAAGTTAAATAACATTATTAATAATATAGATAAAATATCGTCGATAGAGGAGATTTCTACTAATATTAAGAAACTAAAAACTCTTGAAGAATATTTTATAGACCACCGCAAGGAAAAAGCCCAATTAGGAATTACCCAATTAAAACAAATGCTAAAATCAATTGAAATTACAACAATTGAAAATCAGCTTGGCGAATTAAAATATGGATTAAAGATAGGAAGTAAATTTTACAGCACATCGCAAAAGCCAAGGTTTAAAAATTCGGAATGCGTAACCATTACCGACCGTATTAGCAAAGGACATGTACAAACCATAAAGTACGATTATGAGGACTGCATGGAAGACGAAAAAAATTCGATAAGTGTAAAGTATCGTTACGGAAATAACAAACCTTCAAAAACATTTTATATTGATGTAAATGAGAATAACCTTAGTGTATTTCTGCGAGGCGATATTATACTGAAAGCCATAAATAAAAATGATGAAAGTATTGAAAAATTTAATTGCGATTTAACATTAGTATCAAAATATGCTACCCCATTTACAATAACCAAAGTTATACTAAATTGGGACAACCTTCCGTCTATTACTATAGAAGACATAAACAAAGAGTATTCAGGCAAAGGTGTGCATAACATACTATTAGATGTAGATAAAACCATTGATTTAAAGAAAACCTGTGCTAACAACAAGCCAAATATCAGTGGTACTATATTTATAAAGATAAATAAAACAAAAGAAGTTAAACGATATACATTTTATAACCAAAGCGTTACAACCGATTGGTAAATATTGTAAACCCTTAAAATAATAATATAAACCAGACCCTGTCTGCAAATAATTTTTAATTATTAATTAATTTAGGCTTGGTCATAAATTTTAAACAAATGAAAAGAGCATTAGTTATTTTTTCGGCACTATTCCTATTAGTGAGTTTTAATGCCGAAACTGTGGAAGCACAGACAAAAAAAGAAGTAAGAAAAACCCGCAAAGCCATGATGGCTAAACGTAAGCAGTATCGTAAAATAATAAAAGATAAAGCTGTAAAACAAGCTAGAAAAGAAGCTAAACGTTTACAAAAAGATGAAGGTTGGCGAGTATTCCCTGGAGATATGCCATTAGACAAAGCATTAGAAAAATCGTGGATGATGCAGTATGAAGAAAAGCCTGCTGACGACGGAACTCTTGGACCTGCTTATATTTGGGCAACAGGTAATGGAGTAGCAAAAACAAAGTCGGCAGCAAAAATGCAAGCTATTGAGTTAGCTAAAGTTGAACTTGCAGGACAATTAAAAACACATGTATCGGCACTTACAACATCAAATATTGCAAATGCTCAGTTATCGGGCATTGATGCCGAAACAGAACAGTCAATAGTGCAAACAGCAAAAAGTTTAACATCTGCAACTTTACAGAATTTAAAACCAACAATAGTACTTTATCGTACAAAAATTCCTAGACGTGAGTTGCGTAAAAATAACAAACAACAATTAAAAGCTGGAGCTGTAGAAGTACAAACCATGTTGTTTTACGACCTATATCAAGCTGATTTTCAAACTCGCGATGCAATTAAGCAAGAACTTAAAGATAAGCTAAAAGACAATGAGGCTGAATTAAAAAAGATAATGGACTTATAAAGATAGAGCATAAAGAAATAAGTTTTAAAAGATAGGAAGTCGCAATACCGAATTTTGAGATTAGTAGAGTGTAAAAAAAACATAACTACTACAATCTTCGGATTTGCGACTTATGTACGTTTTAAATACAATTACTTAGTGAACAATAATAATATTTCTATCTTTGCAAAATAAAGTAAATTATAAGTTTGTAATAAAGAACGCAATAGACAAATTATTCATTTTAGATAAAAGGTCTTTTTCTGTTTTTTAACAAAACATACATTACATATTATTAACGCATTAAAATATATAACATTATGAACTTACATTTAAAAAACATCAGACATTTAGCTACGCTAATAACTTTATTAGTAGCAAGTTTTGTGCTACAAGCACAAGCCCCTGCTGGATACTATTCCGATGCTGACGGCAAAACAGGTTATGAACTAAAAACTGCATTATGCAAGATAATAACCAAAGGACATAACGACAGAGGATATAAGGCGTTATGGGGTGCTTACAAAAAAGGAGACATTGACCCACAAGATAACTATATTTGGGATATGTATTCGGAAAAGCCTAATGAAAATGACCCTTATAACTTTACTCCTGGAACAAATCAATGTGGAACATACAAAAAAGAAGGCGATTGCTATAATAGAGAACACCTTATGCCTCAATCTGTATTTTCTAAGGCTTCACCTATGAGGAATGATTTCCACCAAGTAATACCTACTGACGGATATGTAAATAATAAACGTAAAAGTTATCCTTTTGGAGAAGTTAGTTCTGCTACATGGACATCAAAGAATGGAAGTAAATTAGGCTCATGCAGTTCTACTGGATATAGCAAAACAGTATTTGAACCAATTGACGAATACAAAGGCGACATTGCACGTTGCTTGTTATATTTTGCAACTCGCTACGAAAATAAAATAAGCTCTTGGTCTCACGATATGTTAAATGGAACAAAAAATCAGGCTTATGCTGATTGGTTTATTGCTGTTTTATTAAAATGGCATAATCAAGACCCTGTTAGCGAAAAGGAAATAAATAGAAATAATTATGGATATAAATTTCAAGGGAATAGAAATCCGTACATCGACCACCCAGAATATGTTAGTGTAATTTGGGGAGGACAAAATATCGCTATTATTAAAAACATCAGCCTAACACCTGAAAAGCCTACAAATGCCGATAAGGTTAGCGTTTCTGCAGATATTACCCACCCAGACGGAATAAAAGCCGTAAAACTATTATGGGGTACTGCATCAGCTACTCTTGACCAAACAATAACAATGGAAGTTAGCACAAACAATACCTATACAACAACTAACACTATTCCTGAACAAGTTGATGGCACTACGGTTTTTTATCAAATAGAAGTTATTGACAACAACGATATTACAAGTGCATCGAGCACAAGACAATATAAAATAGGTGAAGACCCTGATCCAAACCCATCTGAAAACACTTTACTTTTTGAAGATTTTGAAACAGTTAAAGCTGAAAATGACATTGATTTAACATCGTGGACAAATTATAATGAAGTAGGCAAACGCAAATGGATTGGTAAAATACATGATGACAACTCATACGCTCAATTTGCATCTTATAAATCAAAAGAAGAAAATATTGCATGGCTTATTACTCCTAAATTAGAGTTAAATAAAGTAAAAGAGGCTAAATTCTCTTTTGATATAAAAACAGGTTGGTGGAAACATAAAGCTTTACAAATATTGATTTCTTCTGATTTTGATGGTTCAAATATAAAGTCGGCAACTTGGAACGATATCAGTTCAGAGTTTACTATTCCAACTACTCCTACAAGTGGCTATGGCGAATTTGAAAGTGCTGGAACTTACGATTTAAGTACCTACTCTGGTAATGTTTACATTGCTTTTAAATACACAGGAAATGACAAAAAAGGCAAAACTACAACTTATCAGATTGACAACGTAAGTGTTAAAGGTAAAAAGAATACTGAAGAAGACAAAACAGCTCCTGAGTTTGTTGCTGGATTCCCAAAGGTTGAGAATATTACTGATAAATCGTTTGATTTTGTTGTAAAAATAAATGAAAAAGGAAGCGTTTATTACAAACTTGCTGAAAACGATACAAAACCAACTAC
>PDWI01007146.1_pt1 | contig 13713 bp, 9 predicted proteins | sample 1430891 | NCBI WGS metagenome assembly PDWI01 (sample SAMN01162508, study PRJNA174530) | Oral metagenome, whole genome shotgun sequencing project. | biome: Marine environment; feature: Marine mammal; material: Swab sample of the gingival sulcus; isolation source: swab sample of gingival sulcus...
TTATTGTATATAAAAATGATAAACACAAAAATTAGTGCTATCAGCATAGAGCCGATTGTGAAAATTTCGTATATCAAGCCTCTGAAAATAAGGTGGTTTAAGGCTTGGGGCGACCCAAATTTTACGGCTTGGTTTATGCCGGCTTTCCAATATTTTATGTTTGCTATTTGTATTACTATTTCTATTTGGTCGGTATCGGTCGGAAATACGTACTCTTGGGGCTGGTCGCAAGGTATGTATTCGTCGGGGTCTCTTGATACTTTCCCTACTTCGCGATAAAATTTGCCGTTTATCCAAATTTTGTGAGCCAAGTTTACTCTCTTTAACCCCAAAGCGTAGTATTTGTTGGGGGGTACTTTTAGTTTTATTCGGTAAGTGGCTACTCCGGTCGAGTTTGCGCCCAATCCTGTCCAGGTGCTTGGCAGAGTTACTAATTGGGGCGAAATATCGCAATTTTCGAGGGCTTGGGGCGTCAGCAGTGTGTCCCAATAAAATTCCCATTTACCGTCGAGGTGATAAATAGTATTGTCGTCAAATTGCTCTTCGGATAAATCTATAAGCGATGTTTCGCTGCCTGACTTGTATTCATGCAAGTTACAGGCCGATAAAAACAGGCTCAAAAAAATGATTATGTAGTATAATTTCTTCAAAAAAAACTAAATTTTCGGAGATTAAACAGCTAACAAAATTAAGTTATTTTAAGATAAGTAACAAATAAAATACCAATTTTATTTAAGATAAATTTTATTTAACGCATAACTGATAAAAATATATAAATATGTATGAATTTAAGTTGATGAATATTATATAAAATTAGTGGTCGCAAGACGAATGGTTACCCGTCAGTTTTTTTCGTTCTGCTCCGTCCAAAAGCCATTTCATAAGTTCTTGCGGATTGGTAAAAACTTTTTGACTTATTGTTTCGGTTGCTTGCGCTTCGAGTTGGGGTAATGCTTTGTCGGCTCTGAACAACCAGCCTACTTTTTCTGCTTTTATCGAAACTATTTCCGGCAAAATTATTCTGTTGAACCATTCTATAAATTCCTTATCTATCAAATGTTCTACTTGTACTGCGCTGACATACAGATATTTACATTTTCTATTAACCATTTTGTCAAAGAAAGTAAAAAATTCGCCTTTTAGCTCCGATACTGTCAAAATTCTTAAATCTTCTTGAAACTGAATGTGCGTAAGATACTGAACTTCAAGATAATTGACGTATAATATTTTTGAATTATAAAGTAACATATTTTTTGTGTTTTAGGTGTTGAGTTTTAGGTGTTAGGTTTTGGGTTTTAGGTTTTAGGTTTTGGCAAAGCCCAGTCCCCGACACCCGACACCCGACACCCAATACCAGTTCCCAACAAATTGCAAATTAAATATTTTTTTTGTATAAAAACAAAGATATAGTAGTGCTTTTTTTATAAAAACGAATATTTGTAGATAGGGGTTTTGGGTTTTAGGTTTTAGGGTTTTGGCTTTTAGGTTTTAGGCGTCAGCAATACCCAATACCCAACACCCAATACCCAATACCCAACACCCGACACCCAACACCCGACGCCCGCCCCCAGCTATTCCACTCTGGCGTCATACACGGCTTGATGCACTTTTTGTCTAATTTTCAGGCTATTAATTTTCCAATTTTTAGCCGACGGGTGTACTCTGTTGGACAAAAATATGAAAACGATTTCATTATCGGGGTCTAACCACATACACGTACCCGTAAAACCGGTATGTCCAAAAGTATTTGGTGAAGCATCTTGCGCTATAATTTGGCGTTTTGACCATTTATCGAAGCCCAAGCCCCGATGCGTATCCGGCTGAGTTTCGGTAAAAAGTTTAATCGTTTCGGACAACAAAAATCTTTGTCCGCCGTAAGTACCGCCGTTTATGAGCATTTGCCCTAAAATTCCGAGTTCAATAGCATTCGAGAACAAGCCCGCATTTCCGGCAATTCCGCCCAACAAAGCTGCCGACGGGTCGTGAACATGCCCGCGAAGTAATTGACGGCGCCAAAATGAATCTTTCTCGGTCGGAATGATTTTATTTCTTTTGTAATTCTTCAACGGGTTAAAAGTTAAACATTTGAACCCCAGAGGTTTATAAAATTTTTCGTAATTGAAATTATTTATGCCTTTATGGTTTATCGAATCAATTACAATTTTCAAAATAACCATATTAACATCGCTGTAAATATATTCTTTTTTCTTCCAAACCGGCAACGCCTTAATATCTCGCCAAAGCGTATCCTCATACTCTTTTTTCATAAACATTCCGGCGGCAACTTCTGTTTCGGCGCTGTCGCGTATGTATTTATCTACGTAAATTTCATTATATTTTTCCAAAAAAGTTGGAGTTTGAGCAAGCGAATCTAACGTTTCGTCGTAAATATCCCTTATTCGTATAAAAAAATCATTATCAAGCAACATCAGTTTCAGAATTGGCAGAGCCGGCTGTATTCCCGACTTGTGTTCCAACATTAAACGTGGAGTTACCTTAAAAATGTTATTTTTCGGTGTCGATTTGTAAATTGCAGTGTCATAGGCAACTAAAATGCTGTCGTTTAGGTGTTTAATGTACAAATCTTTGGCATTTTCCTCAAAATCCGGTTCTTCGTTGAGGTGAATTGTATCTATTTTTATTGTCGTATCCGGTTTTATGCGATCGTATTCAATCTCTTTGTTGTTAAAATATTCTCCAATTTCAACGTCCAACGGGAGTTTATTTTGTTCGTTCAGCTTCATTGCAGCCAAAGTTGTCGAAGCTATTTTCGTAATTGAAGCTATGTCGTAAATATCGGTATTTTGCACCTTTTGGCTCTTTGAGTAAGTGTGATAGCCGTAGCTTTTTTCGCTTACAACAACGCCGTTTTTTGCAACAAAAATTTGACAGCCCGGAAAAGCATAACTTGCAATGCCACTGTTGATTATGCTGTCTATGGCTGTGAGTTTTTTGGAATCGAGCCCAACCATTTCGGCTATGTCGTAGCTCAGGCGTATTTTGTTGGTAAAATATCCTTGGTCAAACGGCAACGAATCTGAAATCACAAACGGTAATTTGGCTTTTGCGCCAATTCCGCCAAAAAGAATTTGAGCGGCATAACTTTGTGATACTTCGTCGTTTTGCCAAACGTGTAGCAAATGTTTGGTGTTTGCCAACTGTCGGAGGGACGCTAAATTTTCAAAATTCACAACAACCAAATTATGGGTTGTATCGTAATTTTTTATATGTTTAATGAAATTTTCGTCTATTTCTATATCGTTTAACACAATTATTATATTAGCATTTTTGTTGATTTTCAATTTATGAATAATGTTGGTGTTTTTATTTAAAAATTTCAATTTCGCAGGCGCATATTTTTTTATAATTTTTTCAAATTCGGGCATTGGTTTTTCGCCAAACACAAAACATTCATATTTTGAATTTACATTGCTAAAAGGGATAATATTTTCGTCGTTTTTTAGTAAAATCGATGATTTTTTTATTATTTCTCTGAAGAAAATTTTATTTTTTCTGTTTACTATTTCGTTTTCGGTTATTTTTATATTCCGATACCAATTATTTTTTTGCGACAACCATATTTTTGCCAAAATAATTTTTCTGACTTTTTGGTTGAGCATTTTTTTGTATTTCCCTTTTTTGTTCACTATTTGGGTCAATTCTTTAAACGTTTTTTCGGATAAACTATCAATCATTATCGCATCGAAATTGGACGCTAAAAATTCTTCAAAGTGATTTTTTCTAAGATTTTTGGTAATAAAAATCCCGTCGAAATTCAATTTTTCTGCAATTTTTTGTGCATCGGCATCATTGTCTAAAATCAACGACGGTAAGCCTAATTTTACAAGTTGTTTGTAAAAATTTGTCCATATTTTATTCAAAAAAGCATTGGTTTGGGGTATTTTTATGTAAGGTATGCCTACCAAAGTTTTGCGATTTAATGAACTGATAACCAGCTGATTAGTGATGTTTTGGTAAGTCGAAATCAAATTCTTGTCGTAGTTTATACTGTCGGAAACTTTTTCTATCAGCGAGTAAAAATTGTAATTTATGCCAAAGATAGAATCCTGACGGGTGGTAAATTCAAGTAATTCGGTGAGAAAATTAGAATCTCGAACCGACATAACCGCCTCAAAACTCGGTAAATCAAAGTATTGCGAAAAAAAATCAGGCACAAACAACTCTGTATTTTTACAAACAAAAGGACTAAGCGTATTGCGCGTTACATTTTGGTTGTAAAGATTTTTGTACTCGTCTAAATTATTGGCATTTATAAAAATACCGCCGTTAGTTTTACTATTTTGGAGAGAGGGATTAGAAGTGGTAGTAATAAAAATTTGAGCCAATTTTTGTTCGGTGGTTAGCGTTGCTAATAAGCTGTCTGCCAGTTTGTTATTTGTGTTTAGAAAACTTATGGCAGTGGGCGCCGACGACTTTGATTTTGGCAAAAAATAAATGCCTATCAACACTAAAATAAGAACTATCACAGAGGATATTATTACAACCTTGTTTTTTAATAAGAGTTTTTTCATTTGTTTGTTTTTTGTCCCTTAAATCTGCAAGTCTTTTTGTTATGAAAAGTCTAAATCCCCGTCAGTTAGTAGCGGTAAACGCAAATTTAAGGTTGTAGTTTTTTTTGTTGTTTAAGGAGCTAACAAAGTACGCTATTTCTTGTGAAATATTTGCGTACTTTGTTATTAAGTTTGTCGTTTTTCAAGCATTTTTCCGTGTTTTAATTTTTAGTAATATCTTGAAAATCAGTATTATAACTTTTAACTTTTAATTTTTAACTTAACAATAGTTTTTTTTTTTATTTTTTTTTAATGCCCTGATAACCAGCGTTATAATTCTCATCTACTATCGTGAGGGCTTCGCCATTCTCAATTCTCAATTTAACACAGTCTTATTATTTCATTATTTCGGTCAAAATATAAGTGCTTCGTACTTGCATAGCTTCGTTGAGAGTTATCATTTTTATAACACCATATTCTTTGGTGTACCATTCTATCGATTTTCGTTTAAGTTTCATAAATATTGTTGAAACTTCTATATTTTGCTCATATTTTAGAGCTTTAAATTTTCCGGCCGGAGTTTGTACGTCTTCTAAGGCTACAATTTTTCTATCAAAAACGTGTATATCGAAAGACATTATCGGGAGTTTTCCTTTCGTTAGATGCAGGTCAAAATCCACCTCTTCAAATCTGTCGCCGACTTTCGGATTCGTCGGAAAGTAAGCCTCGTCGCCTTTTACCTCAATATTCATCGATTGGTATTTCGGATTACTTCTAAGCCAATTTACAACGTCCAGCAAAATTTGTCCATTGATGCAGTGTGCCGAAAAATATTGTGTTATTGTTGCTTCGCCCACCGGTTTTATTTTTTCTACATAATCTACTTTTATTCCATTTTTAATAACATTTTTGCGCAAAACCGTTTTTATGGAAGTTCGCAACAATTTATTATTTTCATCGTAGTTGTTGTATTTTAGTGATTCGCCCTCGTTTTGATGAAAATATCCTAAGTCTTCTTGGGCATAAACTGTTGAAAAACAGAATGTTATTACCAAAAATAAATTAAATTTTTTCATAATTTTATTTTTATTTAATAATTGTTTTTTTCAATACAAAAGCATTTTCTTTTCTGTCTTTTTTTGTATAAGATTCTTGTTTAACCAGGCCTACATCTTTGTTGTACCACTCGATAAATCGTGTTGTAAAAACTTCGGAGTTCTTTTTGGCTTCTATCAAATACGATATTTTTGCGCACTCAAAATCTCCGGCGGCTGTTTTCACGGTTTCAAAACCTTCTACTTTTCTGTTTTTCATTTCGGTTGTAATGTTGTACGAACCGTAACTGCGATCCATAAAATAACCCGCAAGTTCTTGGTTTTCAGATAATTCTGTTGGTGTACTCAGCCAGTATGGGGCAATTGTCAATACTCCACTTTTTATAAAATTCTCTACTTGCAAGAATTTCGACAGTTCTGTATAGACGGTGTCGTTGTAAAATTTCAAAATATATTCAATTCTGATGGTTCCCATTCCGGTTGTTTCGTTTTTTATTTTCAAAAAAACTGTATCATTTTCTATATATTTTTCTTTTATTTCAGACGTGTGTTGCCCAATAACTCTACCGTTGCCAAGTTCTATGTCATAAATGTTTTTCGTTCCAACATTGCCGTTCAAGACATAATTTATACTCTTAAAATTTTGCGAAAAGGTAAATAAAAATGTTGAAAATAACAATACTGTTGTAAAAAATATTTTTTTCATTTGATATAAAGTTTTGTGTTATAATTAGTTAATCGTTTGATAATAAGATGGATTTTTTTATTTTTGGGTGCAAATTTAATTAAATGATTTTTATGTATTCAATAACGTCGCCAATTTCTAATTGATGAACGACGTCAATTCCGCGTGTTACTTGCCCAAAAATAGTGTAATCATCTGACAGACAGGTGTTTTGATTGGTCGATACGAGCCAGCTTGGACTCAAAAAATTATCCGAAAGATTTTCCATCGCTACTGAACCTTCGGTGAAATTTTTGTTGGAAAATTCGTTAGCAAAAGCAATATTTTTAGTTGCCCAACTGTCGCCGCGCTTGCTGCTGGAAAAAACTCCGTAATTGGGAAAAATTTTATAAAAATATGTGTGCGAATAATAATTTTCTTTGATGAGCGATAAGAAAATCCCAACTGTTACGGGATTGGTATTTACGTCCAACTGAATGTCAAAATTGCCCTTGTTGGTTTCTACGCGCACCTTTTGGTTGCTTGCTATCGAACAAATATATTTCCAATTTGGGGTGTATTTTTCTACCGTGTATTTGTTTGCATAGTCGGTTGTTGATATATTTTTTAATGATGTTTTGCGTAATTCGTTATATGCAAGTATGTCTTGTGGTATTTTTATTTCGTTAAAAATATTTGTAATAAAATACGTGTTGTCAAATTCGTTGAAAAAATTTTCGTTGAATTGGTTTATAATTTTAGACGAATAGTAAACCATTGCCATATCGCCACTTGCTATGGCTTCTTTGAAAATCAGTTTAAATTCCAAGTCCAAATCCTCGCCGGTTTGTGCTTTTACTTGGGCTGCAATTTTGTCGAATTTCGGGTGCATGCGCATTTGGCAAATTGCCTTAATGCCGGCTGTGCTGATAATTGTTTCGTCGGTCGAAAAAGTTATGTCTTTTACAAATTTGTACATTTCGGGGGCGGCAGACAGCGCGTTCAAAATACAGGCTTTTTCGTAAACATTACTCGTAACGTTGTAGCCCGAAATAATTTTGTCGGTAATTGTTTTTTTGTTTGTCGAGTAAAACAAAGCTGCCTGATACATATTGCTACGGGCTTTTATGGAATTTATTTGCCCCGATAGAGCTATATATTTGGGTACATCAATCGAATTGCCTTTGTCCAAAATATACTCCGAAGCTACTATTGCAATATGCGAATTTGGGTTTTGTACGGCTTCAAAAATTACATCTTTTGTTAATAGATAACTGAATGAGTATAAGGCTTTTATGGCGCTTATTTTTATTCTGTAATCACTTTTTGATTTTAATATTTTTTTTAATAATTCTAATGATTTTTTGCTCTTGATGTACTTCAAACTTTGTGTCAGATTCGCCAAAAGCGCAATATTATTGCCCGTGAGTAATTCGTTTTTTATTATATCGTAATATATCTCCAAATCCCAGTCGTTGTCTGTTAGCAGAAAAAAAGAAAAATTGAGCTTTACTTCGTTGCTTATTTCGCTGTCTTGCAGTACGTTAAATGCAACTCTGAGCATTTCGTCCGAAGTGATATTTCGGTTTGCCAAGTAATAAAATGCACGTCCTTGACCTGTCAAAATCGAATTGTTTTTGGTGTTGATAGATGTCAAAAAATCGCAACTTTGGTAGGTGCCGCATTTGCCGAGAGAAATCAAAATTTCTTCTTTTACAAAGTCCTCTGTTTCAGATTGATAGCGTTGCAGAAGTACGGCTTCGGATTCTTCCATTTTTAGTTGTCCAATGGCGTAAGCTGCTGCTAATCTCACGTTTTTGTCGGGTGATTGCAGCATTTTGTGCATAGCCTTTATCGACGCCGAATCGGCGATAGATGCCAGAGCGTAAAGGCTGTGGATTTTATATTTTGCTTCCGAATAGGTTAAGTATTTTTCTATTTCGTTAGAGTTGCCCAAAACTTGTAGTTCTACGATGTTTTGAAGTATCGTATCGTTTTTGTATATGTTTTGGGTTTGCATATTGCCAGCTATCGCGGGCTTTTCAACTTCTGACGAACAGCCGCAGATACCAAAAAAAATTATGGAAATGCTCAAAATAATAGCCAAAAAATTATTTTTTTTAATTTTTGTATATATATTAATAATGTGTCTGTAAAAATGAGAATTTCCCGAACTCTTTGGGGTATTTTTATAAATTATATTATAATATTTCCTCTGCATAAATTTCTTACTTGAGAACTCTAAATAAAAATTTTGATATGAGTTCAATTGATATGTTTCTAAAACAAAATCTATTCCACTCAATTTAAAATTATTGTAAAAAATACATTATTTTAAAACCTTGTTTTACTTTTAGTCGTGTTTTCTTATTAAAATTATTGTTTAACTTTAATAAAATTATCTATATTTTATATTAATGAATGATTTTGTTTTGTAACAGTTTGATAACCAATTGGTTATGTGTTTATTTGAGCTTTGCCTATTTTTTGCAAATTGTTGTTCTTATTTTGATTTTCAAGCACTTTTGAGGTATTTTGGCTTGTTCCTAATTTGTTGAAATATTTAATATTATTAAAAAAAAATTAAATAAAGTTAAATTAAATTTTGTTAGGTCAAAAATAATGGTTAGACTTGTGCTGAAATAATAATTAAAACTTTAATTCTATGAAAAAGTATTTTTCGATATTTGTACTTTTGTTAATGCTTGGTTTTGTTGCGTGCAAACAAGAATCAAAAGGTACAGATGACACAAAAACTGTCGCAGAAACAGAAAAAAAATCAGAAATGGGAATTGATTATCAAAACGAAGTAAGCAAATACTTCGAGTTCGAATTGACTACCGACATAAGTCATTTGAGCGAAAATCAACAAAAAATGTTGCCTCTTTTGTTTCAAGTTGCTGATATTATGGACGATATTCAGTGGCAATTGGCAACCGGTGAGTACAAAAGTTATTACGATTCGTTGACAGACGAAAACGCAAAAAAACTTTTTATGATAAATTACGGTCCTTGGAACCGTCTCGACGGAAATAAATCGTTTGTGCCGGGTGTGGGCGAAAAACCGCTTGGTGCGTTTTTCTATCCGGCCGATATGACAAAAGAAGAGTTTGAGGCGTTTGAAAACGAAGATAAAACCGGTTTGTATTCGGTTATCGAAAGAAACGAAAACGGCGAATTGGTTTTGGTGCCTTACCGCGAAAAATTCAAAACCGAATTGACAAAAGCCGGCGATTTGTTGCGTCAAGCTGCTGAATTGGCCGAAGATAAAGGTTTTAAAGAATATTTGGAACTTAGAGCAACTGCTCTCGAAACCGACCATTATTTTGACAGCGATATGGCTTGGATGGATATGAAAGATAACGCTATCGAATTTGTTGTAGGACCTATCGAAAATTACGAAGATGCTTTGTTTGGCTACAGAACTTCGTTTGAGGCTTTTATTTTGATAAAAGATATGGAATGGAGCAAAAAATTGGCAAAATATTCAAAACTTTTGCCCGATATGCAAAAAAATCTGCCTGTTTTGCCGGAGTACAAAGCTGAAATGCCGGGTGCTAATTCGCAGCTAAATGCTTATGACGTAATCTATTACGCTGGCGATTGTAATGCCGGAAGCAAAACTATTGCTATCAACTTGCCAAACGACGAAGAGGTACAATTGGCAAAAGGTAGTCGCAGATTGCAACTAAAAAATGCTATGAAAGCTAAATTTGACAATATCGTTGTGCCGATTGCCGACGCTTTGATTGACCAATCGCAACGCGATAAAGTTACTTTCGACGCATTCTTTGCAAATACAATGTTCCACGAAGTGGCTCACGGCTTGGGTATCAAAAATACTATCAACGACAAAGGTACTTGTCATCAAGCCTTGAAAGAAAAATACAACACGCTGGAAGAGGGTAAAGCCGACATTTTGGGACTTTGGTTAATCGACCAACTTATCCAAAAAAATGAATACGAATCAGACTATTTGGCGAACCAAATTACTTTTGTAGCAAGTATTTTCCGCTCTATTCGTTTTGGAGCTTCAAGCGCTCACGGAAAAGCAAACCTTATCAGATATAATTTCTTTATGGAGCAAAACGCTATTGCTCGAAATGCTGATGGTTTCTACACAATAGACCCTGAAAAAACAAAAATAGCTTCCGATTCGTTGGCTCGTTTGATTATTACAATTCAAGGAGACGGCGACTATCAAAAAGCTGAGGAAATTATGAACAAATATTTGGTTGAAACCGACGAGTTGAAAGCTGATATTAAAAAATTGGAAGATGCCAAAATACCTGTTGATGTTATTTGGCAACAAGGTATGGAACATATCAAATAATCATTGCCTTATTGGTTTAAATTGATGTAGGGGCAGACCTATTTGTCTGCCCTTTTTAATATTTTGCATTTATTGTAATTGTCTTATAATCAAGTAGTTATGTGTTGGTTGCCTCGTGAAAAAACACAAAATACGGTTTAAATCAAGGAGTTACCACAAGGGTAGGGTAGATTTATTTTCATTTTCCATAAAACAGTAAAAATGAGCAAAAAAGAGTAAATATTTTTCAAAAAAAAGATTTATAAATTTGATTATTATCAGATTTCATTTATCTTTGCCGAACTTTTTAAAAAAATTATAAAATAACAATTATGCCCGTAAGAATTAGATTACAAAGAAGAGGAAGAACTCACCAAGCTGTGTACTCAATAGTTGCCACAGATGGTAGAGCGCCACGTGATGGCAAGTTCATCGAAAAATTAGGAACTTACAACCCAAACACAAATCCTGCAACTATTAACTTAAACTTCGACAGAGCCTTGTACTGGTTACAAACCGGCGCACAGCCGTCAGATACTGCCCGTGCGATTCTTTCGTACAAAGGTGTTTTGATGATGGACCACCTTCAAAGAGGTGTCAAAAAAGGTGCTTTTGACGAAGCCGAAGCTCAAAGACGATTTGACGAATGGATGAAACAAAAAGAAAGTAAAATCAATTCTAAAAAAGAAAAATTGAGCAACGATAAAAAAGCTCAAAAAACTCAAAAATTGAAAGAAGAGGAAAAAATCAATCAAGATAGAGCTGAGGCAATCAAGAAAAAAAGAGCTGAATTTTTGAAAGCGCAAGCCGAAGAAAATGCAGAAGCAGAAGCAGAAGAAGCTGAAAATGTTGAAAATACAGAAGCCGAAAACGCTGAAAATACAGCAGAAGAAACTACTCAACCCGAAGATAAAAAAGAAGAATAGTTCTTGAAATGACCTTGAAAAAAGCATTGGAGAATTTGAATAAAGAAAATTGCCTTAAAATAGGTTATTTTATCAAACAACATGCTAACAAAGGTCAAATTTCTGCAACGATTTTAATTGATGATAAATTTGAGGAACCTATTTTTGTCGAAATTGACAATTATTTGGTTCCTTTTTTTGTTGATGTCGAAAATAGCAGATTTGAAACAGTGCCGGCATATATCAAACTGTTCAACATCAACACGCCCGAAGAGATAGAAAAACTAAAAGGCAAAAATATTTTTATGCCGGTAGCGCTATTTGACAATATTGACGACGTTATAATAGATTTTGAAAATTTCGTAATCGACTACAAACTCGAAGTGCCGAAAGTCGGGAAAATAGGAACAATTATCAACTTTATTGACGACAAAAAAAATCCGATGTTTTTGGTCCTCTCAAACACCGAAAACGAAGAATTATTGCCGCTAAACGCAATCGAAATTGTAGAAACAAATCATACCGAAAAAAATATTATCATAAACCTCCCCGATAGTTTATTAACTCAGTTTACAAGTTGATAATTAACAGTTTAGCTCCAAATTATTAACGTCAAAACCGTTCGTAATGTCGAGCCAATTTGCATTTTTATATCTACGAAACCACGTAATTTGTTTCCGAGCATAGCGTCGGGTGCTGCATTTTATTAGGTCGATGGCTTCCGCCTTGGTTGTTGAACCGTCCAAATATCCAAAAATTTCTCTGTAACCAACTGTTTTTAAGGCTGTTACCTCGCGATGAGCCAGCAATGGCTTTGCCTCCTGTATCAAACCGTCTTTTATCATTATTTCTACACGTTTGTTTATTCTGTCGTACAAAATTTTTCTGTCCATATTAAGCACCAATATACAAGGTTCAAAATTTCGTTTTTTTGTATTGCCTGTCAAAAACGACGAATAGGGTTTGCCGGTTTGTTCAAAAACTTCTAATGCTTTTAAAATTCGTTTAGGGTTTTTCAAATCTACTTTTTCGTAGTGTTTCGGATCGACTCTTTTTAGTTCAAATCGCAGACTTTCGATACCGTCAGTCTCGAATCTTTTTTGCAGATTTTCGCGAATTTCGGCGTCTATCGTCGGCAGGTCGTCGATGCCGTACAGAATTGCGTCGATGTACAAACCCGAACCGCCGGCAACTACCAACGAATCGTGTTTTTCGAGCAATTTATCAATTTTGCCCAAAGCCTCAAATTCGTACATACTTGCGTTGTAGTACTCAAAAATAGATTTGTTTCGGATAAAATGGTGCTTCACCTGCGACAATTCAAAGGCGGTCGGACAGGCTGTGCCGATATTCATTTCTTTGTAAATTTGGCGCGAATCGCAAGATATTATTTCAGTCGAAAGTCTTTTGGCCAATTCTATCGCAAATTTGGTTTTTCCGACTGCCGTAGGTCCCAATATAAAATATACTTTTTTCAAAATAAACGTGTTTTGCTAAAAAATTGCTTGCAAAATTATTATAAAAAAATAAATAAAAAAAAGCAATAATTATGTATGTAGCTTGCGAAAAGTTTGTTATAAATAATTATTGCTTATTGATAAAACAGTTGTTTGTTTTGGGCTGCTATTCAGTTTCGGGCGAAATAGCTTTGTAAACAACTCCGGCCAAAATAGCGCCAACTATCGGAGCTACAATGAACAGCCACAATTGTTGCAATGCCCAACCTTGTGCAAATATCGCTTGACTGATGCTTCGGGCAGGGTTTACAGATGTGTTTGTAACAGGAATACTGATAAGGTGAATGAGCGTCAAGGCAAGACCGATTGCTACTCCGGCAAAGCCTTTGGCTGCTTTTGAGTGAGTTGCTCCCAAGATTACAATCAAAAACATAAAAGTCATCACGATTTCGGTAACCAAAGCTGCTACCATGCCGTATCCGTCGGGCGAGTGTTCGCCGTATCCGTTGGCTGCAAAACCACCAATTTCAAAGCCGGCTTTTCCGCTGGCAATAATGTAAAGAATTGTAGCGCCGGCAATACCGCCCAAAATTTGTGCTACGATGTAAGGCAAAAGTTCTTTTTTGTCGAAGCGTCCGCCTGCCCAAAGTCCGATGGAAACTGCCGGATTTAGATGACAACCGGAAATATGCCCGATTGCATAAGCCATAGTTAAAACTGTTAGACCGAAAGCGATTGATACGCCCACGAAACCAATTCCTAATTCGGGGTAGCCGGCTGCCAAAACAGCACTTCCGCAACCTCCAAGA